>OGQZ01002097.1_pt1 | contig 14174 bp, 14 predicted proteins | sample 1553321 | NCBI WGS metagenome assembly OGQZ01 (sample SAMEA2579958, study PRJEB22360) | human gut metagenome | reverse complement strand
CGTCTTCGCCCGCTGCTACGGCTTCACCACCGTGGGCCTGCGCTACTTCAACGTCTTCGGCCAGCGTCAGGATCCCTACGGCGCCTACGCCGCCGTCATCCCTCAGTGGTTCGCCAGCCTGCTGAAGAAAGAGACCGTCTTCGTCAACGGCGATGGCGAGACCAGCCGCGACTTCTGCTACATCGACAACGTGGTGCAGGCCAACCTGCTGGCCAGCTTCGCCACGGACGAAGCCCGCAACAAGGTCTACAACGTGGCCTTTGGCCAGCGCACGACCCTGAACGAACTGTTCGACCTCATCCGTGAGGAAGTGGTGCGCCACATGCCCGAAGCCGCCACGGCCACGGCCACGCACCGCGACTTCCGTGCCGGTGACGTGCGCCACTCCCTGGCCGACATCACCCGCGCCCGCACCCTGCTGGGCTATGAGCCCCAGTTCGACGTGCGCACCGGCCTGCGTCTGGCCGGCGACTGGTACGCCACCAACCTGTAGGCTGTCCTTTCGTTTTTGATGCCAGGGCCCCCGATGCTTTTCAGCATCGGGGGCCTTTTGTTTTCCAAAGGAAGGCGTTGCGGGGAGTATCCTCCTTTATCTTTGCTGCTGATGCCCGTAAGGGGCCTGCGGGCCGCCTTCCGTCGCGTTCAACTCTCTCGCCTCCCTCCTCCAAATGTGCTTCATCCAGAGGGAGCGTATCTTCTCCCTCCATCTCCCATTCCTTTCCCGTGCATATCTTCCTGTTCCATGTGAAACGGCCAGTCCCTCCTGTAAAAGCAGGAGGGACTGGCCGTTGCATAAAGCGCGCTGGGAAAGGGGGAGCTTGAGGGGGGAACCCCTCTCGCGCTAGGCGAGGGGTTCTCCCCTCAAAATAAAAGCCTTATGGCATCGACAGCTGCACCGTCACAGAAGGCAAAGCTCCAGACTACACGTGCAGCAGCACGGACAGGGGGATGTCGCCCAGCACCTTGCGACCGCCCAGGGCATCCAGTTCCATGAGCATGCAGCAGCCCGCCACGGTGGCGCCGCTCTGGCCCACCAGACGGATCATGGCATCCAGGGTGCCGCCGGTGGCCAGGATGTCGTCCACGATGAGGACGCGATCCTCCGGCGTCAGGGCATCCTTGTGCAGACACAGGGTATTGGAGCCGTATTCCAGGTCATAGCTGGCCTCGAAGGCTTCACAGGGCAGCTTGCCGGGCTTGCGCACCGGGGCCAGGCCCACGCCCAGACGTTGGGCCAGCGGCGCCGCGAACAGGAAGCCCCGCGCTTCGGCGGCCACGATGCGGGTGGGCCGCAGGGGACGGGCCGCGTCGGCCATCCGTTCGATGACGTCCCCGAAGGCTTCGGGCGAGGCCAGCAGGGGGGTGATGTCGTAGAACAGGATGCCGGGCTTGGGGTAGTCGGGGACGTGGCGGATGAAGGAGGCGATATCCATGCGGGCTCCTTGGGGAAAATGTGGAAAAAGGAGAGGCTCCGGCATCAATGGCCGGAATAGTCCAGAACATTGTTGAGGGGCGCGCTGCTGCTTTTGACCTGCCCGCCGGTGAACACATGCCGGGTCAGGCGCCAGCCGTCCATGTCGAGCACGTCCAGCTTGCCCTGCATGTCCGGCGTCAGATGGGCGCGGAAGGCCTCCACCACCTCGTCTTCGGGAAAGTAGGAACCTTCCATGGAGATGCGGGCCATATCGCCTTCCTGACAGAGCAGGGGCACGTCCTCGTCGTCGTTGAGGGCATCGTGCAGGGCCGATTCCAGCGCCGCGTACAGGGCGGGCGTCACGGGGTAGACATGGCCGTAGGCCTTGACCAGGGGATCGCGCACAGCAGGCTCCGGGGAAAGGGGTTGCGGCAGGCGGACAGCAGGGGCGCGGCGCGTCCGGCGGCCGGGGCGAGGTCTCATTTTGGGGCAAGTGTCCCAAAAAAGAAAGGCCCCGCGTGCGGCGGGGCCCCGGAAAGCGAAGGGCTCCCTTTCGGGAGCCCCTGAGATATCCTGTCTACTTGCCGTCCACGATGGCCTTGACGCGCTTCACATTGGGCTTCCAAGTACGGTTGGAACGCCTGTGGGAATGAGACACCTGAATGCCAAAGGCAACGCCCTTGTCGCAAAACTGACATTTTGCCATAAGTTGAAGCACCTCCTTGCTTGTGTTTAACTGCGTGCAATTTGCAGACAGCTTATTAATAATAACAGAACGTGCCTGCAATTGCAAGAAAAATTTTCGCCGTTGTAAAAATCGTTGCAAAATAATGCATTTGAGGTTAATATTAATAATGAAATAATATAGTTAAAAGGAGATCGGCAATGGCGAGTAAATATTCTGTTCCGCTGCGGACGATCGTGAAGGAAAACGGCCTTGAGCCGCTGCACACCTCCAGCGATTACGACACGCGGCTTCTGACGGTGGCGGACGTGAACCGCCCCGCGCTTCAGCTTGCCGGATTTTATAATTACTTTGACCCCAACAGACTCCAGATAATCGGCCGGGTCGAGAGCACATATCTTGAGCTCAAGACCGAGGCCGAGCGCCGCAGCTGCTTCGAGGAGCTTATGCGCTATGACATATCGGCGCTTGTTATCTGCCACGGCGCGTCGGTGTTCCCAGAGTGCCTGGAGGTTGCGGAGAAATACGACCGCAACCTGTTCGTAACGCCCGAGGATACCTCCGACTTCATGGCCGATGTCATAAGCTCGCTGCACACGCACCTTGCGCCGCGCACGACTATGCACGGCGTGCTCGTCGAAGTTCACGGTGAGGGCGTGCTTTTAACCGGCGACTCCGGCATAGGCAAAAGCGAAACTGCGCTGGAGCTTATAAAGCGCGGACACAAGCTCATTGCCGACGACGCGGTGGACATTCGCCGCATCGGGCGCGACAGGCTCGTGGGCACCGCGCCTGAGCTTATACGATATTACATGGAGCTGCGCGGCATCGGCGTTGTCGATGTCAGGCATCTTTACGGCGTTGGCGCCGTAAAGCCCGAGGGCGCGATCGACCTCGTTGTGAATCTTGAGGTCTGGGACGATCAGAAGGCGTACGACCGCCTCGGCCTTATAAGCGAAACGCAGGATATCCTCGGAGTGACGGTGCCGAGCGTGACGATTCCGGTGCGTCCGGGCAGGAACCTTGCCGTTATCCTCGAGCTTGCGGCAATGAACAACCGCCAGAAGAAGATGGGCTACAACGCTGCGGAAACTCTCGCGTCAAACGTAGATCATGCCGTTGACAACGGCACGTTTTAATAGGAGATATTATGGAAGGTCTTGAAAAAGCAATTGAACAGATAAAGGAGAACATGCCCAAGCTCGATCTGAGAGAAAACGAGCCGATGCGCAATCACTGCTCGTTCAAAGTCGGCGGCGCTGTGCGCGCGTTTGCCGTGCCGGGCGATCTTTTCGAGATGTCGAAGGTCATGTTCTATCTGCATATGAACGGCGTTTCGCCGCTGACGCTCGGCAAGTGCACAAACGTCATCTTCCCCGAGGAGGGGCTTGACATCATGGTCATCAGCACGGAGAACCTGCGCAAGCTGCGCCTCGGCGAGACGGAGAACACCATCTACGCCGAAGCCGGCGTATCGCTTGCAAAGCTCGCGCAGTTTGCGCGCGACAACGGCCTTTCCGGGCTTGAGTTTGCAAGCGGCATTCCCGGCTCGGTGGGCGGCGGCGTTCTGATGAACGCCGGAGCTTACGGCGGCGAGATGAAGGACGTCATCGAATCCGTCGTCGTGTACTACGTTCCGACGCAGGCGCTGACCGAGGTCAGAGGCTCCGACTGCGGCTTTGAGTATCGCCGCAGCGGCTTTGAGAAAATAAACTGCGCGATCATGGGCGCGGTGTTCAAGCTCACGCCCGACGATCCCGAGGCCATCGGCGCGCGAATGAAGGAAATGAACGAAAAGCGCACGGCAAGTCAGCCGCTGGATATGCCCTCGGCAGGCAGCGCGTTCAAGCGCCCCGTGGGCGGCTACGCCGCGGCGCTCATTGACCGGTGCGGCCTGAAGGGCTACACCGTCGGCGGCGCGCAGATAAGCCAGAAGCATGCCGGCTTTGCGGTCAATACGGGCAGCGCAACGTATGACGACGTTGTTGCGCTGCTTGACCACGTCCGCCGCGAGGTCTATGCGCAGACACAGGTTACCCTCGAGCCGGAGATACGCATCTACCCCAAGGGCATGATGCTTGTTGACGACTGGCGCGAGAGAAAGCAGACCATCATCGACGGTATGCTCGAGCAGGCAAAGCAGAATGCCGCAGACTCGGCAGCCGAAAGCAGCGACGTTCGGCCGAGCTGAGCGTTTTGGAGAGAGGATATATGGATTTTCTTATCATAACCGGCCTGTCCGGCGGCGGCAAGAGCCAGGCCGCGGACATAATAGAGGATCTGGATTACTACTGCGTGGATAACATGCCCGTTGCGCTCATTCCGAAGTTTGCCGAGCTTTGCGCGGCGACAAAGGGACGCTATGAGAAGGTCGCGCTGGTGACGGATATCCGCGAAAAAAACGGAATAAAGGACATTTTCAACGCACTCGAAACGCTCAGGGAGATGGACTTCGGCTACAAGATCCTGTTCATGGAGGCAAAGCCGTCGGTCATCGTAAAGCGCTATAAGGAGTCGCGCCGTCCGCATCCGCTGGCGGCAAAGTCCGGCGGTTCGATCGAGGACGCGATACTCAAGGAGACCGAGCAGCTGCGCCCGATACGCGACATTGCCGATTATATTATCGACACCTCGCACCTGACCCTCGGGCAGCTGCACAACGAGCTGTACACTTACTTTTCCGACTCCGCGACCGACCGCGCGATCATGGTAAACGTCATGTCCTTCGGCTTTAAATACGGCATGCCGCTGGATGCCGACCTCGTGTTCGACGTGAGATTTCTGCCCAATCCCTTTTACGTTGAGGAGCTGAAGCTTTTAAGCGGCCTTGACGCTCCGGTCAGGGACTATGTTTTCAGCTTTGAGCAGTCGAACGTTTTCATGGACAAGCTCACGGACATGATAGAGTATCTGCTGCCGCTGTACATAGAAGAGGGAAAGTACAGCCTTACGATCGCCATCGGCTGCACCGGCGGCCGGCACCGCTCCGTCGCAGTGGCCTCGGCGCTTGCCGGGCATCTTAAGTGCTTCGGCGTGCCGACGGTGAGCATAAACCGCGATATAAACAAATAAGAATGGAAAAAACCTTCGCACAAAAAGTTAAAACAGAGCTGTGTCAGCCTCGGGTCGAGCGCAAATGCTGCGCCGTTGCCGAGGCCTACGGCGTTCTGCTGTATGCGCACAGCTTTTCGGCAAAGGAAATACGCATAACGACGGCAAGCGACGAGCTTGCCGCGCGTCTTCCGCATCTGATGCGCCGCGCCTTCGGTATCGACTTCGACGAGCCGGAGAAAGGCCGCGGCGTGAAGCATTCGTTCCGGGTAAACGACCCGGATAAGCTGCGTGCGGTGTTCGACGTTGTCGGAAACGACATGAACAGCCCCTCGCTGCACATAAACTTCGGCGTCATCGAGGAACCGTGCTGCAAGGCCTCGTTTATCCGCGGCGCGTTTCTCGCCGGAGGTTCGGTGACAGACCCGGCAAAGCGCTATCACATGGAGCTTGCCACGACGCACTACAGCGTAAGCCGCGAGACATACTCGGTGCTGCTTGAGATGGGCTTTTCGCCCAAGGAGGCGCAGCGCAAGGGCGACTACCTGCTGTATTTCAAAAAAAGCGAGCATATAGAAGACCTGCTGACGACGATCGGCGCGCCGGTCGCTGCGATGGATATCATGTCCGCCAAGGTCGAAAAGGACATGAAAAACAGCATAAACCGCAAGGTAAACTGCGATTCTGCAAATGCCGACAAGGTCGTCGAGGCCGCGGCAAAGCAGATGGAGGCCATCCGCCGCATAGATAAGCTCTATGGGCTTGATTCGCTGCCGGATAAGCTTCAGGAGGCCGCGCTGCTGCGCTACGCAAACCCCGAGGCTAGCCTTGCCGACCTTGCCACGCTGTCGTATCCGCCGGTATCCAAAAGCTGCCTGAGCCACAGGCTCAAGAAGCTGCTGACATACACACCCGAGGAAGACTGAATATGAGCTTTGTTCACCTGCATGTTCATACCGAATATTCGCTGCTCGACGGCGACTGCCGCATCGAGCCGCTCGTTGCGCGTGCAAAGGAGCTGGGGCAGACCGCTCTTGCCATCACCGACCACGGCGTCATGTACGGCGCGGTCGCGTTTTACAAGGCCTGCTGCGCTGCCGGCATAAAGCCGATCATCGGCTGCGAGGTCTATGTTGCGCCGAGATCGCGCTTTGACAAGGAGCACGGCGTTGACTCGGAGTACACGCACCTTATCCTGCTGTGCAAAAACGAAACGGGCTACAAAAATCTGTGCTACCTCGTTTCCATGGCCTTCACCGAGGGCTTTTACAACAAGCCACGCATAGACTGGGAGCTGCTGCACGAGTACGCCGAGGGACTTATCTGCCTTTCCGGCTGCGTCGCCGGAGCTATACCGCGCATGATAAACGCCGGAAACTACGAGGGCGCAAAGAAAAAGGCGCTGGAGCTGAGCGAGCTTTTCGGCAAGGACGGCTTTTATCTTGAGATCCAGGATCACGGCCTTGAGGCCGAAAAGCGCGCGGCCGAGGGGCTTTTGCGCATCCACCGCGAAACCGGCATTCCACTTGCCGTCACAAACGACGCGCACTATGTTGAAAAAGACGACGCATATTATCAGGACGTTCTGATGTGCGTGCAGATGCAGAAAACCATAACCGACCCTGCGCGCATGAAATTTGAGACCAACGAATTTTACCTCAAGGACGAGGCCGAGATGCGCGCGCTGTTTCCCGAATACCCCGAGGCTGCCGACAACACCGCGAAGATCGCGGACATGTGCGGCTACGACTTCGAGTTCGGAAAATACAAGCTGCCGCGCTTCAAGCTGCCCGAGGGCGAGAGCGACAGCTTTGATTATCTGCAAAAGCTCTGCCGCGCAGGACTTGCGCGCAGATACCCAAACGACGACGGAACCGTTGCAAAGCAGCTCGACTATGAGCTTGCCATGATAAAAAAGATGGGCTTTGTCGATTATTTTCTCATCGTTTCCGACTTCATCGCCTACGCGAAAAGCCAAAAGATCCCCGTCGGCCCCGGGCGCGGCTCGGCAGCCGGCAGCGTCGTTTCCTACACGCTGAACATCACCGACGTCGATCCCATAAAATACAGCCTTTATTTCGAGCGATTTCTAAACCCCGAGCGCGTGAGTATGCCCGATATCGACATCGACTTCTGCGTCAACCGCCGCGGCGAGGTCATCGACTACGTCAACCGCAAATACGGCCACGACCACGTTGCGCAGATAGTCACCTTCGGCACGATGGCAGCTCGCGCTGCCGTGCGCGACGTTGCACGCGTGCTCGACATAAGCTACGGCGACGCGGATGCCGTCGCAAAGGCCATACCAATGGGGCCGAACATGACCATAAAGGACGCACTGCGCGTATCAAAGCCCCTGCGCGACATGTACGAGGGCGACGAGATGCTGCACCGGCTCATCGACGTGGCCGAAGCGCTCGAGGGCATGCCGCGCCACGCGAGCATGCACGCAGCCGGCGTTGTCATAACCGACAGGCCCGTTTACGAATACGTTCCTCTATCGAAAAACGACGAGTCGGTCGTCACGCAGTATCAGATGACGACGCTCGAGGAGCTGGGGCTTCTCAAAATGGATTTTCTCGGTCTGCGAAACCTCACGGTGCTCGAGGACGCGGCGAAAATGGTGCGGCGCACCGAGCCGGATTTCGAGGTCGAGAAGATCCCCGACGGCGACGCGGAGGTTTTCAAAATGCTCTCGGAGGGGCATACAAGCGGCGTTTTCCAGCTTGAGAGCACAGGAATGACCGGCGTGTGTACCGGCCTCAAGCCCAAGAGCATTGAAGATATTACCGCAGTTATAGCCCTGTACCGTCCCGGCCCGATGGACAGCATTCCGCGATTTATCGAGTGCTCGGCGCATCCCGAGAAGATAAGCTACAAGCACGAGCTTCTGCGCCCGATACTTGAGGTCACCTACGGCTGCATCGTCTATCAGGAGCAGGTAATTGAAATTTTCCGCCGCCTTGCCGGATTTTCACTCGGCCAGGCGGACATGATCCGCCGCGCGATGAGCAAGAAAAAGCACAAGGTCATCGACGCCGAGCGCGTCGCCTTCGTCCACGGCGATGAAAGCCGCGGCATCGATGGCGCGGTAAAGCGCGGCATTACCGAGGATATAGCAAACAGCATCTATGACGAGATCCTTGACTTTGCGTCCTACGCCTTCAACAAGGCGCACGCGGTGAGCTACGCGATCGTATCCTACCGCACGGCGTACATGAAAAAGCACTATCCGCGCCAGTATATGGCCGCGCTGCTCTCGTCGGTGCTCGATAACAGCACCAAGATCGCCGAGTACATCGCCGAATGCCGCGAGATGGGCATAAAACTGCTGCCGCCGGATGTCAACGAGTCGTTTGCCGACTTCTCCGTCAGCGGAAACGATATCCGCTTCGGCCTTGTTGCGATAAAAAGCATCGGCCGCGGCTTCATAAACGAGCTTATATCGCGCCGCGAGGAGGACGGGCCGTTCCGCAGTCTTGAGGATTTCTGCCGCCGCATGGCAGGCAGGGAGCTCAACCGCCGCGCGGTCGAAAACCTCATCCGCGCCGGAGCGTTCGACAGCATGGGCTTCAAGCGCAAGGCGCTGCTGCGCGTGGCCGGCGTCATGATCGACGGCATCCAGCAGGAAAGCCGCAACAACGTCGAGGGGCAGCTCAATCTCTTCGGCGAGCCGGATTTCGAGGAGGCCGGTGCCATCAGGATCAAGATCCCGGAGGTCGAGGAGTACACGCGCGCAGAGCTGCTTGCAATGGAAAAGGAGACGGCAGGTCTGTACCTGAGCGGCCACCCGATGGACGAGTACCGCGCCGCCGTGCGCAGAGCCGGGATAGTACCCATAGGCGCGATTTTGACAGACTCCGCCTCCGAGAGCGAGAAAAAGGCATATCCCGACGGCGCTGTCGTCACCGTTGCAGGCGTCGTGCAGTCAAGCCGCACGCGCACGACGAAGTCGAACACGCTCATGAGCTACATTAATCTCGAGGACGACACCGGCGCGATGGAGCTGATCGCGTTCCAGCGCGCGCTGGACACAGGCAGTGTGTATATCAAAGACAACGCGCCCATCATCGTGCGCGGCCGCATATCCATGCGCGACGAGAAGGAGCCGCAGCTCATGGCGGACAGCATCCGCCCGATAGCCGACCTCGGCAAGCTCAAGCCCGAGCCGCCGAGGACAAACGCCGACTCCAAGCTCTGGGTCAAGCTGCCCGGCGAGGACGATCCGCGCCTTGCGCGCATCGAGCTGATCCTCACCATGTTCCCCGGCCAGCAGCAGATGATAATTTACCTCGAGCGCGAAAAGCGGCGCATCGGCGCAAAGTGCCTGATCCATCCCTCGCTCATCGCCGAGCTGAAAGAGCTCTGCGGCGATGCCAATGTTTTCTTGGAGGCGCATTGACGCCGCTACAAATCCGCGCAATAAACGTATAGGAGGAGCGCCAAAGCGCTACTGAAAAAATGAGTGTTAAAAATGCAGTACATAAGACATCCGGATATGCCGCGGCGGCCGCGCTGTCGGCACTTTTGGTGAAATACCCACTGCGGAAGCTGGGCATGCATAAGGCCAATGCCGCGCTGATGCAGGCGCATGAGGCGGCCAGCGGTGCGTACTTCCTCGCCGCGCTGCTGCACATGGCAACGTCACCGAAGACGAGCGGCTGCAAGGCCGCAAGCGGTGCTGCCGCATTTGCCGTCAGCGTCGTGCTCATCGCCGACTGCCACATGGCAAAGGATCAGACCTCGAAAATGCAGCGTCATCGTATCTATTCCGCGGCTCTGGCCGCTGCCGCCGCCCTCCATGCTTTTTAGCAGCGCTTTACTGCGCCTACGGATACGGTTATCTCCGGTGGCTCGGTATCAAAACTGCTGACAAAACCGTGCGGCTTTGCCGAAGCTTATAGCTAGCTGACAGCCATTGTGTGCGCAAGCGCACTTATTTAGTTGCGCATTGACGCAATAAGCGTATCGGTACAGACCAAATGCGCCACTAAAACCCCTCGTCAGCAAAGCTGCCTGCTCCCCTTGACAGGTGAGCCAATGGGGTGCAAACAAAAGTTTGGTTCGCACTTGCATAGCGCGAGGCAATTATGGTTTTATCCATCGTTTCGATAATGGGCCGCCGAGATATATGTATCCGTAGGTGCGTCAATGCGCCTCTAAAAAATGGAGAAGATATTTATTGCCCGAAAACGGGTCAAAAATCTGAATATACGCATCACGCGCGATGGCGAGGTACATGTAACGGCGCCGCTGCGTATGTCGGACGCAGATATCGAGTCGATACTGGATCGAAAGCGCGGCTGGATCGAAAAGCACCGCGGCCAGATGCTCGAAAAAGCCCGGCTCAGACCGCAGAATTTTGAAAGCGGTGAGACTCTGCGCGTGCTCGGTAAACCGTTTCGGCTTCGCGTTGAGGAGGGCGGCACGCCCGGCGTCGCGATATCCGGCGGCGAGGTCGTGCTCACCATGCGCCCGGGCAGCACGCGTGAGCAGCGCGAGGCTGCGGTAATCGAGTTTTACCGTGTGATTCTCACGCCGATCGCGGAGGAGTATCTTGCGCTGTGGCAGGACAGGACCGGCCTGCGCTGCCGCGAATGGCACACAAAAAAGATGAAAACACGCTGGGGCAGCTGCAACGTTGCCGAGCGCAGGATCTGGCTGAGCGTGTACCTCGCCGCCGAGCCGCGCGAGTTCATCTCCGAGGTCGTCCTGCACGAGCTGGCGCACATCAAGTATCCCGGTCACGGCGCCGATTTCAAGGCCTTCATGGATTTTCAGAGGCGCATTGACGCACCTACGGATACGGATTTTGCGTGAACCCGGTGTCGAGACAATGGTGAAAACCATAACTGCTACGCAACCCGATAGTGCGCTGTCAAGTTTTTCGCCGCACCATATAGGGAACAAGCTCGCCTGTTCCGCTTTTTCAGAGGCGCTTTGATGCAGTCACGGATACACATATTGCGGTAGCCCGGTGTCGGAACAATGGAGAAAACCGTGACTGCTACGCAGCCCGGTAGTGCGGCGTTGCGTTTTCCACTGCACCCAATTGGCTCTCCTGCAAGGGGAGCAGGCAGCTTTGCTGCCGAGGGGTTGAATTTAAATTCGTGCGCTTGCGCACACAATACCTATTCACTATTACCTCTTCACTGCGACCAACGGTCGCTTGTAGGGAACAGGCTTGCCTGTTCCGCCTGTCATGGTTTAGTCGGCATCTACCGGTCGGGACACCGCAATATGCGTATCCGTAGCTGCGTCAATGTGCCACTAAAAAACCGGGCAAGCGCAATATATGTATAAGGAGTGCGCTAAAGCGCCACTGAAAAAATGAAAAAGATTGGAAGTTTTAATTTGGGTCTGGCGTTTGCCGGATGCTTTTTGGGGGCAGGGTATGTCTCCGGGCAGGAGCTGTGGCAATTTTTCGGCTCGTTCGGCGCAAAGGGCGTCGCCGGGCTGCTGGTGGCCGTGGCACTGCTGTTTTTCACCGGGATCATAATGATCCTGCTGGGCCGGCTCACGAAGCTCAGCGAGATCGACAAGATAGTTGTGCGCCGTGACTGGCCTCTGCTGCGCGGCACGGTGACGGTGCTGGAGCTGCTGTTTCTGTTCGGTGTGGGCACGATAATGTCGGCCGGCGTCGGCGCGCTGCTCGAGCAGCTGTTCGGCCTTGCGCCGTTCATCGGCTCGGCGGTGTTCGCGGCGCTTGTCGCGGTCGTGTCGCTTGCCGGATTTTCGGGCATGGTCTCGGCATTTTCGGCGACCGTGCCGGTGCTGTCGGTCGTGACGCTCATATTCGGCATCATGAGCATCTGCGCAAACGGCCTTGTCCTGCCGCAGTCGGGCGGCGGCAGCAATCCGCTCATGAGCTCTTGGCTCCCTGAGCAGCCCCGTTGCGGCGGTGAGCTTTGCCTGCTATAACGTGTTCGGCAGCATCGCCATGATCGCGCCGCTCGGCCCGTATGTAAAAAGCAAAAAAGCCGCGGTAGGCGGCATTGCTATAGGTGCGTGCGTTCTGCTGATCATCGCCGGAAGTGTGCTCGTTTCCGTCTCGGCCGCGCCCGAGACCGCCGATGCGCAGCTTCCCATGCTCGCCCTTGCCCAGAGCCGCGGCACCGTGTGGGGCTATGTCTACGGCGTTTTGCTTCTGCTTGCCATGTTCGGCACGGCGCTTTCGAGCCTTGTTGCATTTGTCGGCATGCTCACGGCAAAGTCGGCGCGCATTGCCGGGCACAAAAAGCCGTTCACCGCCGTGTGCGCCCTGTGCATGTTCCTCGGCAGCCTGTTCGGCTTCGGCGACCTCATCGGCGTCGTGTACCCCTTATTCGGCTATTGCAGCAGCGTGTTCATCGTCCTTATGGCGGTGCACTATTTTAAAGTTAAAAAAACGTGGTTTAAATACATAAATAAAGCTTAAACAAATTATTTAATGACTTCTTAATCTTTCTAATTTATAGTTATTATTGGAGTTGGGAGAACTCAAAACTATAAAGGAGGAAACGACTATGCTGTGGGGTATGATTCTTCACATTCCTGAGAAGGCCGGAGCCGATGAGGCTGCAACTATCGCTATCGAGGCGGTCAAGGCATTCTTCGACAGTCTGAAGTAAGCTGAAATCAAATATGCAAAAGGCGTGACCGTTTGGCCACGCCTATTTTCTATCTATTTCGGGCAGTCAGGACGATGCTTATCAGCGCTGTGATTATCTTTGCGAAAACTGTGCTCCACCAGATCATTATCTGGCCGCCGAGCAGAGGCGGCAGAGCGAGCATCAGAACAAGCATGAGCACAGGTTCGGCGAAGGTAAGGATATAGGACAGCACGTTCTTCTCGGTTGCATAAAATGCCGCCGTTGAAACTCGTGTTATCGCGTCAAACGGTACCGAGACAAGAAAGATCGGCATGACCGCTATGACCCCTGCGTTCACCGCGGCGGACGAGCCGAACAGCAGCCCGATCTTGCCCCTGAGCAGATAGATAAGCAGCCCTCCGGCAATCGCCAAAGCCATAGCAAATTCATACGCCATCGTTTTTGTGTGCCTTAGCGATTTTTTGTCGCCTGCGCCGTAAAAGCGGCTCATAAGCGGCTGGCTTCCGTCGCCGACGCCCTGCAGGAGCAGATAAACGATGCAGATTATATACGATATGCAGGCATAGACCGCGATCGCCTCCTGTCCGCCATAGGGCACCGAAAAGCGGTTTATGATAACAAGCGATATGTTCGGTGCGAGGGTAAGGCCGAACGGTGCAAGGCCGATCTTCAATATCCGAAGTGCCGTTTCCGGAGCGCCGGCAGCTGCGACCTTCAAAGCGAGATTCTTTTTAGCCGCGCAGTAAACAAGCGCCACGGCCATCGTGATGCCCTGCCCGATAACCGTCGCCAGAGCCGCGCCGTACATTCCCTGTCCCATGACCCACACGAAGGCATAGTCGAGGACGATGTTCGCGGCAAAGCCGCATATCATGGCGATCATTGCCCACAATGAACCGCCGTAATTGCGCATAAACGGAACAAGTCCGGTGCCGAATATCTGCAAAACCGCGCCGAGCGCGATCACCCTTATATACTCATCGCCGAGCGTGAGCAGCTCGCCCGATGCGCCGAGCGCGGAGAGAATGCTTTTTGAGGCGAAGAACACAGCGCCGGTCAAGGCCGCGCTGAAAATCAGCATCAGCCACGTTGCCGCGGCAATGTATTCCCGTGCCTTTTCCTCGTTTCCCTCGGCTTTCAGAATAGAATACCTGACAGCGCCGCCCATGCCGAGTCCCGTTCCCACGGCTTGCAGAACCGCCGTTACGGGATATGCAATGTTTATCGCGGAAAGCCCGGCATCGCCGATGGAGTTGCCGACAAAGAAGCCGTCAACTATGGCATACACGCCGGAAAGTGCAAACGACAGAACGGATGGGATGACGTATTGAAAAAATGTCCGTCTGTTACTCATTGCCTAAGCCTCCGTGTGTAGTGATGTTCCGATAATAGCATTTGCAGATCCAATAGTCAACGGCGCTCGGCGCGATGG
>OGQZ01002093.1_pt1 | contig 14184 bp, 11 predicted proteins | sample 1553321 | NCBI WGS metagenome assembly OGQZ01 (sample SAMEA2579958, study PRJEB22360) | human gut metagenome | reverse complement strand
TGGTGGCCGCTGTCGGGAAAGTGTCAAAGCAGACGCTATTTTCTGTTCGTGGCGTTGCATACTTCATATATTATGATTATTTTTGCAGAAACATTTTTCAGAAAAACAAAAAACAGAAAAATATGATTGACGTAAAACAGACGCTGCAGGACAGCGAAGAGAAAATGGAGATGGCAGCCCTCTATCTGGAGGAAGAGTTGAACCGCATCCGTGCCGGACGTGCCAACGTTGCCATTCTCGACTGCGTGAGAGTGGAGTCATACGGCTCAAAAGTGCCTCTTAACCAGGTGGCAAGCGTTTCTGTGCCAGACGCAAGAACGATAGCCATCAAACCTTGGGACAAGAAACAGATCAGAGACATCGAGAAGGCAATCATGGATTCAGAGGTGGGCATCACGCCAGAGAACAACGGTGAAATTATCCGCCTTGCCATTCCACAGCCTACAGAAGAGCGCCGCAAGGAACTTGCCAAACAGTGTAACAAGATCGGTGAGAAAGTGAAGGTACAGGTGCGCAATGTTCGCAGTGACATCAAGGACAAACTGAAGAAAGCCATCAAGGACGGACTTTCTGAGGACAATGAGAAGGACGCTGAGGCTGAATTGCAGAAAATCCACGACAAGTATATCAAGAAGGTGGATGACCTGCTTGCTGCCAAGAACAAGGAGATCATGACCGTATAACGAAACAGAGTATAGATGAGCGACACCGAAGGATTGGTTATCAAGAACACTGGCAGTTGGTACACTGTATTGACTGACGGCGGAAATACCATTGACTGCAAGATAAAGGGCAATTTCAGGCTGAAAGGCATCAGGAGTACCAATCCTGTTGCCGTTGGCGACCGTGTGGAGATCGTGCGCAACCATGAAGGCACAGCCTTCATAACAAACATCTGCGACAGACGCAACTATATCATCCGCAAATCGTCGAATCTCTCTAAACAGAGCCATATCATAGCAGCCAACGTGGATCAGGCTTTCCTCATCGTGACGGTGAAATATCCTGAGACTTCAACCACCTTCATCGACCGTTTCCTTGCCTCTGCCGAGGCTTATTCCGTGCCGGTGACACTTGTGTTCAACAAGGTGGACCTGTTGCAAGACGACGAGCGCCGCTATCTCGACATGATGGTTACGCTGTATGAAACGGTGGGTTATGACTGTTTGAAAGTGTCGGCAGAAACGAAAGAGGGCATGGACCGCCTGTTGCCGCTGCTGAAAGACAAGATAACGCTCTTCAGCGGTAACAGTGGAGTGGGGAAGAGCACCATGCTCAACTTCATTGTGCCTGGTGCGGAACTGAGGACGGCGGAGATTTCCGACGCCCACAACACGGGAATGCACACTACTACGTTCAGCGAGATGCTTCCGCTGACGGATGGCGGCTGGGTGATTGACACACCGGGCATCAAGGGATTTGGCACTTTCAATATGGAGCCTGAGGAGATTTGTGGATATTTCAAGGAGATATTCAAGTTTTCAAAGGGCTGCCGCTTCAACAACTGCACTCATACCCACGAGCCGGGCTGTGCAGTTCGCAAGGCTGTAGAAGAGCATTATATCGCCGAGAGCCGCTATGTTTCTTATCTAAGTATGCTTGAAGACAAGGAGGAGGGGAAATACCGTGCAGCATACTGATGTGTTAGCAGTCTTGATGGGCATAGAATAATTTCGGAATGTCGTTTTCTGAAATCCGAACAGAGTGTGTCAGATGGGAATGGAAGTTCCTCTTGACACACTCTGTTTGTATATTAAACTCGTTGGTTTGTCTGCTAGTTAAAGCATCTTTTCCAATTTCTCTTTCCATTCAGCATAGGCTTCGAGATATTCCGAGCGGTGGTTTTCGTCGGGATTTATCACAGCAAGTTTTTCCAGCGAAGTAAAAGCCTCATTGTTGTCCTTATAGTATCCGCAACCCATACCTGCGCCCTTTGCTGCTCCCACGCTGCCGTCGGTCTCGTATAGCTCTATCTGTGCTCCGCTCACTCCGGCCAGCGTATTGCGAAAGACGTGGCTGAGGAACATGTTTGCCCTGCCGGCATGAATTTTCCTGATGTCCATGCCCATCTTTTCCATTATTTCCATTCCATAGCAGAAACTGAAAACTATGCCCTCCTGTGCCGCTCGGATGATGTGGGCTTTGGTGTGCTTGTTGAAGTTCAGACCATTGACGGAACATCCTGTCTCTCTGTTTTCGAGCACTCTTTCCGCTCCGTTGCCAAAGGGGATTACCGATACGCCTTCAGACCCTATTGCTACGTTGGCAGCCATATCGTTCATCTCAGTGTATGAAATTCCTTCCGGTGCGATGTTGCGCCTTATCCAAGCGTTGAGAATTCCAGTTCCGTTGATACAGAGCAACACGCCGAGACGGTCCGTCTCTGCTGTGTAGTTCACGTGTGCGAAGGTGTTTACCCGGCTTTTCTTGTCGTATGCCACTTTTCCCAACACGCCATATACCACTCCTGATGTGCCTGCCGTTGAGGCTATTTCTCCAGGATTGAACACGTTGAGGCTCAGTGCGTTGTTTGGCTGGTCACCAGCTCTGTAGCTTATTGGCGTGCCTTCTTGCAGTCCTGTTTCGGCTGCTGCTTCTGCCGACACTTCGCATTGTACGCTGAATGTAGGCACTATGTCAGCCACCAGTTTGCGGTCTATTCCGTAGTAGTCGAGCACGAAGTCTGCGGTCTTCCTTTCTTTGAAGTCCCATAGTATTCCTTCGCTCAGTCCGCTTGTCGTGGTGTTTATCGTTCCGCTCAGTTTCATGGCTATGAAGTCGCCAGGCAGCATGAATTTGTATATTTTGGAGAATAGTTCCGGTTCGTTCTCCTTCACCCATGCCAGTTTTGCTGCGGTGAAATTGCCTGGAGAGTTGAGCAGATGCCCCAGACATCTGTCGGCTCCGAGGTCGTTGAAAGCCCTCTCGCCGTATGGCACAGCCCTTGAGTCACACCATATTATGGCCGGTCGAAGCGCCTTCATGTCTTTGTCTACACACACCAGTCCGTGCATCTGATACGAGATGCCGATAGCCTTTATGTCTTCTGCGCTGGCATTTGCCATCTCCTTTACTTTCTTGATGCATAGTTTGCAGTTTTCCCACCACATGTCGGTGTCTTGTTCTGCCCATCCGCTCTTCACTGCGATGATTGGTGCTTCATGTTCCGGATAAAAAGTCGTGGCGGCGCATTTTCCTGTTTCAGCGTCTACTAGCGATGCTTTTACTGATGAGCTGCCAAGATCTATGCCTAGGAAATATTGTCTTCTCATAGTTGTATTATAGTTTTTTTATAGTTTGATTTGTTTGAAATTTAGGTTTCTGACTCAAAATAGTGATAGTGAGAGGTCTTCGCATACATGGTCGTCTTTCCCGTTCTCTGCCTCTTGTTCTTCGTTGTATCCTTCTTTGAATTGCAGCAGCAGCTGGGTGTCGTGGCTTGATTTTTCGGTGAGTTTGTAGTAGCCCCATCGTTCTGCCTTTTCTATGAACGGTTTTGCGGATTTGTTGTTTTTGGCTATGCAGTATTGCACAGCCTTATAAACCTCGTCGTATGGAGTAGTTTCAAATAGTCCGTTGTGTTTGTTGAAGATATGGCGTGCGATTTTCTTTGCAGACAATCCTTCTTTGCCTGCTTCGAATAGAAGTTCTTTTATTTCCTGTTCGTAGCTCATATCATCGTAAAAAAAGGACTGGAGATATGTTACAATATCGCCAGCCCTTCTGTTCGTCTTATTTTTGCCCTTGACGGTTTTCTCCTTTCGGAGCAGTTTCTTATGCCAAGAGAAATTTGTTGTCCTCTCCTTTGATCTTGCCTTCTTTGAGCAGCCATCCCATTCCGAGCAGAGTTTCTTCTGTCGTGATATTAGCTGCCTTTGCGATTTCTTCCACACTCAGTGCGTTCTCAGCGTCTTTCAGCGTCTGATAAACGTCACCAGCCTTGAAACCTACGCTCATTGCATCGATCATGAATGTTGAAGCAACCTTCTTGGTGGCTGTTCTTCTTGTTGTTTTCTTAGCTGTTGGCTTTGCAGCAACCTTCTTCTCTGTAACTTTTCTTTCTGTCATAATGATAAAATTTAAATCCGTGACAAGTCTTTGTGACTCATTACTTTATAAATAGCTGATGCAAATATAATGTTTTTTTATTACATTATTTTGCTTTTGTTTCATTATTTGGTGATAAAGTTACATTATGTAGGCTCTATTCGGCGTTTTCTTGATTTACATCAACAGAAATCTGCAATTCCTTCAACTGTTTGTCATCCAGCTCCGACGGTGCTTCGAGCATTACGTCTCGTCCGCTGTTGTTCTTCGGGAATGCTATGCAGTCGCGTATAGAGTCGAGTCCAGCCATGATTGACACGAATCGGTCGAGTCCGAAAGCGAGTCCTGCGTGAGGTGGTGCTCCGTATTTGAATGCGTTGATGAGGAATCCGAACTGTGCCATTGCCCTTTCGGGTGTGAAGCCCAAGATTTTGAACATTTTCTCCTGTAGCTGTCCGTCGTGGATACGGAGGCTTCCTCCTCCCACTTCGATTCCGTTGCACACGAAGTCGTATGCTTTTGCCCTCACTCTCTCCGGATGCTCGTCGAGCAGTGGTATGTCGTCAGGGTTTGGCATTGTGAACGGATGGTGCGTAGCCATGAGTCTCTGCTCCTCGTCGCTCCATTCGAAGAGTGGGAAGTCGACAATCCAGAGGCATTCGAACTTGTTTTTGTCTTTCAGTCCGAGTCTGTCTGCCATTTCGAGTCGTAGGCTGCACAGCTGAGTTCTCGTCTTGTTTGCCTTGTCACCGCTGAGGATGAGTATGAGGTCGCCTGGCTTTGCTTCTGCTTTCTCCACCACTTTGGCGAACACTTCTGGTGTATAGAACTTGTCGATGCTGCTCTTTGTCGTTCCGTCTTCGTTCACCTTTATCCATACCAGTCCCTTTGCTCCCACTTGTGGTTTCTTCACGAAGTCGGCGAGCTGGTCGAGCTGTTTGCGTGTGTAGCTTGCACATCCTGGCGCGCATATTCCTCCGATGTATTCAGCGTCGTTGAACACGGCGAACTCTCCTGTGCCTTTCAGTTCGTCCATCAGTTCCACGAATTCCATTCCGAATCTGAGGTCAGGCTTGTCGCTTCCGAAGCGTCTCATTGCTTCGTGCCATGTCATCTGCTGCAGCTTTGCCGGCAGTTCCACTCCGCGCACTTCTTTAAAGATGTGGCGTGCCATATCCTCGAAGAGGTCGATCACATCGTCTTGGTCTACGAACGACATCTCGCAGTCTATCTGTGTGAATTCGGGCTGTCTGTCGGCTCTGAGGTCTTCGTCGCGGAAGCATTTCGCTATCTGGAAGTATCTGTCGAATCCGCTCACCATGAGCAGCTGCTTCAGTGTCTGCGGGCTCTGTGGCAGGGCGTAGAACTGTCCTGGGTTCATTCTCGAGGGCACGACGAAGTCGCGTGCTCCCTCAGGTGTGCTTCCGATGAGTATAGGGGTCTCCACTTCGATGAAGTCCTTGCTGTCGAGGAAGTTTCTTATGAGTATGGTCATGCGGTGGCGCAGTTCGAGGTTGTGGCGCACGCATGGTCTTCTGAGGTCGAGATAGCGGTATTTCATTCTGATGTCGTCTCCACCGTCGGTATTGTCCTCGATTGTGAACGGCGGTGTTGCGCTCTGGCTTAGGATGTTGAGCTTGTCGGCTATGATTTCGATGTCGCCTGTAGGTATCTTGTTGTTTTTGCTCTGTCGCTCGTTCACTGTTCCTTCCACCTGGATGCAGTACTCGCGTCCGAGTTTGTTGGCGAGGGCGCAAAGCTCGGCGTCAGCTTCTTCGTTGAAGACCAGCTGTGTGATGCCGTATCTGTCGCGCAGGTCTACGAATGTCATTCCTCCCATCTTGCGGCTTCGCTGCACCCATCCTGCGAGCGTCACCTTTTTTCCTGCATCGGAGAGTCTCAGCTCTCCGCACGTGTTTGTTCTGTACATAAGAATGTGTGTGATATAAAGTATGTTTTGTTTTCTTTTCTTGCGTTTTGCAAAGATAGCAATCTTTTTTGGAATCTCCTAATTCTTTTCGGAATTTATCTGGAACGTGAGTTCTTCTTTGTCAGGGTCCTTTCCGATGTCGATTGTGGTGCCTGGTTTCAGCTCGTCGTTGAGTATCATCTGGCATATCCCGTCTTCGATGTATGTCTGTATTGCTCTCTTGAGCGGTCTTGCTCCGAACTGCACGTCGTAGCCTTTTTCTGCCACGAGTTCTTTCGCCTTGTCGGTGATGGATATTTCGTAGCCCATAGCTGTGAGTCTACGGGTGAGCGACCTGAGTTCTATGTCGATGATTTTCTTTATCGCTTCCAGATCGAGCTGGTCGAAGGTTATTATCTCGTCGAGCCTGTTGAGGAATTCGGGACTGAACTGCTTGCTGAGGCTCTTCTGTATGATGCTGCGTGCGTATTCTTTGTCTTTCTCCTGCATGTCGGCAGATAGTCGTCCTGCATTGAATCCCACTCCGTGTCCGAACTCTTTGAGCTGTCGTGTTCCGGCATTGCTGGTCATTATTATAATGGTGTTTCTGAAGTCAACAAGCCTTCCGTTGCCGTCGGTAAGCCTTCCTTCATCCAGCACCTGCAGCAGCATGTTGAACACGTTGCCGTGTGCTTTCTCGATTTCGTCGAGCAGCACGATGGAGTAGGGGCGTCGGCGCACTCTCTCCGTGAGTTGTCCTCCTTCGTCGTAGCCCACGTATCCTGGAGGTGCTCCCACGAGGCGTGATGTGTTGAAGCTCTCGCTGTATTCGCTCATGTCGATGCGTATCAGCGCGTCGGCAGAGCCGAAGATGTTTTCTGCAAGTTTCTTTGCCAGATATGTCTTTCCCACTCCGGTTGGTCCGAGGAACATGAAAGCTCCGATGGGGTGGTTGGGGTCTCTCAGTCCAATCCTGTTGCGCTGGATGGCTTTCACCACCTTTTCTATCGCCCTGTCTTGTGCCACCACGTCGCCTTTGAGCGTTTCGCCCATATTGCGCAGGCGTGCGCTCTCAGTCTCGGTGATTCTCTCGGCTGGTATTCCTGCCATCACCGACACCACTCTCGCCACGTCGTCTTCTGTCACGTCGACTACGTTGTTGAAGTTTCCTTCTTTGTATTTCTGTTCCAGTTCCTTCATTTTCTGCTGCAGCTCCGTCTGCTTGTCGCGGAAGCTTGCCGCCAGTTCGAAGTTCTGGTTTCTCACTGCGTTTTGTTTCTTTCTCGCCACCTCGGCTATTTCCTTTTCCGTTTCTGTGATTTCCGGCGGCACTTGTGCGTTCTGCAGGTGTGCCTTGGCTCCTGCCTCGTCGAGTGCGTCGATCGCCTTGTCGGGGAACTGTCTTTCGGTGACGTATCTGTCAGTGTATGCCACGCATGCCTTTATTGCCTCGTCGGAGTATCTCACGGCGTGGTAGTGTTCGTATCTTTCCTTTATGTTTGTGAGGATGTCGATGGTTTCCTCAGGTGTGGTCTGTTCCACTATCACCTTCTGGAATCTCCTCTCCAGTGCACCGTCTTTTTCTATCGACTTGCGGTATTCGTCGAGTGTGGTGGCTCCGATGCACTGTATGGTGCCTCTTGCCAATGCCGGTTTGAGCATGTTTGCAGCGTCCATGGTGCCTGGTGCCGACCCTGCCCCCACGAGTGTGTGGATTTCGTCGATGAACACAATTATGTTGGGGTGGTTTTCTATTTCCTTTACCAGTGCCTTCACTCTTTCTTCAAACTGTCCGCGGTATTTTGTTCCTGCCACGAGTGCTCCCAGGTCGAGTGTCATTACTCTTTTGTTGAACAGCACCGGCGAAGTGTGTTTCTTGGCGATGAGCGTGGCGAGTCCTTCCACTATGGCGCTTTTTCCCACTCCTGGTTCGCCGATGAGTATCGGGTTGTTTTTCTTTCTGCGGCAAAGTATTTCGCACACTCTGTTTATCTCGTTCTCTCTGCCCACAATGGGGTCGAGTTTTCCTTCTTCGGCAGCCAGTGTGAGGTCGGTGCCGAAGTTGTCGAGTATTGGCGTGTCACCGCCGGTCTTGGTGTCGGTGGCTGTTGAGCCTCCGCCCTGTTTCCGGTTCTGGCTTCCGGTTCTGCCGATGAAGTCTTCTTCTTCTTCCTCCTGCATTCCGATGCCGTTTTTCGTTATGTTGTCAGCCTGTTTCTTTGAGTATTCCATAACTTGGTCGTAGGTGATTTTTCTTTCTTCCAGTATGTTTTTTGCCCCGTTGTTTCTGGGGTCGTGCAGTATGGCGAGCAGCAGGTGCATCTCGCTCACGGTTTCCGTTGCCATGAGTCGTGCCTGCAGTATCGCAAGCTTCAGTATGTTGCTTGCCTGCTCGCTCAGCTCTATGCTGTCGCTGGTGGAATGGTCGTTGTTTCCTGCCGCCACGTTCTGCTCCAGCTGCTGCTTCATGTCTTTCAGGTCCACGTTCATGCTTTGCATCATGCTGCATGCTGCTCCGCTTTTGTGGCGCAGTATGGCGAGCAGCAGATGTTCGGGCATGACATTTGGACTTGCCAGCCGTGCGGCTTCTTCTTTGCTGAATGTGAGCACTTCGAGTACTTCGTCTGAAAACTTGTTTGTCATGTTTTGTTCATTTGGTTTACGGCCAGGCATGGATATTCCTTTGTCTGTCCGTTTACTGTTTGGTAGGTACAAAAAATATGCCAATATGGTGTGTGTCAGTTTCCCGATGGCTGTTGTGTGGCTTGTTCTTTGTCCTTGTCGTGTGTCATGCTGAATTCGCATCCGCAGTATTGCTGTTTGTAGAAGCCATACTGTTTTATTATCTCCAGCCTCCTTTCGCTCAGTCCTCCTTTGCGCCAGTTCTGTTCCCACCATGCCACGTCGTCGTATGGTTCCACAGCCCATTGTCCGGCGGCGTTTATCTGTTCCAGGCTTTTCCATCTCGACGAGGCGAGTGTGGTGGTCACCACAGAGATGCCGTTTTCGTGGGCGTAGCGGGCTGTGCGTCTGAGTCTCATCTCGAAGCAGCGTCTGCAGCGTCTGCCTCTCTCAGGTTCGTTTTCCAGTCCTTTCACGTGTGCCAGCCATTCGTTGTGGCAGTAGTCGTCGTCGATGATTGTAAGTCCGAGCGATTCGGCGTATCTGGTGCATTCGTTTTTTCTGATGAGATATTCTTCAAGCGGGTAGATGTTCGGGTTTGAATAGTATATCACTGGTGTAACGCCATTCTTCATCAGACATTCTATGATGGCGCTTGAGCATGGTGCGCAGCAGGTGTGGAGCAATACTGTGGTCGCTCCTCCCGGCACGTTTATTTCGAATTTCTTTTTCATTTGTGGATTTGACGGGGTATTTCCTTGATGATGGTGTTTGCTATAGGAAAGGTGTGAGCAGATGTGCCACCCATCCTACGAATTTCTTCCAGGGCGTTCTCCATCTGTTCCAGCTTTCGGGCGTGAGCTTGAACGATGAGAGCTTGTCTGCCTCGAACATGTCGTTGAGCTGGCGTGTGGTGTGCGGGTCGATTATCACGGCGTTTTCCTCGTAGTCGAAGTTGAGGCTCCGGGCGTTGAGGTTGGCGCTGCCCACGGTGCAGAATTTCCCGTCCACCATTATTATCTTGGTGTGGTGGAATCCGTCTTCGTATATCCACACGTCCACTCCGTGTTTCATCAGTTTGTGCACGTTGTAGAACACGCAGTCTGGTGTGAGCGGTATGTCGCTGTGCGACGAAACCATTATCTCCACCTTCACTCCTCTTTTCACCGCCCGTCTGAGGGCCTTTTTCAGTGTGCGGTTCAGCGTGAGATACGGGTTCACGAGCTTTATGCTGTCTTGCGCATCATTTATGGCGTCGGTGTAGAACTGTCGTATTATCTTGTTCGTCGTCCTGGGTTCGCGGTTTATTATCCCCACCATCTTGTGGCCTCGCGTCGGTGTGTCGTCGGGCTTCAGTCCGCTGATGTAGTCAGCGTTTCTGGTGCCGCGGTAGTATTTCGCCCCGGCTATCTGTTCTCCCGTCACTTTTTTCCACATCCTCACGAATATCTTCTGCAGCGTGTTCACTTCTTCGCCCTCTATACGGCAGTGCATGTCTCGCCATTTCCCCACCACGTCGGTGCCCTTGATGTAGTAGTCTGCCACGTTCATTCCTCCGGTGTATGCCACTTTTCCGTCGATTATCACGATCTTGCGGTGGTCTCTGTGGAACACGTGGTTTACCCACGGAAAGCGGAGCGGGTCGAATTCGTGGATGTCGACTCCCCTCTGGCGCAGTTTCTCGAGATGTCTTTTCTTCAGCGGCTGGTTGTTGGAGTCGTTTCCGAATCCGTCGAACAGCGCCCTTACTTCCACTCCCTGGCTGGCTTTCTCTGCGAGGATGTCGAAGAGCAGCGAGGCTATTGAGTCGTTGCGGAAGTTGAAGTATTCCAGGTGTACGCTGCTTCTTGCCTGGCGGATGGCTTTGAACATGTCGTCGAATTTCTCCTGTCCGCTCATAAGCAGCGTCACGGAGTTGTCGTTGGAGAATTCCACTCCATGTTCCCTCATCTGCCTTGCGATAAGCGAGTCGGCGGTCACGGTCTGCGCTGCCGCCGTCATTGTGGCGCAGACCATCATGAGCAGGGCAAGTAACAGGGCAGGGCGCCCTGTGGCGTGTGTCCTTGTTTTATTTGTCCGTGCGTTGCGTATGTTGTCGTTGATAAAGAATATCATATATTGTCTATAACATCATTTGTCTTGATTCATGTCTCGCGTGCCTTGTCGGTCTGCCAGAAGGCAAGTATGCTGAGATGTTGCCGTTTCCGGTGTATTGCCGCAGGTGGGCGAAAACAGGTGCAAAGTTATGGAAAAAGTCGGTTTTGACAAAATATTTGTATGCAATGAAGAGAAATGGCAAAAAAATGCGGTGTATTTGTCATCAGTAACAAGTTGTTTTTTCACCGTCACTTTGCGTTGTTCCTCGATTATAACCCTGTGGGTCTTCATGCCTATGTGGGTGTTTTGCTGACCGTAAACCATTGGTTTCTGTCTCTTCAGTACGCGTTTGCCCGCGTCCGTCGGTTTCATGCATTGCTGCTCAACATTTTTCCCATTTTCCCATTTTCCCATTTTCCCAACGGGAAATGGTGTTTTCATATAAGTTATTATATATCAATATATTATCTTTTTTATCACATTTATTTTTCGTTATATGGGAAGATGGGAAGATGGGAAAATGGGAATTTTGGGAAAAAACGCCTTCTCTTTTCCCTCTTTCCCTTGCCATCTCCTTGAGGTCAACATTAGCCAGATCTCTTGCCATCTGGAAGAAAGTTGCGATAGTGATTCCTCCCTTGTGGCCTTTCATGCAGTTGTCGTATAGACGGTTGCATTCCCGAGTGTCGTAGTCGGCGTTCATTTGCGAGAGTCGGTCGAAAATCTGTCTGCCAGCCTCTCCGAGTCCGTCGGAAAGTGCGAAGGCGAGTCTCAGCCAGTTGTCGTAGCCCTGACACGCCTCATGCAGCTGCTCGACAGCCGCAAGCCCGGAGAGCCCACATGGATAGAAATAAAGTGAGAAAGCCGCCGACATACTGATTTTTTGCCGTGCAAAATGGCAGCATTCAAAAAATGTTGCTATATTTGCACGGCAAAAGAAATCTAATACACAGATTCGTTAAATCAAAACCACTAACGAGCATGAACAAGATAATACAGAAACAACAATTTTCAGAAAAAGTATTCAAATTCGAAATCGAAGCGCCCCTCATAGCAAAAAGCCGCAAGGCAGGCAACTTCGTGATAATCAGAGTGGACAAAAACAGTGAGAGAATGCCGCTCACCATAGCCGACGCCGACACCCACAGGGGCACCATAACGCTCGTGGTGCAGGAAGTGGGACTCTCGTCCAGGAAACTCTGCAGGCTCAGCGAGGGCGACTACGTGGAAGACGTGGTGGGACCGCTCGGAAGCCCCACACACATACAGAACTTCGGCACCGTGGTGTGCGCCGGAGGAGGAGTGGGCACAGCACCCCTGCTGCCCATCATCAAGGCGCTCAAGAAGGCGGGAAACAGAATTCTCTCCGTGATAGCCGGAAGAAACAAAGACCTCATCATACTCGAAGACGAGGTGAGGGAATACAGCGACGAAGTGATCATAATGACCGACGACGGATCATACGGCGAGAAGGGAGTGGTGACCATAGGAATAGAGAAATTCATCAACCAGGAACACATTGACAAGGTGGTGGCCATCGGCCCCCCGATAATGATGAAATTCTGCTGCCTGCTCACCGGAAAATATAATATCCCCACCGACGTGTCGCTCAACACAATCATGGTGGACGGCACGGGAATGTGCGGCGCATGCCGACTGACAATCGGAGGAAAGACAAAGTTCGTATGCATCGACGGACCGGAATTCGACGGAGCACTCGTTGACTGGGACGAGATGTTCAAGAGAATGGGCACATTCAAGGCGGCAGAGAGAGAAGAGATGGAACATTTCGAAGAACATCTGTGCAGACCCGCAACGCACGGATGCAACTGCGCAGACAAGGCACAGACCAACGGCGATGGCGCCCCGGCAGTCTTCCCCGACGAAACACTGGAGCAGCTCAAGGACAGAGAGGCGGAATGGCGCAAAGAGCTGCGCAAGAGCATGAAGCCGAAGGAGCGCATGGCGATAGAACGCGTGGAGATGCCGGAGCTGAGCCCCGAATACAGAATCGCACACCGCAAGGAAGAGGTGAACCAGGGGATAACGCTCGAAATGGCTCAGCGCGAAGCCCACAGATGTCTGGACTGCGCAAAGCCGTCGTGCACGGAAGGATGCCCCGTGAGCATCGACATACCTTCGTTTATAAAGAACATAGAGCGCGGAAACATACAGGGAGCCGCACGGGTGCTCAAGAACACATCATCGCTGCCTGCCGTATGCGGACGAGTATGCCCGCAGGAGAAGCAATGCGAAAGCAGATGCATACACCTGAAGATGAACGAGCCGGCGGTGGCGATAGGATATCTGGAGAGATTCGCAGCCGACTACGCACAGAGATGCGGCGAACAGAACGACGGAAGGCCGGAGAGCAACGGAGTGAAAGTGGCAGTGGTGGGCTCAGGACCATCGGGACTAAGCTTCGCAGGCGACATGGCAAAAAGGGGCTACGAGGTGCACGTGTTTGAAGCGCTGCACGAAATCGGTGGAGTGCTGAAATACGGAATTCCGGAGTTCAGACTGCCCAACCACATCGTGGACGTGGAGATAGAAAACCTCAGGAAGCTCGGAGTGGAGTTCACCACAGACTGTATCATCGGAAAGACCATCACCATAGAGCAGCTCAAGGAAGAGGGATTCAAGGGATTCTTCGTGGGAAGCGGAGCAGGACTGCCTAACTTCATGAACATACCGGGAGAGAACGCCATCAACATAATGTCGTCTAACGAATACCTCACACGTGTGAACCTCATGGACGCTGCCGACCCGAAGACGGACACACCGATGAACTTCGGCAAGAAGGTGCTCGTGATTGGCGGAGGAAACACGGCAATGGACTCCTGCAGAACAGCAAAAAGACTGGGAGCCGACGTGACAATAGTATACAGACGCTCTGAGGCTGAAATGCCGGCAAGACTGGAAGAGGTGAGACACGCCAAGGAGGAGGGGATAAATTTCCTCAACCTGCACAATCCTATTGAATACATCGCCGACAAAAACGGTGCCGTATGCAAGGCGGTGCTACAGGTGATGGAACTGGGAGAGCCCGACGCCAGCGGAAGAAGGAGTCCGAAACCAATAGAAGGCAAGACCCTGACCGTGGAGACCGACCAGGTGATAGTAGCGGTGGGCGTGTCGCCGAACCCCCTCGTGCCGAAATCCATCGAGGGACTGGAACTGGGCAGGAAAGACACCATCGCCGTGGACGACTGCATGCAGAGCTCGAGGAAGGAAATCTTCGCCGGAGGCGACATCGTGCGCGGCGGAGCCACGGTGATCCTGGCTATGGGCGACGGCAGACGTGCCGCCGAAAACATGGACAAGGCGCTCAAGGGCAGCAAATAATGCCCAGCCTGGATATAGCTGATAGGACTAATAAGACTGATAGGACTTATAGGAGATATAGGTTTTATCAGTCCTATCAGTCCTATCAGTCTTATAGGACTTATAGGAGATATAGCCCCCCTATCCGCGCTCCTTTATCCATCCATACCTGTAGGCATAGAGGA
>OGQZ01002086.1_pt1 | contig 14223 bp, 9 predicted proteins | sample 1553321 | NCBI WGS metagenome assembly OGQZ01 (sample SAMEA2579958, study PRJEB22360) | human gut metagenome | reverse complement strand
TACAAAGATATGATTGGGTGGCTAGAAATCAAAGGCACCGGCTTTTCTTATCCGGTTATGCAGACAGGCATCGAAGGTCATCATAAGGATGACTGGCAGTATTATCTTCACCGGGATGTGCATGGAGAGTACAGCTTTTATGGAACGCCTTTTTTGGATGTTCGCTGTACGACTGACAGTGACAACCTGATTATTTATGGTCATAACATCAACGGAAGACGATACTTTGGCTATCTGCAAAATTTCCGGGAGGAAACATTTTTTAGAAAGCATCCCAAGTTTTCCTTTACTGCAGTTGGTGAAAAAGAAAAGGAATACTGCGTTGTGTCTGTGTTAGAGACAGATAAATATGCAGATTATTATTCTTTCACGGACTACGGAAATGAAGAGGATTACTGCAGGATGGTAGAAAAGATTCTAAGTCACAGCAAGTTTCAAAGTGAAGCGGCAAAGAAGATGAAAAATGAAATTGAGGAAAGCGGTGCGGAAGCATTCTTTCGGAACTACCAGTTTGTGACGCTTTCTACTTGCCGGACAATGGATGGAAAGGATAAGCGGCTTATGGTAATCGGTTGCAGGAAACGATAATGCCGGGAGTTACTTTTTCGGTGGAAAACAAGGAGGAAAATCCTCTCCTCGCATAGGAAGCTCGGATTTTTGCTCCGCAAAAACAAAGGAGGAAAATCCTCTCCTCACATAGGAGTTCGGATTTTTGCTTCGCAAAAACAAGGAGGATAAAAAATGCACAAGGAATTAGAAGTTATGAAACCCCGCAGCAAGGGGCTGTGGAAACGGTGTTCTGCTCTCGTGGCAGGCATGTATTTTCGAATCTTGACGGTTTCACCGATGTTGGCAAAAGCAGCAGATAAAAAAAGCGACACAACGGATACCGGAGTGTCGGATGTAACTGATGGAATTGATGTTATCAAAGATTTGGTGCTTGGCTGTGTTGGTGGTGTCGGAGTTATCTTTCTGGCATGGGGCTTGTTGGACTTTGGTACAGCCTATGCGGCTCATGAAACAACGCAACAAAGCCAGGCGATAAAGAAAGTGATTGGTGGTTTGATTATGATTGCAGTTCCGGCAATTCTTAAGTTACTGGGTGTTTCGTAAGAAAAGGAAAGGAATCCTGCAAAGGGGGTGATGACAGTGGGATTATGGGATTCCGTTACAGGATTTTTTGAAGATTTAGGAGATTTTTTCAGTGGAAAAGATTTCTTTGAGTGTGCAGGATATGCATGGAATGACATGATGCAGTTGGCATCCGATGTGCTGACGAAGAATCCGGCAAAAGGTACATACAAAGATGTCTGGGAAAGTATATCTACGATATACACAACCTTAAATGTAGTAGCAGTATCTTTGTTATGTGTCTTTTTTCTTTATGGCTTTTGTCGGGACAGTTGTGATTTACATACGGATTTGACATTCGATAAGACGATTAAGATGTTTATCCGGCTGATTATTACATCCAATGTTCTTAGCATGGCACTAAGCTATATGCCAAAGTTTTTCTCATGGGGGAAGAGCCTGACACAGGCAATTCTTGGAGACAACGGTTTGTATATGGTATATGACTTTGATGGTGTGAAGGTATATGAAAACATATCCAGTGCAGATTTCGGAACGATGACAGCTTTTTTAACCAGTATACTGTTCTTTCTATTTACAGTGGTCTGTGGCTTTATCGTAGTTCTGACCGTCTTAAATCGTATCTTAAAGATTTATATGATTGCACCGTTTGCCGGGGTGGCATTATCTACTTTGGCGGCAGGAGGACAGACGGCACAGGTGGGATATTCCTATATTCGGACTTTCTTTGGATATGTGTTTTCCGCATTATTAATCGCCGTAGTGATTGCGATCAGTGGAAGTTTTATTGATACGGTTTCCATAGATACGGAAAATGCACTGATACGATTACTGGAGTATTGTTTGAAAATGGGGGTCATCGCATCCTCTGTAAAAATGTCAGATAGTGTCATGCAAAAAGCATTTGGTTTGTAGAAGATAAAGAAACAAGGAGGTAGAAGCTGCAAGCCACACCTCGTAAGCAAAGATTACTCGGTCACGGCTGGCAGCTAGCGTGGAGATGACAAAGACAATCAATCCGGATGTTGCAGCCTTTAAGGATGATTTCTTCAAGGGATTATCCTTCAGAGAGTGCATCTTCGGAGGCAGTGCATTACTTGTAGGAGTAGGAGGAATCTTACTTCTGCATTTTTATTTTGGAATGGGAATCAATTCAGCCATTTCAATCTGTATGCCGGTCATTGGAATTATCGGATTGTGTGGTTTTTACCACAAAAATGGTATGACATTGGTTCAGCTTGTAAGAAGCTCCATAAGGCTCATGCTTCAAAAGCCTTATGTATATGAAACGAGAAATTGTTTGAAAGAATGGGAGGAAGAAGATGAAGAAAAAGGAACAAAAAGAAATACAGGCAAACGTAGATTATGAGATTGTGCAAAAGAGAAACAGTAACAAACGACTCATGGCATACGCAAAAGCCAGTGAAGAACTGAAAAAGAAATAGCGTTTGGACAAAATGTCCAAACGTAAAGATTGGGTACAGGAGGAAATCAACCTATGACGAAATATGAAAAAATCTCTGTTCTGGCAAAAGAAACTGCCAGAAGTATCGGAGAGAATAAAGAAAGTTGGATGAATTACCTTGATGTTGCGTCGAGGTTATACAAGTATCCATTTGAGGACCAAATTCTCATATATGCACAGCGTCCGGATGCCACCGCCTGTGCCCCATTGGAAATGTGGAATGAGAAAATGTTTTGCTGGGTGAATCGTGGTGCCAAGGGGATTGCTCTTATTGACCAGGAAAGTGATTATCCAAGGCTACGTTATGTGTTTGATGTATCCGATGTGCATAAGGCAAGACGGATTGGGAAATCTCCCTTTATCTGGAATATTAGAGAAGAACATGAAGAAGGTATTCTTGCCGCACTGGAAAGGATTTATGGAACTACCAATCAGGATTCATCGTTTGAAGACAGGATTTATCAGATTTCCAAAAGAATAGCAGACGATTATTATGAAGAGATTGTGGATGATTTGATTGATGTTTCGGCAGGCAGCTATCTGGAGGATTTGGATGGAGATACCGTGTCACTTCGGTTGCGGGAGACGTTAGAGCAAAGTGTATGTTATACCGTTCTCAAGCGATGTGGCTTTGATATGGCAGAGTATGAGGGCGAGTTTCCCTTTGATTATATCCATGAGTTCAATACACTGCGTACCCTGTCGGTGTTAGGAAGTGCCACATCGGAATTATGTGAACCCATGCTGATTCAGATTGGGCGAAGTATTGCACGGTATGACAGAGAACTTGCGAGGCATCCTTCTCATGCCAGAGCAAGCAGAAAAGAAGCAAGGGTCATTAGAGAAGATGATTTTGTGATTGGATTGGATTCCAACACAAGTGACTGGTTTGTCTATGATAACGTGACAGCAAAGAACATCTGCTACTGTGATTCCGAAGAGGAAGCAAAAGAACATATACTGTGGATGGTAACACACAATCAGTTTTATAAAAACGAAAGGATGGAAAAAGAGAATGAACCTGACATACGAGAAGAACGGAGATTACCGGATTCCGAATCTGATACCAGACGAGGAGAAGCAGACCATGTTGACCAAGTACGGAATCCTGCGGAGGAATTATCTGAAGAACTACAAACGGGGGATTTACAGCGGAATGCTTCTGAACGGAGAATTGATGGGGCATTGTCTGGAGATTCAGGAACAGGCAGAACAGAGGTTAGACAATCTGACGGAGAAACTCATGAAGTCACAGGGAGTGACGGAGCAGTTGAAAGCGACCAATCCCTTGGAGTGGACAAGAAAGATGAACATGATTTATCAGCAGGCGGAGGAAGCGATTCTTCAGGAACTGGTTTATCAGTAGAAGAACTAGAAAGTTATACTCCGCCGGAAAACAGTCCTTACCGGCAGATGGATTTATTCTCTTTGATGTCGGAGCAGTTAGGCAATATTGCTGTGGCACAGGTGGAAAAGCCGATACACTTATCTTTCCCCGGAACTATTTCCGAGGAAAAGGTTGCGAAGATTCTTTGCACAGGAGGAGGGTTGGAAAACAGCAGAAAGAGAATCTTTGCAAAGTATGAACAGAGGAAAACACCGGAAGAGATGACGGATTTTTTACGCCGTGAGTATGGTTCTACCGGAAAGGGATTTAACTTTGGCGAAGAACAGATTTCCGTGTGGTTTGATGAAAACGGAATGTCAGCAGCGCATGGCAATTCGGCACTGGAACATACGGAATTGAAACTTTCCTGGGAAGAAATTGAAAAAATCATCCGAAGTCAAGTGGAGTCCGGTACCTATATGGATTCGACGGAGGCATATATGGTTGATTATTATGAGAGAAAGCGTATCACCAATCAACTGTATTTTTTTTATCGGGATTCCATTGGTGAGTTTCCCAAAGGGTTAGAGATAAGCGGATATAATTATCCGGGTGAAGAAGAATACCTGATGGATTTGCTTACGAAACCGGATAAGATTCAAAACATTGTAGCATGTCTGGATGAAACGCTGCAAAAGATTGAATCCGGGGAGATATCCATACGATTCCGGTTAGCAAAGAATCCTTATGAACTTCGGGAGGATGTTGCTGATTTATTGAAGGAACGGATTTCCTATCCCCTTGCGGAAAAAGTGGATGTTCTTACCGAAGATTTTATTACATCGGATGAAATTGATTATGTGCTTAGCAGTGGCAGCGGATTTGCACAGGGTAGTTTTCGGATTTATGACTTTTATCAAAAGGATCATACCGTGAAAGAAGCAGCTGATTTTCTGAAAAAGGAATATGGAACCGGTGGTTCCAACTCTGCGTTGGCGGGTTCGGATAACAGTTATAAGGATTATGACGCAAAAGGTATCCGTTTGAGAAAAGGGCACATCTTCACACCGGATGCGGAAGTGCTTTTATCCTGGAATGTGGTTGCAAAGCGGATTGAAAAACTGATACAACAAGGACGGTATTTATCGGATAAAAAGAAGACAGAATATGCAGCCTACAAAGAAGAACAGGAAAAAAAGGCACTGGAACAGGCAAAAGAGGAATTAAGTGGCGTAGATACTCCGGATGAAGAAGAGAGTATTCAGCCGGAAGAAATTCATGCAGAAAACTATGTGATTACCTCAGATGAACTGGGAATAGGAACCCCAAAAGAAAAGTTCCGTTGGAATGTGGAAGCAATTCAGACATTGCAAAAAATAGAAGCAGAGGAACGAATGGCTACCGCAGAGGAACAGGAAACTTTGGCACGATATGTTGGATGGGGCGGACTTGCAGATGCCTTTGATGAAACGAAAAGTGCATGGGCAAATGAGTATCAGGAGTTAAAAAGTCTTTTGTCGGATGAAGAATATGTTTCAGCGAGAGAAAGTACCTTAAATGCTTATTATACAAGTCCTACGATTATTCGGGGAATTTATCACACGCTTGAAAAAATGGGATTTGCCAAAGGAAATATCTTGGAGCCGTCTATGGGCATCGGTAACTTCTTTGGTATGTTACCGGAGACGATGAGAGACAGCAAACTTTACGGTGCGGAACTGGATTCTTTGACTGGACGTATGGCAAAGCAGTTATATCCGAAAGCCAATATCACGGTAGATGGATTTGAGAAAACCGGTTATCCCAATGATTTTTTTGATGTGGTGATTGGGAACGTACCATTTGGACAGTATAAGGTGCCGGATAAAAAATATGATAAGCAAAACTTTGGAGGAACAGGGTTCCTTATCCATGATTACTTTTTTGCGAAAGCCATCGATCAGGTGCGGCCGGGCGGTATCATTGCGTTTATCACCAGCAAAGGTACGATGGATAAGGAAAATCCGAAAGTCCGTAAGTATATTGCACAACGGGCAGAATTGTTAGGAGCAGTAAGACTTCCCAATACGGCATTTAAGGAAAATGCCGGAACAGAAGTGACGTCGGATATTATTTTTCTGAAAAAAAGAGACCGTGTCATTGATATTGAGCCGGATTGGGTTCATTTGTCAGAAGATGATAATGGAGTTGTCATGAATCATTATTTTACTGAAAACCCGGACATGATTGTTGGTTCGATGGAAATGGTCAGTGGTCCTTATGGTATGGAAAGTACTTGTGTGGCAGATACCTCTTTGCCATTTGAGGAGCAGTTGGAGGCTGCCTTTAGTCAGATATCCGGTGAGTATGAAGAAATTGAGTTGGAATTATCGGAAGAAAGTACGATGGATGAAGTGATTCCTGCCATTCCGGAAGTAAAGAATTTCAGTTACACCTTGGTAGATGAGAAATTATATTATCGTGAGAACTCCGTTATGAAACCGGTGGAAGCCTCCGAGGGAATGATTCGTCGAATCCATGGGATGGTTGCCATACGGGACTGCACCCAGGAACTGATACGGCTCCAGTTGGAAGAATATCCGGAGGAAGATATTAAGGCAGAGCAGAAACAGTTAAATGATTTGTATGATGATTTTGTAAAAGAGAATGGCAGAATTGTTTCCAAAACGAATAAACGGGCATTTCATCAGGACAGCAGTTATTGTCTTTTGTGTTCGTTGGAGAAACTGGATGAGGAAGGCAACTTCCTCGGAAAAGCCGATATGTTTTCCAAGCGAACCATCAAGAAAACGGAAGTGGTTACCAGTGTTGATACAGCCAGTGAAGCGTTGGCGGTGTCCCTGTCGGAAAAGGCAGCGATTGATTTTGCTTATATGTCAGAACTCACAGATAAGAGCGAGGAGGAACTAATTAAGGAACTTACAGGAGTTATTTTCAAAAATCCGGTTAGTGAAATCTGGGAAACGGCAGATGCGTATCTGAGTGGAAATGTCAGAGATAAGCTGCAGGTGGCCGGGGGTTTTGCCGAAAATGATGCAACGTATGCTATCAATGTGGAGGCACTGAAACGAGTCCAGCCAAGAGATTTGGATGCCAGTGAAATTGAAGTCAGAATCGGTGCAACATGGATTGAACCAAGATATATCGAAGATTTTATGCGGGAAGTGTTTGAAACTCCGTTCCATCTTTTGGAAAGGGATGTTATTAAAATCCAGTATTCTGACGTAACCGGACAGTGGAATGTAAAAGGAAAAAATGCAGACTACGGAAATACTCTTGTCAATATGACGTATGGAACGAACCGTCGAAATGCCTATCAGATTTTAGAAGATTCCTTGAATCTGAAGGACAGCCGGGTATTTGATACGGTCATCGAGGATGGCAAGGAAAAGCGTGTTCTAAACAAAAAGGAAACAACGATTGTGGCGCAGAAACAGGATGCCATGAGAGAAGCCTTTCGGGACTGGGTATTTCGTGACCAGGAACGAAGAGAGGTTTTAGTAAATAAGTATAACGTGCTGTTCAATTCCACCAGACCGAGAGAGTATGATGGTTCTCATTTGGTGTTTCCGGGAATGACACCGGATATTGAACTAAAGGATTATCAAAAAAATGCCGTGGCACATGTCCTTTACGGGCACAATACGCTGCTTGCCCATTGCGTTGGTGCAGGAAAGACCTTTGAGATGGTAGCTGCCGCCATGGAAAGTAAGCGGTTAGGCTTATGTCAAAAGAGCCTGTTTGTTGTTCCCAATCATCTGACGGAACAATGGGCCAGTGATTTCTTGAGACTCTATCCGGGAGCCAATATTTTAGCGGCTACGAAAAAAGATTTTCAGCCGGCGAACCGGAAGAAGTTCTGTTCGAGAATCGCAACGGGGGATTATGATGCCGTTATTATCGGGCATACACAATTTGAAAAAATTCCTCTGTCGGCAGAGCGTCAGGTTGCCATCATTGAGCGCCAAATTGAAGAAATCACACTGGCAATTCAGGATGCAAAGGCAGACAAGGGAGAGCGTTATACCATCAAACAGATGGAAAAGACAAAAAAGACGCTGCAGACAAGATTGGAGAAGTTAAACGATACTTCCCGGAAAGACGATGTTGTCACTTTTGAGCAGTTAGGTGTGGACAGGCTTTTTGTAGATGAAAGTCATTATTACAAAAACCTGTTTTTACATACTAAAATGCGGAACGTAGCAGGCATTGCCCAATCGGAAGCACAGAAGTCTTCGGATATGTTTGCCAAGTGCCAGTATTTAGACGAACTTACGGGAGGAAAGGGAATTACCTTTGCTACGGGAACACCGATTTCCAACAGTATGACGGAGTTATATACCAATATGAGATATTTGCAGTATGATACGCTGCAGCAAATGGGACTGGGACATTTTGATGCCTGGGCATCTTCCTTTGGAGAGACGCAGACAGCCATTGAACTTGCACCGGAGGGAACCGGATACCGGGCAAAGACGAGATTTGCAAAGTTTTATAACTTACCGGAGTTGATTTCTCTCTTTAAGGAATGTGCGGATATCCAAACACCGGATATGCTGGATTTGCCGGTACCGGAAGCAGAGTATGAAAATGTGGTACTGGAACCAAGTGATTATCAAAAGGATATGGTGGCTTCTCTTGCAGAGAGGGCAGAGGCAGTTCGTGACCGCAGGGTACAGCCGCATGAAGATAATATGCTGAAAATCACAAATGATGGAAGGAAGTTAGCACTGGATCAGCGGTTAATCAATCCGATGCTGCCGGATTCCCCAAGTTCCAAAGTAAACAGTTGTGTGGAAAAAGCCTATGAAATCTGGGAAAAGACATCAGAGAATCGGTCAGCACAACTTATCTTTTGTGATTTGTCTACGCCAAAGGAGATAGGGAAAACCACAGCCACGTTTGAAGGCGAAACAGTGGAAGCAGAGGTGTTTGATGATGTCTACCATGATATCAAAAGGAAACTGATACGGAAAGGTGTTCCGGAAGAACAGATAGCCTTTATCCATGAAGCGAATACAGAATTAAGAAAGACGGAGCTGTTTGGCAAAGTAAGAAGCGGACAGGTTCGTTTTTTGTTGGGGTCTACACAGAAAATGGGAGCCGGTACCAACGTGCAGGACCGGTTGATTGCGCTGCACCATTTGGATGTACCATGGCGCCCATCGGATATTGAGCAGCAGGAGGGACGTATTCTCAGACAGGGGAATCAGAATGATACCGTATCTATTTTCCGCTATGTCACAGAAGGAACTTTTGACAGTTATTCGTGGCAGGTGATTGAGAATAAGCAGAAGTTTATCAGTCAGATCATGACCAGCAAATCACCGGTGCGAAGCTGTGAGGATGTGGATGAAGCAGCACTTACTTATGCGGAAGTGAAAGCGTTGGCTACCGGAAATCCTTATATCAAGGAAAAGATGGATTTAGATATCCAGGTTTCCAAGTTGAAACTGATGAAGGCAAACCATACCAGTCAGATTTACCGGCTGGAGGATAACATAGCGAAGCATTATCCAAAGCAGATCGAAACGCTGAAGGAGCGTATTCGTGGATTTGAGGCAGATATCGAAACGGCTCATAAACATATGCCGGAGGATAAGGAAAGTTTCGTGATGAAGGTGGGAAGCCGGACTTACTATGACAAAAAGGAAGCTGGGACAGCCCTTATTGCACTGTGTAAACAGATGAACGCTATGGGGCAGACAGTACCCGTTGGAGAGTACGCCGGATTTGCGATGAAAGTTACCTTCGATTCCTTCAATCGTAAATTTGTTATGAGCCTCAAAGGAGAAATCAGTCACAATCTGGAAATCGGTTCGGACGCACTCGGCAATATTACCCGAATCAACAACGTGCTTGAAAACATGGATAAGGAACTGGCGGAAGCACGAACAAAGTTAGAGAACGTGAGTCATCAGTTGGAAACAGCGAAGATAGAAGTGCAAAAACCTTTTCCTGCCGAGCAGGAATTAAAGGAAAAGATGGAGCGGTTAGCAGCCTTGGATGCTTTGTTAAATATGGATGAGAAAGGAGAGGATGTTGTTTTGGATGAAGAACCAAAGGTGATGCCTTTGGGAGAGTGGATGGTTGAGCATTTGATGCCGGAATTCATGGAAGAGAATGAAATCACGGAAGAACGTGCAAGAGAACTTCTTGCGGATATGGTATCGGAAGAAGAGGACGAAATTGTCTGTTTTTCCACGGAGTTAAATGGTGCCAGTCTGGATGATGAGGAAATGCTAAAGCAGATGGCGGAATATATGGATGGCGATTATTATGCCATTCCCATATCGGAAAGTGATTATCTGATTGCACCAAAGACGGAACAGGATACCGTTGTTTATCTGCAGGCGGTACTTGGCCGTTTGGGTTCTTCCATACTGACATCTGAGGCAGTTACCACACATGCCGCTTATGAATATGATTCTTCTCTTCAGACCATGAAGCCGTTTAATCATGTGGGGATTTTGCAAGGGCTTATGGCAGTCGGGGAAGAAAAAATGACGTACCATACGGAAACCTTTCGTGAGGAAGCAAAAAAGGAAAAGAAACACTAAAAAAGGACAATAAGTCCGGAAAGAATGAGGTAAAAAAGATGAATTACAATGAATTTAAGGATTATGTCAAAGAACATGTATTAGATTATTTGCCGGAACAGTATAAAAATGCCAATATGGATATTCGCCAAGCGGTTAAGAACAATGATGTAGTACTGGACGGATTAACGATTTTTAATCCCAATGGGAATATGTCACCTACCATATATCTGAATGCGGCTTATGAGGAATATCAGCAAGGCATGGATATCGAAGAGGTTGTTGGAAAAATCGCAGATTCCTATATTGAACATATCGAACCAAGGGAGGAGTATCGATTCAACTTTGATTTGCAGGAAGTAAAAAATTATGAGGTGGTCAAAGACTTCATTTATCCCAAAGTATCCAATCTTCAAAGTAATGTAAATCGGTTATCGAATATTCCCTACACGCAAAAAGAAGATTTGGCAATTACCTATCATATCTGGGCGAATGGAAATGAGGAATCCATGGGTTCGATTACAATCAATAATGATTTAATGGAAATGTACGGTATTGACATGGATACCCTCCATGAGCAGGCAATGAATAACATGGATAAAATATCCCCACTTAAGTTTGAGTCAATACAGGAAACAATGGTAAAGATGATGGCATCTGACTTTGCACAGGAAGAAGGAATTCCGTTAGAAGAAGCAAAAGATTTAATCCGAGCGTCAATTCCGAACGATGGTCCGGATTTGTATTGTTTGACGAATGAAGTAAATGTTAATGGAGCAGTTTATATCATGCGTGAGGATGTTCAGCAGATGGTGGCAGAAAAACTCGGTGGGGATTATTATATTCTTCCGTCATCGGTGCACGAGACATTGATTCTGCCTAAGAGCGAAAATATGTCTTTTCAGAGATTGCAGACTATGGTACAGGATGTCAATGCAATGTGTGTTTCAGAGGAAGAAGTATTGTCTGATGGTGTCTATCAATACGATTCCAAAAGCCATACCTTCAGTCGGTGCGACAAGCAACCGGAGCTTACCTACAAGCAGGCACAAGGAATGACAAATAATATGGAAGTTAAGGAACTATTTGCCACGGCAGAGAACAAACAGGAATATGATTCGACTACTCCGAACCATACACATGAACCAATCAAGCACAAGGGACATTAGGAAGCGGGGGAAGATATGGAAGTACAAAAAACAACGGTCACAGAATTAGAAGCACGTTCTGTGACGGAACTGCAGGAGATAGTAAATGCTGCCAAAGAAGACACGATGATATGCGTGAGTTTGGAGGTGCCGGATGATGAGTGATGAATTAAAACAGGTGGATGTGCGTTTGAAATTGGTGGAGGGGAATGGTGTATACAGTGATAAACCCATTACAAATCCAGAAGAAGCCATTTCCGTAATGGCCGATGTGATGGCGGGACTAGACAGAGAAGAGGTCTGTGTCATCAATCTGGACAGTAAAGGACATCCCATCAATTTCAATGTGGTAAGCATTGGAACGCTCAATTCTTCCTTTGTATCCGGCCGGGAACTTTTTAAGTCTGCTATCCTGTCAAACGCTGCCTCCATGATTCTTTTGCATAATCACCCTTCTTCGGAACTCCAGATGAGTCAATCCGACAGAATGGTAACAGAAAAGATGATGTATGCCAGTTTGTTTTTAGATATCGAGATTTTAGACCACATCATTGTAGCAGGAAGAACCGGGGACACACTGAGCATAAGAGAAACTTACCCAGAGATATTTGATAAGAGCACTTATGCCAATGCGATTGTCCGAGTGGCGGATGGTGTGGAAGAAAGAGAAAACTCTTATGATACCGAACGTTTGGCTACCTATGAATTGTTCCAGATTAAGGAAGGAGGAAACGGGCAAGCATATCAGTTCATGGGAATGGACTTTGTGAAGAATAATAAGCTGGTGGTAGACAAAAACGATTATGAATCGGTGTATCGTGGGGAATTGAAAGAAGGAGAAACACTGGATACTCTGTATGAAAAATTCAACCTTTATCATCCGGATGATTTTACCGGGCATTCCATGTCGGTCAGTGATGTGATTGTGATTGAAAAAGAACATGAAAAAACGGCTTACTATGTGGATTCCTTTGGATTTACGAAAGTGGCAGATTTCTTGGAAGAGAAAAAATATCACTCGGCAGAGACAGAACAGGCGGTAAGTCGCTTCCGGGAAAAGACAAAGCAGTATTTTCGACCGTTCGAGGGGATGACCGCAGATCGTATAGAAGAAGAGGTTCGGGGATATATCCAAATGAAAATCAGGGAATATCACTTGCCGATTCAGATTCGGGAAGTGATGGTATATGGAAGCCGAAGCCGGGGAACAGAAAATGCAGACTCGGATTTGGATATTTTATTTGAATATGCCGGAGCAAGGCGGGAGGATGATATTTTCAATCTTCTGCATGAAGATGATTTTTGCATTGGAGAGGTAAAGGTCGATATCAATCCGGTTACAGAAGAACAATCCGGCGACTTATCCGAACGGTTGATAAGAGCAGAGGAATACATGGAGCAGGAGTTGGCTTTTCGTATTGAGGATAGATTTATTACGATTCAGTCTGTGGATGAGGGGTATGATTATACCATTTATGATGTGGATGGGAAGGAATTGGATGGCGGTGTTTACGACAATCCGGACATTTCCATTTATGAAGCCGTAAATGATATCGTAGAGGATTTGAAACAGAAACCGGATACCAATGGAACAAAGGGAGCAATCACGGCAGAATCCAAACTGAATCCTCTGAACTGCGAGGAATTTCTGGATGAACTGGAACGAAAAAGCAAGGTAGAGCCACTGCTTACCTTTACTGTAGCAGAATGTGGAGAATTCCATCAGTTGGGAGAATATTATGATGACATCACTACAGTAGAGGAGGCAATCGAAAAATGGGAGCAGTTAAAGGATAGTCCCCTAAACGGTGTGGCTTCCATTGGAATCTTGGCACACAAGCCGGGAGAAAACTCTTTGGAAGATGAGCAGGTTGATTTGGTGACAAGAAAGGTTCTTGACCTTGACATGCTTTGTTATTATCCCGCGATACGAAATGATAAGCGGGCGTTAGTGATGATTGCGGCGCTGGCAAGTCATTTGCCGGACATTAGCGTGATTGGGGAAATCCCGTATGAACTTTCTCTGCAGATGATGCTATATGAACTAGACCCGGAAAAAGAGATTTTTTCAGAGGATGAGAGGGTGTTAATTGAAGAATATGCCCTCCAGTTTCGTGACATGAATCGCAGCAGGGAACTGGCAGAACATATCTGTTATCAGGAAGAATATGGAAATCAGGATGTTGCCCCGGTAGTTATCAAAGCCAGGAGAGAAATCCAAGAAAAAAAGGAGGAGCATTTACAGCAAAGGAAGAGATAAAGTTCTTTTTTTTGGGGGTGGATGGGTGTATAATAGAAAAGAGATATTGACGATATCATTGAAAAAGTTGGAATTTATAGGAATGGAATGAGCCTAACTGTAAGAAGTGATAATATGCATATTTTGGAGGAAAGATATGAGCATAGGAGATTCGTTGTCTGAGTTATTAAATGAAAAGGCTTTACAATTAGTGGAGTTAGATGGTAAATCAATAACTCAGCTTTTAGGAGTATATTGTAATAATTCCATTGTTTCATTATCAATAATTCCGTATATAGCATTATATTGTCGTTCTGCACAGGATTTTTTAGGTGAAAAAATAATGAACGATGAAGTAAAGCAGCCTTTTCTTCGTCTTTATCTTTAGCCTTTTCTTTTGCTTCTGCCTTAGC
>OGQZ01002085.1_pt1 | contig 14223 bp, 11 predicted proteins | sample 1553321 | NCBI WGS metagenome assembly OGQZ01 (sample SAMEA2579958, study PRJEB22360) | human gut metagenome | reverse complement strand
TTGTGGCAAAGGTGGTAGGATTTACGGGAGAGATCAAGTGGGATACGAGTAAGCCGAACGGAACACCGAGAAAGCTTCTGGATGTTTCAAAGGCAGAAAGCCTTGGCTGGAAATATAAAACAGAGCTGGAAGACGGTATCAGACTTGCTTATGAAGACTTCCTGCACAATCCGATGCGTGCGGAGCGGTAAACTATAATAGCTACTACTTATGTGGTAGCTTTTATTGTATAAAAGTGAAGGAGAGAACATATGAACATTGTCTTATTATCAGGTGGTTCTGGAAAACGTCTGTGGCCACTCTCTAATGACATCAGAAGTAAACAATTTATTAAAATATTTAAAAAAGAAGACGGCTCTTATGAGTCTATGGTGCAGCGCGTCTATAGACAGATCAAGACGGTGGATGCAGATGCCACAGTTACGATTGCAACTTCTAAAACGCAGGTTTCAGCAATTCATAATCAGTTGGGTGACAATGTAGGAATTTCTATTGAGCCTTGCAGAAGGGATACTTTCCCTGCTATTGCCTTAGCTACTGCTTACTTGGTAGATGAAATGAAAATAAACCCGGAAGAATCAGTAGTAGTTTGTCCGGTTGATCCTTATGTTGAAGATGATTATTTTACAGCATTAAAAGATCTGGCAGATCAGGCAGACAAGGGTGAGGCAAATTTGGTACTGATGGGAATTGAACCCACATATCCGAGTGAAAAATATGGTTATATCATCCCGAAAACTGCAGAGCATACTTCGATGGTTGAGACTTTCAAGGAAAAACCAACAGCGGATGTGGCGGCGGAATATATAAAGCGCGGCGCGCTTTGGAATGGCGGTGTCTTTGCATATAAATTGAAGTATGTGCTTGAGAAAGCACATGAACTGATTGACTTTACAGATTATCAGGATTTATTTGATAAGTATGATACTCTTACAAAAATTTCGTTTGATTATGCTGTGGCAGAAAAAGAAGACAAGATTCAGGTGCAGCGTTTTGCGGGACAATGGAAGGATCTTGGTACATGGAATACACTGACAGAGGCGATGGAAGAATCTGTTGTCGGAAAAGGTGTCTTGAATGAGACCTGTTCAGATGTGCACATTGTCAATGAGATGGATGTGCCTGTGCTTGCGATGGGACTGCATGATGTGGTTATTTCTGCTTCGCCGGATGGTATTCTGGTATCCGATAAAGAGCAGAGCAGCTATATCAAGCCTTATGTGGATAAATTTGAACAGCAGATCATGTTTGCGGAAAAATCATGGGGAAGCTTCCGGGTACTTGATGTGGAAGGAACTTCAATGACGATTAAAGTGACCTTAAATCCGGGGCATAGCATGAATTATCACAGCCACAAAAACCGCGATGAAGTATGGGTCGTCATTGCAGGATCGGGCAAAACGGTAGTTGATGGCTTTGAGCAGATGGTCAAAGCTGGTGATGTGATCACAATGGCAGCAGGATGTCGTCACACAGTTTTTGCAGATACAGAACTTCGACTTGTAGAGATCCAGCTTGGCAAGGATATCAATGTACATGATAAGCAGAAGTTTGAGTTGGAGATTTAGGAAAAACTAAAGTTATAATTAAGGATATATTAGGGTAATGGCTTTTTACATACAATATGTGAAAGAAAAGCCTACATTTCTTCTGAACAAATGTAGGCTTTTCGGGTAATTAATTTGAAGATTCTTTTTTGTAATTCTTTAAGTCTTTAAAGAACCCGCTAATCATTATAATCATTATAATGCCGATTGGGAATGCGGAAATAATACTTACACTTTGAATATTGCTCATAGAGCTTTCGGAGAATACGAGTGCAATTGGAAGAACAATGAGTAAAACACACCATAACAGTTCGACTAATTTATGAGGATGTTCATTTTCTCCCAGTTGTTTGTAGCTGTAACATGCTGCGGTATATGCAATGGAGTCAAATGATGTTGCATAAAAGGCAATCATACAGAGCATTGTAATAACCAGAATAACTTTCGATGCAGGCATTGTATTGATGATGCTGAGAATTAATCCGTATAAATCGCCATCTGTAGTGTACTGCGCAATGAAATCTGCGGCGCCGCTTGTTTGAAGCCCAAGACTGTAATTACCTAATACAATGAAGCTTACAATGGTAGAACCGACACCAAATACATATCCACCAAGAATAGTCTGTTTGATTGTTCTTCCTCTGGAGATATTTCCGATAAAAAATGGAGCTGCAATACACCATACCATCCAATATGCCCAGTAGTAAATAGTCCAGTCCTGAGCAAAATTGCTTGTTCTGGCAGGATCAGTAAAGGTACTCAATTCTATAAAGTTCTGAATCATTTTCCCAAGGCTCTGAAAACCGTTTTCAACAATAAATCTGCCCTGCCCGCCAATGAAAAGGACAATCAGTAAAAGTCCAAAGAATAAATAGATGCAGAGTTTTGCTAGGAATGAGATACCTTTGAATCCATGCAGTACAGCATATGTGTATACAGCACATGTAATCAAAAGGATAATAATTGTTACTGCAGTCCGACTAATTGTAATGCCAAATAAATCTACAATAATTGCAGCCATTAGTGGTGTCGCTACTGAAAAGGTAGTGGCAGTACCGGCTAATAATGCAAAAAGTGCAAAAAGATCAATAACTCTGCCCCAAAGCCCATCTGCATGTTTTCCAATAATCGGTCTGCATGCCTCGGAATATCTCTGGCGATTTCTTTTTCTGACATGAAGCATAAAACCAAAAACTACGGCAAGTACGAGATAAAATGCCCATGGAATAAAACTCCAGTGAAAAAGAGGAAATACACCGGCCCACTCCGTAATGGATCCTAGTTCTGCAATGTGAGGATTAGTCGCATACATTACCCATTCTGCGAATGAATAGAATAAAATATCTGCTGCAAGTCCACAGGTAAACATCATGCTTCCCCATGCGAAGAAGGAATATTTGGGCTTCTCATTAGGTTCGCCCAATACTACATTACCATATTTTGAAAGTGATAAATAAATAGAAATCAATAATACACCGAGACCAATCACTAGATAGTAGATGCCTAATGTATCACCAAAGAAAAAACGCACCTTTCCAATAATATTGTTTGACTGATCCGGGAAGATAAATAAAACTCCTGCTAATGCCATTATAATGATAAATGGTGCCAGCGTAATCAGCCAATCAATTCTTCCCTTGTTTAATTTTCCCATTTAGATTTCCTCCAATCTTTTCTCAGCATAATAATATATATATTTGTGATTGCTTTCGAATGTAAATCCCGCAGCAGCATTATTATTATCTTTAAAAGCAGTTACATTCTGAATATCCTTTTCTTCAATATTCAGTCTTTGGGCAATATCTTTTAGAATTCCTGAGCGTGTATTATTTATATATGATTTATCAAAGGTTCTCAGTTCGTCTAACGTGTCAAATTCGAAGATAAAGTCAGCCGGATACTTACGGATTTTCATATGAAGTTCATTGATATGGTCAATATATATAGTTTCCCATAGTTTATTGGCTGTTTGTGGGGCGCTATATTCTTTCTCAAGTATATTGAGAAAATTTTTGCTGAATTCCTGTGACCAGAATACATGCCCAAGCATAATCCATGCGTTGCACCCACCAACAACTACATCTGTAATTATTCCGTTTCGTTCAGAAATACACCATTCATCGGTTTTACCATTTACATAAATTGCGGAATAGTAGGTGTCATCTACTGTGGATTCAAAAGGGTTGTCTAAAAAATAATTGTCTGATGAGCATATGTAACTGTTTTTAATATATTTTTTTGCCGCATAAATACTTGCGTTGTTATTCCGAGTCAGATAATCCGGGTTATGAACCAATATTACATCATATTTATCCTTCAAATATGCAAATTGTTCTGCCATGTATCCTGTTACAACAACAATCTCTTTAATACCAGCTTCGCGAAGTTGTTTAATTTGCCGTTCAATCAGCACCTCACCGCGCACTTCTATCAACGCTTTCGGTTTTTCATATGACAAGGGGGCAAATCGACTCGCAGTTCCGGCTGCCATAATGATTGCATTATCTACCTTCATTTTGATCCTCCATGAAAATTCGATAATATTCTTTGGCGTAACGATACTGACGTAAAGAATATTCACCAAACTCTATTCCTAATTGTCGTTTATATTCGCACCAGTTACTCCATAGCAAGCCACATGCTGCAATATAACAATATATTTTTAATTGTGTTTCCTTGGTACAATTGTTTTCAAAATAAAGATCTATCAAATTATCAACCTCTGCTCTCTCATATAATGAATAGATACAGAACATGGCGATATCAACATGGGGATCCTGCATCCCGGCGTATTCCCAGTCAATTAATCGTATCTCTTCTCCGGAGAACAGGAAGTTATCCGGTACAGCGTCAATATGTGTGAGGCATTTGTTTTCTATATGTCCTTCGATGTAGTCCCGGAGAGCCAGTACATGATTTTTCGTTATACGGTAATCGCTATAAACTGAGTTTTGACCATTCCATAAGGATTCATAAAAGTCAATTTGTTTCCAAATATTAAACTCGTGCTGTACCTTTAGATTCATTTTGTGAAATGATCTTAGCTTTGCCATGCACTTTTGTAAGTCATTCTGATCCTGGGGATTACATACTCTGGAATCTGATAGGAATTTTGTTATTTTATAACCGTTTTGAGGGTTCATGTATATAATATCATCACATATTCCTTTTCCGGATATAACTTGATATACTTCGGCTTCTTCTTTGCGATTAATCAGATTCTCAGTTCCTTCGCCGGGGATTCTCATGATGTATTTTTCGCCATGTACATTAAAAAGAAAGGAACGATTGGTCATGCCTTTTTTTAGGACTGTAATATTTACAACTTCCGTGGCAGGGACCTGTAAGGATTCACAAATAATATCTATTGCATCTGACTGTAGATGTTCGGAATGCTCATCAATGTCACGAAGCTGTTCATATGTATTAATTTCTATACACATGTCTTTGCTTACCATATTTGCCCAGACATACATTTTATCTGAATCAAATAATCCTTCTTCCCAGAAGTAGTCATTATATGACGAGTCATTACATAATTGGTTGATTTTTTCCTTTAATATAGAAGAAGTTTCGTTGGTTATATAGGATATTCCTATCATTCTATTTCCTGTGCTGTTTTGGGCAATTTTGATAATTTCATATTTTCTGTTTACTCGTGCGCCTGTATTATCTGACTGTTCTTTGCTCATCATATACCAGGAATATAATTCTTCTTCGTGGAAAGGATTCTCTCTGCACCATATATCACAAGGAATAATATAACTGTTTCCTATTTTGTTAAGAACCTTTTTTAATGAGTATATATTATTTTTCGTTTGATAATCAGGATTCACTACCAGTTTGACATTGTATTTATCAATTAAATATTCGTATTGTTCCTTCATAAATCCCACAACAATATATATTTCATTGATTCCTCGCTCATTGAGCTGCTTAATGGTTCTTTCAATTAATGTTTCGTTATTTATTTTCAAAAGTCCCTTAGAATAAAGCGTGTTTATTGGAACCATACGCATTCCAAAACCGGCAGCCAGGATGACAGCATTTTGAGGCTTGTTTTTAGCAAAACTATTTTGTGCCTTTTCTGTCAGTTTGTAATTTGCATCGAGATAACCTTTTTTTACAAGAGCGGCAATAGTCTGGTTAATGGCACCAAGTGAATACCCCGAAATTTGAGATAAATCTCTCTGATTTGTATAGTTGTGTTGTTTTATGACGTTCAAAATATCACATTCTTGCTTGTTCATATACAGTATAAAGTCTCCTTTTGTGAACACGATAACATGAAATATAAGAGCTGTCAATGAGAGGTTTTAATAAAAAGTATATTTTCGCTTATAACTATAAAAAATAGGTGGGGATGGAGATGATACTTGGAGTTGAGGATAAGGAATTTGGGGTAGAGAAATTATTCGAAAAAACAGGGGAGATTTAAGGGGTGTCGAAAAATGTCGATGAATATCATTTGTCATAATGAGTAGAATTAAGTAGAATAATAGAAAAGATAGTAATTGCACAATATTACTAATCTTTTCCATTGTCATTTAAAGGGAGGATTATTATGTCAAGACCATACATATTACCAGATCCGGATAACCAATCAAAAAATAATCCGAGCACAATTGTAAACAGTGACTTGGTGCTGGGAATATATAATAGAGAAAATCCAGAAGAAAAGATGCAGAAAGTGACAAAGAAGGTTCAGGATTGGTTTTGCGATACATCAAAACAGCAAGGGTGGGACAAGGCAGAATTTTGCGGCAACCAGTGCATTTTAACAAATCAAAGAGTACAAAACACGTAATTTTAGATAAGTGCATGATTTAGATGAGAAAGCTGAATTATGCGCTTATTATATTGTAAAGAGGAAATAGAACTTTAACTCAAATAATTATAGAGGGTTCAGGAATAAGATGGAGGTAAAAATGTTTAATCAAGAGGAGAAGGTAGAAAAAACTGATGATTATATAGAGATTTTAAATAAATTAGTTGAACTTGAAAAAGAAAAGAAGAAAAATCATCCTATAAAAATAACAATATGTATCGTTGGAGGAATAGGAAGTGTTTTGTTTATAGCATTATTGTGCTATTCATTTATAAAAAACAACTTTGCGCAAGATACTATTTTATCAACATTACTTGCTTTTTTCTCAATTTTTATTTCAATTTTCTTCTATTTTAAGGCTGATGAAACAAGTACAAATTTTTATACTTCATCATATGAATTTATGAAAGATATTTCAGTAACACTTGGGAAAATAGAGGAAAGATTCGGCGAAAAATTGAATAGTTTAAATGATAAAATAGCGCATTTAGATAATGAAAGTTCTGAGAAGTCTGCGGAAATTGAGGACGAAAAAGAAAATAAAGAAAATATTATTAATGAACTAATGAATAAGGCAAATTTAAACGAAGAAGAAAGAGCTAAATATAAAAAAGATATTGAAGAAAAAGAGAAAATAATTGAGCAATTAAAAAGAGAACGCTATCAAGTTCAGAGAGAAGCTAATAGACTTCGGACTAAAACACGCAGTGAAATGCTAGATGAAAGATGGGCGCCTGATAGGGCACTTTTATTAGAGCTTTTAACAAATGGTACAAATAATATACCTATGCGTAGTTATAACAAATTAAGACGCTGGGGACTTTTGGATGCAGAGGGGGTGGTGAATAGAGATCAGGTATTAGAACAGTTGGCATACTTATCAAACTAGAGAATCACGGATTGGGCAGGAAATTAATCTAAACTGGATAGTGCTTTATAAGTATATAATTTTATAGAGAGTATAATAAGATGCTTAAGGGCAGTTATAAACAACTGCTCTTTTTAGTATAATTGCAGGGCAGGTTGAAAAACCTGCCTGTTTTGATGTGAAATGAAACGGAGTTCATGAGTATAGGCATAAATAGACTGAAGTATACACAAAAAATACTTACTAATTAAAAATAAAACTGTATAAGCAAGAAAAATATGGTATAATATAAATGGATTTGTGGCTAATAGTAAAATGAGAAGAGAAGAAAACAATGGATACACAAAAAAAGAAGAGTAAAGTTATACATTTTATAAAAAATAATATATGGATTATTGGAATATGGGGATTGGTTTTAATTGTTGCAATAGTTGGTATGATGAATTGGATGCACTTTGAGATATTGAAAATATTAGCATATCTTTTTTTAATTTTTGTAGGAGTGATAGATGGAGTTTTAGCGACTGGATTGATTTGCAAAAATAGAATAATGTCGCAATCATTAAATCAAAAAGCATTGTACAGATCGAAAGATAAAACAGTTATTGAAAAATTGTTTGATACAATACAAGATGTATGCTTATGCTACATAATATTTATTACGATTTCTATTGGGATTATAGTTATCTGGCAAAAAAAAGAATGTGAATTTATAAACGGTTTTTTTACAATATATGAAAAAGTAATTATTACATCTGCATTTTCTGTAGTAATTAGTATGGTTGTGGAAATGATTAAAAAGGGTCATAGTCTGGAAATATGGCGTGTTCTTTTTCTTTTTTTGGCTGTTGTTAGTGTTGCACTTACTTTTTATTCTGATATGGATTCTGATGAGATAAAAAAGAGAATAGTACCTATAGTTTTATGGATATCTGCGTTTTTGAGTTTGGTTATTGAAACTATAGGTAAAGCAATAGTTGAATATAATACTTCTCCAATGATCTTAAGAAAAAACATTAGAAAAGATTTATTTTATCGAACTCCTGGGATTAATGTAAATATACCCCATAATGAAATGGAAAGATTTTGTGAGCGAGTTTTTAATAACTATATACAGGCGTATGATAGAACTAAAAAGATTGAAAAAATAGAATTTATATATTTGCCTAATAATGATTATGGGAAAATATGCTATAAGAGAGTTAGAAATATAACGCGATGTTTTGTAGGGATAAGTGTTCTTTTATTTTTTATAATGTTTATTAAAAAGCCATCATTAGGTGGAGCACTATGTATAGTTTTGATATTTTTACCCTATTTAATAATGACTTATAGATTCAATCAGAATCACCTAAAGTGTTTAAAAAAAATTGCCATACGTATTTTTTATGATGAATGGGGGTATTATTTGGCTGGGAAAAAGAAAGAAAAATTTGTCGGAAGAGTACAACTGTTAGCTGTTTCTATTTATCATAAATATATATATTCATTTTTAAATATAGTTGCATTGTGCAGAGCGGTTGCCTACAATGATCAATTCGATTATGATGGTGATAAAAGGATAACATATATATCCCGGGTATTGAGTCAATTGTTTGTAGAATATGTAAGACCATTAAAAGAAAAGAATTGGATACTGTATTTGCCTTTATGGGCAGCAGCGCTTTTTGAATACAATGTAACAGGAAAAGTAAATAATGAGACAAAAAAGGTATTAAGTACTTCATACAATGAAGAAAATGAAAATCAGATTAATATTTTTTTACAATCTTTTTGGTTTGATGATATGGGGATGGATGCTAAACAACGCTCTGTATATGTAAAAGATTTTGTAAGAGAGGAAATATGCAATTAAGAAGAAATACAGAATTTGTGGGATATGATATACCACTGGTTAATGATGAGTGGTGGAATTTTGAAAGAATGTGGAAGGCAGGATGGTTTGATGATTATTGCGAAGATCATTTTTTGATACGTGCATTAAAAGGTGATGATAAATTATATTATCATGTTTTCCAATATTGTAGAAGTGTAACACAATATGGGAACTCATCTTATGCATTCGCAGAAAATTTTTGTGTTAATTTTATAATGAAATTACAAAGAATGATTAAATTATTTGGCGTTAATGAAATGAAAGGTTTTATTAAGAACCAGTTGGCAGCAGGGAAAAAGAAATATAGAGAAGAAAAATTCTTTGAGGCTCTGTCAGAAGTGGAGGTATTGCTGTTCTTTGGAACCTTTGGACCTGGGGAACCATCAAGTGTTTATGAACCAAGGTGCGGAAATGGAAATTGTAATCCTGAAGCCAGTTTCGTATATCCAACAGGGCATAAAATTCATATAGAAGTAAAAACACCAGAGTTTGTTAGATCTAAAACGTATGAAACAGATGTTTATATGCCATTAATGCCCTTAAATGATACCGGAATAAGTGAATTTGAAAGAGTATGTAGAGAGGATGGATGTGTTTTTCAAAGACCGAGATTAAGTAAACTAAAATCATTCCTTGATTCTGCAATTACGAAATTCCATGTACCGGACAATAGAGAATATAACATCTTATGTATTAACTGGAGTTATACAGATATAATTGTGAATGGGTATATTGAACCGGTCATGTTGCTATTTAATAAAGTAAATGGAATAATAAATCATAAAGATATGGCTAAAAAACTTGGCATATCACCAGATATTTATGAGAAGATATCGGCAGTTTTGGTATTTCAAAATTCGGTAGAGGCAATTACAATGATGGATCTGAGATATTTGTGGGCGGGATATCCGAGAAGTGCGGTTCTTCTTTTGAATCCATTTGTTATAGATTCAAAAGAAAAAGCAAAAGATCTGTATGACATAACACAAATTAGAGAAAAAGATTTTGAAATGAATTTTGAAATGCCCATATATTTTGATACAACGACTGATGGACCAAATGAAAAAGTGGCAGATGAACTATTAGATATAATGAAGAAGTATGCATTATAAAAGAAAATGATTGTTTATGGGGGAGTATCATTGAAAAATGTATAGGAAATTTTACAAACAGATAACTATTCTAGTCAATATATTTATATTGTGTTGAATCTTTCGATGTATTTATAAATCCGAATAATAATACGTAGCTTCTTGCAAAAAACGAGGTTTTGAACGGCTATATGATTTTTGTGAATTGTGTGTGGGAGAATTTAGAAAAACAGAAATGAGTTGACCAAGAGTATGGTACTTGATTATACATGGGAGCGTCGTGAGGAACTGATCCGCGCAGTATGTAGAGAATCTGATGAAAAACTGATTTAGTCCATAAAAATAAATAGGCGGGATGTAAATAAAAAATAATGACATTGAGAATGCTTTGGAAGCATGATATACTACTTCCAAAGCATATTTTCTTTTATCAGGTCTATCGGGCAAAGAGGCAACAACTGATTTGCGCATTTTTGCTCAATATCTAATGCATATCTTATTTCAGAAAATCCATGCTTTATTTCATAACTATTTAATAAAGCGGGAGTTTCGAAATGGGCGGGTATATTCAAGGCAGAGACTCTGGAAGAACTTGAGCAGTTAGCAAGAGGAGAGGAGGTATTTGAGAATATGGTAGTGACAATGAAAAAATTGAGTGAAGATGAAAAAATCCGTATGCAGTGCAAAGAGCAAATGATGCAGTTAAAAGAACTGCTGAGTTGGAGGCCGAGGTAAAAAGACTGCAGGAGCTATTGCAATAACTGATGAACCGAACAAGAATCAAGCAAACATTTGCAGATTATACAAATAAATATAATGCATCTGATCCGAAGATCAGGCTGAAGATCGACCACACGTATCGTGTGGCGGCGCTTGCGGAACGCATTGCCCGAACAGTTACGGATATACCCATTGACAGGGATCTTGCGTGGACAATGGGGATGCTCCATGACATAGGCCGTTTTGAACAGGTGAAAAGATATGGCACTTTTGTGGATAGTGAGTCGATAGATCATGCAGAGCTGGGGATAACGATCCTGTTTGAGGAGGGGCTTCTTACACAATTCGGAGATTTTACACCGGAGGAACAGGAACTTCTCAAAGTCAGCATTGAAAATCATAACAAATACAGAATTCCAGAAGGTATGTCTGCGGAGAAAACTGCATATTGCAATATATTGCGTGATGCAGATAAGATCGATATTTTCCGGGTAAATTGTGATACACCGCTTGAAGATATTTATAATGTATCGACTGCGGAACTGAAACAGGCAGCAGTATCGGATTTGGTGAAAAAATGCTTTATGGAGAAGCACACGGTGCTTCGCAGCCTGAAGCATACGCCGGTTGACAATCTGGTAGGACATGTTTGTCTGGTATTTGAACTGGTTTACCCGATCAGTATACAGATTGCAAAGGAACAGGGATATGTGGACAAGCTGATGCGGTTTGCGTCGGACAATCCGGATACGAATGCATGGCTTTCTTATATGCGGAAGCATTTGTGGAGCAGTTGATTGGAAAACTGGTGTGTTTCGCGTGGAGCATGGAAATAGTTGTCCGTTTGCCCTATCCGTGTTAAACTAATTGTATTTATACAAGGGAACAGGAAAAACAATGAACATTGTATTATTATCAGGCGGATCAGGAAAGCGCCTGTGGCCGCTTTCCAATGATGTGAGAAGCAAACAGTTTATAAAAATATTTAAGAAAAAGGACGGCTCTTATGAGTCTATGGTGCAGCGTGTTTATCGGCAGATCAAGACGGTAGATGCGGATGCAACCGTCACGATCGCAACCTCCAAGACACAGGTTTCGGCAATCCATAACCAGCTTGGGGATGGCGTGGGGATTTCCATAGAGCCATGCAGAAGAGATACTTTTCCGGCGATTGCGTTAGCGACAGCTTATCTTGTCGATGAAATGAAAGTCAGCCCGGAGGAATCGGTGGTAGTCTGCCCGGTTGATCCCTATGTGGAGGATGACTATTTTGCTGCATTGAAAGATCTGTCTGAGCAGGCAGACAAGGGTGAGGCAAATCTGGTACTGATGGGAATTGAACCCACATATCCAAGTGAAAAATATGGATATATCATTCCAAAAACTGCTGATCATACATCCATGGTTGAGACCTTTAAGGAAAAGCCGACTGCTGATGTGGCAGAGGAATATATAAAGCGCGGTGCACTCTGGAATGGCGGTGTTTTTGCCTATAAATTAAAATATGTACTTGAGAAAGCACATGAACTGATTAAATTTACAGATTATCAGGATCTGTTTGATAAATATGAGACGCTGACAAAGATTTCTTTTGATTATGCGGTTGTAGAGAAAGAGGATAAGATTCAGGTGCAGCGTTTTGCCGGACAGTGGAAGGATCTCGGTACATGGAATACACTGACAGAGGCGATGGAAGAATCTGTTGTCGGAAACGGTGTCTTGAATGAGACCTGTTCAGATGTGCATATCGTCAATGAGATGGATGTGCCTGTGCTTGCGATGGGACTGCATGATGTGGTTATTTCTGCTTCGCCGGATGGTATTCTGGTATCCGATAAAGAGCAGAGCAGCTATATCAAGCCTTATGTGGATAAATTTGAACAGCAGATCATGTTTGCGGAAAAATCATGGGGAAGCTTCCGGGTATTGGATGTGGAAGGAACTTCTATGACGATCAAGGTAACTCTGAATCCGGGGCATAGCATGAATTATCACAGCCACAAAAACCGGGATGAAGTCTGGGTGGTTATTTCCGGAAACGGCAGAACGGTCGTAGACGGATTTGAGCAGGCTGTGAAAGCGGGCGATGTGATCACAATGTCTGCAGGCTGTCGTCATACGGTGTTTGCGGATACAGAGCTGCGTCTCGTGGAGATCCAGCTTGGCAAGGATATCAATGTGCATGATAAACAGAAATTTGAGCTGGAAATCTGATCATGTTCCCCACATCCTCCGGTATTCACTGATGCTGCAGCCCTCCACCTTTTTAAAGACGCGGCTGAAGTAGTACAGCTCGTGAAAACCGACTTCAGCACCGATCTCTTCGGCGGATTTGCCGGAAAAGCGCAGTTCCCGCTTGGCATGGGTGATGCGGATATTTAAAAGGTAATTGTTGATGGTAACACCAAATTGTTCCTTGAAGATTCTGGTGAGATAATATTTGTTGATGAAGTATCGTTCGGCGAGATCGTCGAGCGATATTTTTTGCGCATAATTCTGGTCAAGATACTCCCGGACATGCCACAGGCTGGTACGTTTGGTATGTGCAGGCATACTGTCCGGATGCCAGCTATCCTCCATCAACAGGGTTAACAGGGCAGAAAGCCCTTCGTTGATCTGCATATCCCGGACATAAGAATTGCCGGATACTATGCTGTAAAGATGGTTAAAACAGTCCTCATAAAGAGAAAATGCATTTGCATGAAAGGCGGGCAGACCGCCGCGTTCCTTATACTTCTGGTAGATACCATCGATCGAGGGACCGTTAAAATGCACCCAGGAAAGACTCCAGAGATCGTCCTTTGTTTCGTGAAAATAGGCGGATCTGCAGTCGATAAAGACACAATCGCCTACACCGAGCGGATAAGTATTATGTGCATAATGCAGCTCGCCGGAGCCGGATCGTACCATAAAAAAGAGATAGGAATCCAGATCTTCGCGTTTGCTGACATGCGGTTTTTGTGCCTGCAAGGTGCCAATTTCCTGTACATGTAAAAGGGAAGTTTTGGCAAACTCTGAAGGAGTATAAATGATCCGGGTCGTATTGACGAGATCACCGTGAAATAATGCCTGATGCTTCATGAAAAACTCCGTTTCTGTAAGATCTTTTCTATATAGTATAGAAGTTCAAAATAAAAGTCAATATAATGCAAATGAATGTCAATACAATGAATGGATAAGGCAGAAACATGGGTATATTATAATAAACAGGAAATAGCAATATCGTCATATAGAATAGAAAAAGGAGAAGGAACTATGGCAAAAAAGGCACTTATCACAGGTGTGACCGGACA
>OGQZ01002076.1_pt1 | contig 14239 bp, 17 predicted proteins | sample 1553321 | NCBI WGS metagenome assembly OGQZ01 (sample SAMEA2579958, study PRJEB22360) | human gut metagenome | reverse complement strand
CAAGCCCGCACAATCGCCGTCGTTGGTGCAAAAGATAAAGAAGGTCAGCCTGTTGACCGCGTCGGGAAGTATCTCATCCAAGCAGGCTACCAAGTGATCCCGGTCCACCCCATACGCAAAGACGTGTGGGGCCTGCAAACCTATCCTTCGCTTGCCGAGGTGCCTTTTCCCGTTGACATCATCAATGTATTCCGGGCGCCTCAATACTGCCCTGATCATGCGCGGGAAACCGTGGCACTCTCCCCTCTGCCTCAACTGTTTTGGATGCAGCAAGGCATCGTGAGCCCTGAAGCCGCTTCTATCGTTGGGAAGGCCGGGATCGCCGTCGTTGAAGATTTATGCATCATGGTCGAACACAAACGCCTCTTAGGAAACTGATATCATGAAGAAAACTGTCTTTGACTGCCAGATGTGCGGTCAATGTTGCGAAGGGGAAGGCGGCATTGTCCTGAGCCCCAAGGATCTGAAACGCCTTTATGAAGGCCTGAATCTCGAAAAACAGGCTTTCCTTGATGCTTATGGCGTTTTCCGGAACGGGAAATGGCAAGTACGGACGGGCGAAGACGGCAATTGTATTTTTTTCCGGGCCGGACAAAGCTGTACCGTCCATGCCATCAAGCCCGATGTTTGCCGGGCATGGCCGTTTTTTCGGGGGAACATGGCCGATGCCGAAAGCCTCCATCTGGCCAAGGCGTTTTGCCCCGGTATACGCCCTGATGCGACGCATGAGGAATTCGTGGAGGAAGGCCAGAGCTATCTGGAAGAAAACGGGCTCGTAGCCTCCGATCCCGAGCATGAAGGGCACGCCCTTCTGCCGGTTTCCAAAACGGATTCTTCCTTTTAACCTTTCAGGATCCCTGCCCAACCTTCTGGGCGGGTTTTGTGCTTCCGCCTCAGATTGTTCTGAAGACGCCAGCACCATACGACCTCTTACACAGGAGACTTTGGATCATGAATATCCTTATGTTCGGTCCCAACGGCAGCGGCAAAGGCACGCAGGGCGCTCTTATCAAGAAGGCGTTTGGCTTGGCCCATATCGAATCCGGAGCCATTTTCCGCGAACACGTGGGCGGCGGAACCGAACTCGGCAAAAAGGCCAAGGAATATATGGATCGCGGCGAACTCGTCCCTGACTCCATCACCATTCCAATGGTCCTCGAAACATTGAAGACCAAAGGGGCTGACGGCTGGCTGCTTGACGGTTTCCCCCGCAATATCGCCCAGGCCGAACAGCTGCACAAGGCGATGCAGGAACAGGGCATGAAGCTTGACTATGTGGTGGAAATCGATCTGCCCCGCAACATCGCCCGCGATCGCATCATGGGCCGCCGGGTGTGCAAGAACGACGGCAACCATCCCAACAACATTTTCATTGATGCCATCAAGCCCAATGGCGATGTCTGCCGGGTCTGTGGCGGCGAGCTCACGGCCCGTGCTGACGATCAGGACGAAGCCGCGATCAACAAGCGCCATGACATTTATTATGATGACAAAACGGGGACGCTGGCTGCCGCCCATTACTTCAAGGCGTTGGCCGAAAAGGGCGAAACCAAGTACATCGTCCTCAACGGTCAGGGCACGATCGACAGCATCAAAGAAACGCTTATCAAGGAACTGGGACTGAACTAGTCTTTGCTTTCCAAGCGGCAGGCTGGCCGAAAAAATTCAACCAGCCTGCCGCTGTAAAAAATGCGCTGCCGTTTATGGGAAAGTCATGAGCAGCTCTGTGTGACCGGTCATTTCTTCGATCCGTTCACCGGTTATACGGAACCCGTTTTTTTGGTAAAAGGCGACTGCCCGTTCATTTTCCGCATAAACGGAAAGATCCAACGTGCCGCGCATCTTTTTGGCCAGGGCCATCAAACGGGACCCCACTCCCCTCTTTTGGTGCGAGGGGGCAACAAAAAGCGCCGCAAGATAGTCCTCCACGAAGGCCATAAAGGCCACCACTTCTCCCGTAGCCCTGTCCTCATCCACGACGATTTCGCTTAACGGAAGATACAAGGTCCGCATGGCCTCGGCCTTCTCTTCCCAATATGCCTTATCAATAAAAGAATGGGAACGAACGGAAGCCGCCAGCCATATTCGGATAACGGTCTCCGTGTCTTCTTCTTTGAATGCCCGGATCATCTTCCCTCCATGCGCACGCACCGGGCAAAGGACACCCGAAAGGCCCCATTCCCCCATCTGTGGACGAAGGGGCGTGGTCGTGCTATGCTCAATAATTCGTAGGCTACGAATACGTTTTCCGTTACAACCCTATCGGACGCCTTATGCATTACTATCCAGTTTTTATGGAACTTTCTGGGAAGAGCTGCCTTGTGGTCGGCGCGGGTGCCGTCGGCTGCCGCAAGATAGCTTCCTTGCTCGAATGCCCTATTGAGCGGCTTCGCGTCGTTGACCTGGCTGAACCGGATACAAATCTTCAAGTGTTGCTTGAAGATAAACGCGTCAGTTTTACGAAACGCTCCTTTACACCGTCCGATGTGGAGGGGTGCGCATTGGTTTTTGCCGCCACCAGCAGCAGGCAGACCAATGATGCCGTGGCGAGGGCCTGCGCGGAACGCGGCATCCTCTGTAACTGCGCCGATGCCCCTAAGGACAGTTCCTTTATCGTACCCGCCCTTGTCGAACAAGGGAATATCGCCATCGCCCTTTCCACTGGAGGCGCCAGCCCGGCGCTTGCCCGGAAGATCCGTGAAGATCTGGAAGCGTGGCTCGGAGAGCGTTATACGGGGATAAGCGAACTTTTGATGCGGCTCCGCCCCTTGGTTCTTGCCTTGCATCACGAGACGAGGCAGAATACAACCCTCTTCCGGAGCATTGTGGATTCGCCCCTGTCCGAAGCCCTGCAGCGTCGGGATCGGCAAACGTGCGAATCTTTGCTCAGGGAACTGTTACCCATCGAACTGCATCCGCATATCATGGAGTTACTGCATGATCTTGCCTGAACTGTTGCCGGTTCTGGCCATTCACCTGTACGCCCTTGGGACGGCGGCCGTCGTGGCGGGCATCCTTGCCCGGAACGAATGGCTTAAGCGCGCTGCCCTTGTGCTTACGGTGCTTGCCTTCACCACCCACACATTACTGTTGATCGCCACTTTTATGGACGACGGATTCACGGGCCTGACCCGCTCCGTGTATGTCCAGCTTCTGGCTTGGTGCATTACCCTCAGCGGGCTTGTCGCGTGGCTCCGGTGGCGCTATGAGGCATTGCTCCTGACCGTGGCGCCATTCTCCTTGCTGACGTTTCTGATCGCCCTCTTGCTGCGTCATGCCGAAACACCGCTTCCCCCCGTGCTTTCGGGGATGACCTTTACCATCCATATCGCAGCGATATTCATCAGTATCGGCCTGATGGCCCTTGCTTTCGGCGCGGGCGTGCTTTTCCTCATCCAAGCGAAGAGCATCAAGTCGAAATCAAAGCTGGCGGGCTTCCAAAAGGATCTCCCTGCCCTCTCCGCATTGGACAAGATCAATGCGTTCACGACGACGGTCGGTTTTCCGCTATTCACGGCAGGCGTGCTTTTTGGGTTTATCTCGGCCCGCATCAATTGGGGCACAATCCTTTCCGGAGATCCCAAAGAGTTTATTTCGCTCGTTGTCTGGGGCCTGTACGCTTGGCTTTTCCACCAGCGGTTCACGCAGGGCTGGCAAGGACGCAAACCGGCAATTCTGGCAATATGGATCTTCACGGTTTGCGCGTTTTCGCTCATCGTGGTGAACCTCTTTATGACGACACACCACAGTTTTCTGACCACACCACGCTGATATGGAACAACAAATCTACCTTATTGGGCTCAACTACCGCACTGCCGGCGTTGAGGTGCGGGAACGTTTCGCGTTGACGGATCATTGCTCCAAAGACACGTGGGCCATTCCGTTGCGCCCTTCGGGGGAAAACGATTCGGCCGAGACGACGCTGGACGAAGCGCTGATCCTCTCAACCTGCAACCGGGTTGAAATCCTTGCCGTGGGCCAAGGCGACGTGCCGGGGCTGATTCTGGAGGCGTGGGCCTCCGCCAAAAACCGGAAAGCCGTCGAACTCGCGCCGTATGTGTATATCCACAAAGGCCGTGAGGCGATTGCACACCTGTTCACCGTTGCCTCCAGCCTCGATTCGATGGTGCTCGGAGAACCGCAGATCCTTGGGCAGCTCAAAGGAGCCTATCGCAAGGCAACCCTGGCCGGGACGACGAAGACCATCATCAATCGCCTCCTGCACAAATCGTTCAGTGTCGCCAAACGGGTACGCACGGAAACCGGCATTGCGGCGAGCGCCGTTTCCATCAGCTACGCGGCCGTGGAGCTTGCCAAGCGTATTTTCGGCGACATGGGCCAATACCAGGCCATGCTCATCGGCGCTGGCGAAATGGCGGAACTCGCTGCCACGCACCTGATTCAAGCCGGAATCAGCAACGTCAAGGTCGCCAACCGGACCTACCAGCGCGCCAAAGAGCTTGCCGCCGAATTCAAAGGAGAAGCCGTTCCCTTTGAGCACTTGTTCGAGCATCTTGCCGATGTGGACATCATCATCAGCTCCACGGGCTCACCGGAAGCCATTATCCGCGCACGCGACATCAAGGACGTCTTGAAACGCCGCAAATACCGGCCGATGTTCTTCATTGACATCGCGGTCCCCCGAGACATCGATCCCGACGTCAACAACGTGGATAACGTCTACCTCTATGACATCGACGATCTGAAAGAAGTGGTTGAAGAAAACCTGGCCCATCGGCGCGTCGAAGCGGAAAAGGCGCAGGGGATCGTTGACGAAGAGGTCAATGCCTTTGCCTTTTGGCTGGAATCGTTGGAGCTCAAACCCACTATTGTGGACCTGCTCTCCCACTTCGAAACCCATGCGCAAGAAGAGCTCCAGAGGACCTTAAAACGGCTCGGTCCCGTGAATCCGGAAACCCGTGAGGCATTGGAGGCCATGCTGCATGGTCTGATCCGGAAGCTTTCGCATGAGCCCATTACGTTCCTGAAGGAAGCCAAGTCCGAGACAGCTTCCCGCAACGTGGAACTGATCAGGCGTATGTTCGGACTGGATGACGAACACCCGATGGGCCGATGTACGCGCAGGGTCCACAGAAACGAATCTCAACTGCCATAGGGAGCGGTCATGCGCTGCTATCTTGTAGATGAACTCCAGCCCGAGGTCATTGCCAACCTTGAGGCGCAGCTGACGAAACGCGGCTGTCAGTCCGACATTGAAAGATTGTCTAGAGAAAGAACGCCTGCTTCCCGTTCAGCGTGAGCACGAATCCTCGTGCGGGCCGCATTGCCTTGCATTGGAGATCCTTGACGATGCCGTCAGGCTTGAATTCCTCGTCCGCGCTAAAGGGCGTATGCGCTGCGAATGTGTATGCTATCTCTCTCCGGAAGCGGAGCGCCACATGATGGACTGGCTTGACGCCCGCATTATGGAAGCGGAAATCGAACAAGGGCTCATCCAACAGTAAGCGAGCCGTTGTTTATTTTCTCGTACACTCAGGACCAGCAAAAAGGCCTCCCCATATTTCCGTGGGGGAGGCCTTTCCATAAACAAGCTTTCAGAAAGCGGCTAGAACAGGATCTTGACCTGCTCTTCGTCCTTATCCTGACGGCGACCGATCGTCCCGATGACCCAAGCCCCCTTGTGCATGGCCTCAAGACGGCCCATCGCCTCTTCCGCGACTTCGCTGGGCACAATAAAGACATAACCGATGCCGCAATTGAAGATCTGCAGCATTTCAGGCCATGTCAGGCCGCCTTCTTCACGCAGCCAATGGAAAACGGGCTGCACATCCCATGAAGCGAACTTGATATCCGCAGTGACCGAATTGGGCAGGACGCGGGGAATGTTATCGTAGAAGCCGCCACCCGTGATATGGACCATCCCCTTGACGGGCAGGTCGCGCATCAGGTTACGCACGACGTCGGAATAAATATAGGTGGGCTCCAGTAAAACATCTTTCACTGTCCGGTCGGAACCGGGCATGGTGTCATCGGGGCCAAGGCCACTCTTGTCAAGGATCTTGCGGACAAGCGAATAGCCGTTGGAATGGATGCCGGAGGAAGCGAGGCCGATGAGCACGTCTCCGACACGGATTCCCGAGCCGTCCACGATCTTGGCATTGTCGGCCATGCCTACGCAGAAGCCCGCGAGATCATACTCGCCGTCAGCGTACATATCGGGCATTTCGGCCGTTTCACCGCCAAGGAGGGCGCATCCGGCCTGCTTGCAGCCTTCCGCGATGCCGGCAATCACCTGCGTGGTCTTGTCCACATCAAGCTTGCCGGTCGCAAAATAGTCGAGGAACAACAACGGACGCGCGCCCTGAACCAGAATATCATTGGCACTCATAGCCACAAGATCGATACCGACCGTATCATGCTTGTCGAAAGCGAAGGCCAGCTTCAACTTGGTGCCGACACCATCGGTGGAAGCAACCAGCACCGGTTCGGCCATTCCGGACATATCCGGCTTGAAAAGCCCGCCGAACCCCCCGATATCCGAAAGGACCCCGTGGATATGGGTCTGGGATACGATGGATTTGATACGGGAAACAACGGAATTGCCGGCATCGATGTTCACTCCGGCTTCGGTATACGCTTGGGCTCGCGTCAGGGGCATGATCCTCTCCTAAACTGGCATTGGGTAACTTGTCCGGTAAGAATAGGCTTTTCCCATTACTTGTGCAAGAGGCCAGTTTCCTTTCTCGAATCCATTCTTATATGTAACACTTTCCTGCAATTGTTCCTTTTTTTCATTTAGTGCTGTTCTTATCTTCTCTGCAATTATTTTTCTGTCTAATGTAAAAGTCGCTTTATTTCTTTCTTCCTGAAAAATACAAGCATCAAAGTATAACACTGCTATATAAACATCACCGGCATCTCCTAATAATAATTTTTCAAGTCCTGTTGTAAAAATCTTTTCAATATTTTCAATCTTTTTAATCTGCTTATAAAAACACTCTACTAACACAGATGTGATATCTGTTGGAAAAATATCTGGTGAAAATTCTGACACTATAACTTCATATTCTTTTTCTCCACGTAATAACTGTAAAACCTCATTTTTTTCAATTGCAGTATTAATTAAAACATCATAGTTCATAATTTTCCTTTTTTTATTTGTGAAATCGCTCCTAATACATGATTCATTAGCATTAATAGAAATCTATCTTCTTTACTATCCCCTTCTAATTCCTTAAAATAAATACCCTTTTTGGTTTTTAGATACACCCTTACATTTTTGCTTTCGTAATACTCTATGTTCTCGGTTTTTTCCATACTGCCCAGTACCTGATGGCTACTTATAAGTACAGATTGCATGGCTTTCATTACTTCTGCATTTTTCTCTAAATCTACCATAACATTTCCGCTCCCATGGTAAATATGCGTATTAAGTCCAAAAACCAGTGCTAACGTTTGTGTTTGAAAACCAATAATATTACTTTTTAATGGTATATCAAACACTGCTATATACACCTGCTCATCGTTGTCCAAACTTAAATTCATATCCCGATATGAATATCTTAAAACCCGTTCTCTTAATGTTAAGTATCTTTCTGAGACCTTGTTTTCCATTTATATACCTCCATAGTCAGTCTTTTATTGACTTCTTTTTACTCTTTTTATTCTTTTTACTCCTTGCTTATTCTTAATATAAACTTTATCATCCTTGTATATATACAAATCAAAGTCATTTTCTCTTAATACTTCTTTTAATAAACAAATAACCTCATGTATATTATCTTGACTTAAACCACTTTCGTATTTTTTTATTCTACTTAAAGGAGTCGAAGCCTTTTCTTTATCCTCTATGGTAACATTAAATGTTCGCATCTCATTTTCTATAGTAATAATATAATTTAATGGAACATACTCATAAGATAAAATAAAACTTCCCATATGTTGAAATGCACAAGTTTTTACTCGCTGTTTCATATCTGTTCCAAACATATCTTTTATACTTTTTTCAAATGTATTAACATATAACTCGTAAAATTCGCTATTGAACAGCATGCCATATATCTCCTTCCTTCACAAAATGATATCCATGCTTTTCTAAATACTGAAGCTCTTTAGAATAAAATGAGGTACCATCAATAAATTCTTCTGGATTTGCAGACAAGTATATTTCTCTACCAGATGCAATTTGAATATCTAAAAATTTTTCATTTATTTTCCAAATTTCATTATCATCATATTTAGCAGCAAGTTCATCCCAATTATCCAACTGAAAATACTGTGCTCCCATTTGTTCTGCAACTTTATTATAAGATTTATCTGTTGGTATAAGATTTCCATTTGCATCATAAACAAAATTTTCATTTGCATCTTTTAAAGCGTCGAATTTACCCAATACAACTGTATCAGCTTTATCTGCCCCCTGAATTGCATTAAAGGCTATTTCTTCTGCCTCTTCACTTGAAAGAATTTCCGTTCTGGTATTTTTTTCTATCTCCTTTTCAACAATCTTAATTTCATCATCACTCAGCGTCTTCGACCCAATCTCTATCCCATCTGCATTTTTAAATAACAGCTTATTTCCCGAAATACTTACCGTGATTCCTGCTGCAAGACTCAGCATCATTGTTATAGGCACCGGCCAGTCAAAGGTTTCTCCCAGTGCTCCCACACCACAGGCTGCTGTATTTCCCGCAAAGTCTATCAGGGCTGTTTTTCCAAATGCCTTAAGTCCTTCTTTTAATCCCATTTCCGAGAACTTTGTTGCTGCAATGGCTCCTCCAAGCGTAACAAGATCTACCATTGCAAAGACCACCTTAAGTCCACGTTCCATGTCTGTCAGGTCTTCTCCGGTTATCAAATCTTCTCCGGTACATGCCTCTATGACAGGTTTGATAATTGTGATATCCAATACGGACGAAACAAAGTTTAAAAATGGGTTACTGCTGTCATGGGTAAATTCTCCCTGCCTATAAAACTGCTCCAAAAATTCCTGTTGGGTAAGATTATTGTCTTCTCCCAAAGCTCCGGATGCTTTCATTGCCTCATACTGTGCTGCAAAGATACTTGCAAAATTCTCTACACTTCCATTGGTATATGCCATATGAAGCCCATTTCCGTCCGCCTTTCCGTCAGAAGTTCCGATAAAGTCCGCAAAAGTCAGCTCCGTTCCAAGACTAAAATATGTTGTATCTCCTGCCTTAACAGTATATGCACCTGGACCTGGAATTGAAAAATCTTTAGTACCATCTGCCCTTATAGTTGGTTCATACTTTCCTAAGGTCATCATATCCGAATCTATATTATGCACACTATCAACTCGATATTTTTCATACTCTGCTAGTGGTATTTTCCCATCCACTTTCCCATCTATTATACTTAAACCATTAATAGTTTTACTACCACTCTCCCCACATCTTCTACACTGTCTTCTGTTGTTTTTCTTACTACTTCCACATCAGACTTTACCGTCTCATTTCGTATCCTTAATATCCCATTATAATCTATCTTATTCGACTGAATAAGTTCTTCTATCCTCCGCACTGCTCTAAGTTCTGCCTCTGTCATTCCCACAGTACTTCCACTTTCCAGAAAATGCAGATACACCTCTGCTTCTTTTGCCGATACCAAATCTGTTAAATTTGAATAATTTCCTTCCTCTATCGTCTGACCAATCCTCTTAAGCTCATCATTATTCAGTGTCCTAGTCCCTATCTCTATCCCCTCTGCATTTTTAAGTAACAGCTTATTCCCGGAAATACTTACCGTACATGATTCATTAGCATTAATAGAAATCTATCTTCTTTGCCATCTCCTATTCAATAATATTAAAGTCGTACTTCTTGCAATAGTAATTATTAAAATTTTCAATATTTTTCCATGGATTCTTTTTTGTCATTCCATTCTTATATGTAACACTTTCCTGCAATTGTTCCTTTTTTTCATTTAGTGCTGTTCTTATCTTCTCTGCAATTATTTTTCTGTCTAATGTAAAAGTCGCTTTATTTCTTTCTTCCTGAAAAATACAAGCATCAAAGTATAACACTGCTATATAAACATCACCGGCATCTCCTAATAATAATTTTTCAAGTCCTGTTGTAAAAATCTTTTCAATATTTTCAATCTTTTTAATCTGCTTATAAAAACACTCTACTAACACAGATGTGATATCTGTTGGAAAAATATCTGGTGAAAATTCTGACACTATAACTTCATATTCTTTTTCTCCACGTAATAACTGTAAAACCTCATTTTTTTCAATTGCAGTATTAATTAAAACATCATAGTTCATAATTTTCCTTTTTTTATTTGTGAAATCGCTCCTAATACATGATTCATTAGCATTAATAGAAATCTATCTTCTTTACTATCCCCTTCTAATTCCTTAAAATAAATACCCTTTTTGGTTTTTAGATACACCCTTACATTTTTGCTTTCGTAATACTCTATGTTCTCGGTTTTTTCCATACTGCCCAGTACCTGATGGCTACTTATAAGTACAGATTGCATGGCTTTCATTACTTCTGCATTTTTCTCTAAATCTACCATAACATTTCCGCTCCCATGGTAAATATGCGTATTAAGTCCAAAAACCAGTGCTAACGTTTGTGTTTGAAAACCAATAATATTACTTTTTAATGGTATATCAAACACTGCTATATACACCTGCTCATCGTTGTCCAAACTTAAATTCATATCCCGATATGAATATCTTAAAACCCGTTCTCTTAATGTTAAGTATCTTTCTGAGACCTTGTTTTCCATTTATATACCTCCATAGTCAGTCTTTTATTGACTTCTTTTTACTCTTTTTATTCTTTTTACTCCTTGCTTATTCTTAATATAAACTTTATCATCCTTGTATATATACAAATCAAAGTCATTTTCTCTTAATACTTCTTTTAATAAACAAATAACCTCATGTATATTATCTTGACTTAAACCACTTTCGTATTTTTTTATTCTACTTAAAGGAGTCGAAGCCTTTTCTTTATCCTCTATGGTAACATTAAATGTTCGCATCTCATTTTCTATAGTAATAATATAATTTAATGGAACATACTCATAAGATAAAATAAAACTTCCCATATGTTGAAATGCACAAGTTTTTACTCGCTGTTTCATATCTGTTCCAAACATATCTTTTATACTTTTTTCAAATGTATTAACATATAACTCGTAAAATTCGCTATTGAACAGCATGCCATATATCTCCTTCCTTCACAAAATGATATCCATGCTTTTCTAAATACTGAAGCTCTTTAGAATAAAATGAGGTACCATCAATAAATTCTTCTGGATTTGCAGACAAGTATATTTCTCTACCAGATGCAATTTGAATATCTAAAAATTTTTCATTTATTTTCCAAATTTCATTATCATCATATTTAGCAGCAAGTTCATCCCAATTATCCAACTGAAAATACTGTGCTCCCATTTGTTCTGCAACTTTATTATAAGATTTATCTGTTGGTATAAGATTTCCATTTGCATCATAAACAAAATTTTCATTTGCATCTTTTAAAGCGTCGAATTTACCCAATACAACTGTATCAGCTTTATCTGCCCCCTGAATTGCATTAAAGGCTATTTCTTCTGCCTCTTCACTTGAAAGAATTTCCGTTCTGGTATTTTTTTCTATCTCCTTTTCAACAATCTTAATTTCATCATCACTCAGCGTCTTCGACCCAATCTCTATCCCATCTGCATTTTTAAATAACAGCTTATTTCCCGAAATACTTACCGTGATTCCTGCTGCAAGACTCAGCATCATTGTTATAGGCACCGGCCAGTCAAAGGTTTCTCCCAGTGCTCCCACACCACAGGCTGCTGTATTTCCCGCAAAGTCTATCAGGGCTGTTTTTCCAAATGCCTTAAGTCCTTCTTTTAATCCCATTTCCGAGAACTTTGTTGCTGCAATGGCTCCTCCAAGCGTAACAAGATCTACCATTGCAAAGACCACCTTAAGTCCACGTTCCATGTCTGTCAGGTCTTCTCCGGTTATCAAATCTTCTCCGGTACATGCCTCTATGACAGGTTTGATAATTGTGATATCCAATACGGACGAAACAAAGTTTAAAAATGGGTTACTGCTGTCATGGGTAAATTCTCCCTGCCTATAAAACTGCTCCAAAAATTCCTGTTGGGTAAGATTATTGTCTTCTCCCAAAGCTCCAGATGCTTTCATTGCCTCATACTGTGCTGCAAAGATACTTGCAAAATCTTCTACACTTCCATTGGTATATGCCATATGAAGCCCATTTCCATCCGCCTTTCCGTCAGAAGTTCCAATAAAATCTGCAAAAGTCAGCTTTGCTTTTTCCTGTTCTACCATGGTTCCGGCATATCCCATTCCGCCGGTTATATAATTATTTTCTGTCAGTCCCAGTGTATTATCTACCTCAAAGTCTTCCAGATGGATTCGGCTGATTGTTTCTGTAGCATTTTTCTTGAAATCTTTCTTTAAAGGCTGATCCAGCTTATCATCCACGTAACAATTTAAGACATCAATATAACGGTGAAGGGTTCCATGCCCCTCTAAAAGCCTGTCAATATCCTTTTTCCTAGATGTATAGTCAATTCCCAGGTCAATTTCATCTAAAATGGTATCACAGGTCTGCAGTGCCTCGTCCACATCCATCATTATATCATACACATACATACAATTTAAATAGCTTACACCTTTTTCACTCCAATCCATGTATGCTTTTTTTATTTCTTCTTCCATAACTTTTATTCATTTCCTCCAATTTGTCCAATGACCCATTCCACAACCTGCTGTTCATTATAATACATAGTATTATAAGCATTTTGAATGTACGTTCCTGCCGCCTGATACAAAAATGTCATTTTCTGCATATTACTGGCTAGGGATTTAAAAAATGCAAGCATCTCCTCTCTGGCCTCCCCCTGATATGTATCCTCTGATTCTATATTTTGTACACACTGTTCACTATAGGTATATGCCTCCAAAATCTTTGCCTGGATATTTCCCAATTCACTTATATAATCCAAAACACCGGCACCTATTTTTATTTCTTCTGAGGATCCGCTGCAGGCCGTATCTACGCTACTACGCATAATTTTTTACCTCCTCATCAATTGCCAGAAGTCTCAGTAATTCTCTTCTTACCTGTACTGCATCCACTTCTCTTTTTATCTGCCGATTCAGGTCATACTCAAATATCCGATTATTCTTCCAATAATAAAGCCATTCTTTTGTTAATGCATTATCCTGAAATTCTCCTATCATGATATTCTCTTTGCAGTCTTTTACTTCTCTTAAAAAAGAATCAATGTCTTGCAGCTGTAAAAGCTCCTTTTCTGATACTGTTCCAGTCTGTAATACCGGATATATTTTCAATAATAAATATAAGACAGCGACTCTCGGCAGCCGTAACATCTCATATTCTCTATTTTTCAAGGGAATGATCACTATCGCCTCTCTTTGTTCCAAAAGTGCAATATGTAAATAATTTATAATAACATGATTCCGACTTTCTTTATAACATTCCAACGCTCTTGCCGGAAAAAATCCCATTTTCGTCAATTCCGTTTCAGATGCAAGCACACCCTTTTCTATCAGTCCATTTATAGTTTTTTTAACTTCCTCTTCATGACCTTTCTGTGGTCGGAACTTTAACGGAATTCCAAATACATCATTTCCTTTTGTAATACTATTAAAAAACACCATTTCATGCTCCGTAAATCTCATTACATGTCCTCCATATCCTTATACTCCTGAAATTCATCATAAAAATCATCTACTCTGTCACCATGAGATTTTAATGCATCGATTGCCTGCTGCACCGGATTGTCACCGTTAGCCTTTGAAAAACTTTTATGATATTGTTGCATCAGCCCCATATATGCCATAAAAGTAGTTTCCTCTTTTCCCTTCCACAATTTATCACTCTCAATACGCGACATAAGCAGGGTCAATTCATCGTAGGAATCATCTATTCTTTCCTTTATTGCTTTCATGTTAGTCAGCAGTTCATTCATATTGCTTCCTGACATTTTAAAATCCTGCATACATTCTCCTTTCCCATAACTAATCAATCTATGACGCTTCTCTTTTTCGCCTTGCCTCTTCCTCCAAAGCTTCTCTTCTTAATCTCTCTTCCTCCTCATAATATTGCTGCTGATATATCTTCATTTCATCATCTTCACGTTTTGCTTCGTCACACCAGTAATTATATTCATCTCTTGCAAATTCCAATTTTGATTTTACTTCTGCAATTATTTCTTTAAAATCAGCCCCCAGTTTTTCTACTGCCTC
>OGQZ01002073.1_pt1 | contig 14245 bp, 13 predicted proteins | sample 1553321 | NCBI WGS metagenome assembly OGQZ01 (sample SAMEA2579958, study PRJEB22360) | human gut metagenome | reverse complement strand
CCCTCGCCTTATCGACAAGGGCAAGATGGTTGATTTCGATGTCCCGCTGAATGGCATCATAGGGTTGCCCCTCCCAGACACCGGGCGTTTCGTCCAGACGCAGGTTGTAGCCGCAGGACAGCTCACGCATTTTGTACTTTTTCAGGCTGTCGGTGTCGTGGATGATGATTTCTGCACGGACATCATCGCCGTCCCGGTAGCCCTCCGACAAAATCGTGCCGATGCTCTCCTCTTTCACGTTGTCTGTGTCAACGTAGCCAGCATCATGCGTTACGATGATGGGCTTTCCCTTGTAGGACGCAAGGCTCTTTTCAGCAAAGACTTCTTCAGGCAACCGCAGCTCCCGGCGCTCGGAACCGTCCGGGTTGTGATAAACAAAAATGCCCACCGATGTCACGATGGGGTGGTCTACAAGGTAGCCCTCATCTGTGAAATAGGTGGCATCCAGCGGCAGGCTGTCAAAGCGCTGAACCTTCATATCGTTTTCCATATTGAACAACTCCCCTCTCAGGTCTTACAGGATGGTTTCATCCACGGCCATCGCCCCCTTTCGTGACCGGCAGGTCAACGGTTTTGATGTTGAAGACCGGCAGTGCGCAGCAGCGGCACTGGTAGTCTTTGCCGGGGTGACAGCGCCGCCCGGTCTTTTCATCGACCACCGGCGGGTCATCCCAGCGGAACCGCTTATGGTTCAGTGCAGCATGGCTTGGGCGGACGCGGCTATCGCCAGAGGTTGACCAGACGTACTCCACCACGCCTGCGTCCTGCTGTTGCTGCTGGGTGATGTCACCGTTCAGCTTGGCGATCTGGTCGCGGGCAAGCAGTTGGGCGTGCCGCCGGTCTACGCTGTACGTCCGCTGAATCTGCTTGACGATGGCCGTCGTGGTTTTGCCGTTCCGATAGCCCTCCAGCACGATCTGGCGCATACGCCCCAGACTTTCCTGCGGGATGGTCTTGATGAGCGCCACGTTGTCCTCGACCCAGCGTTCCATCATCGTTCTGTACAGCTCGCCGGTGTAGTAGTCATCCATCAGGTCGATGCCCAGCGTGGACTTGACGGCCTTCTTCCACTCACGGATGCTCAACTTCCGCGTGAGCTTTGCCATAGACTCGATCTTGCTGCGCAGGCCAAACATAGAGGTGCGCCGCTCCAGTTCCACGGTCATCTTGGAGAAAACCGTTTTGACCTTTGCAATCAGGTCTGAAGCGTCATCATGGCGCTGACCAGCTTCACGCTCTGCGCGGGCCGCGTCCCTGATCTCCGGCAGATACTCCTTCAGCAGTTCGTTCAAGATACGGATGTAGGCATTGGTGAGCCGCTGGAACTCGCGTTCCGCCTGCACAGGGTACTTGGATGAATATTTGCATATCAGGTTATCGTGACTGCCGAAGCGGTGGCGGAGCAGGTCTTGTACCATGTGTCCGTGGACGGTATCATTCACTGTTTTCGCCTCCTTTTCTGGTTCTGAACAGCAAAAAAGCGGCGATTTGCACCGCCGCAGTTGAGATTATGGCTTAATGCCCTCTGAGAGCTTCTGATGAGTGCCGGGAAACGTCCCAAATGTGCTTGTTGGATAATTTTTGTGTCAGAGGGTTGAAAGCCGCTGGATGGCTTTATTTGCGGCAGTTGCAAAAAGCCCCTGCCTGATGCTCGGCCCCGCGCCCGCACCGTTGGCAAATTTGAACGAAGTGAAAATTTGGCAACAGGTTACGGTTTGGTTGGGTAAGGTACGGTTATAGTCGGACGCTCCGCCGGATTGTCCGGTGGACGTTCCTGCGGATTTTGGCCTATTTTCGGCCATTTTTGAATATTTATCCAAAAACAGGTGGATATATTCCCAAAACAGCCAATTTCGGGCTTTGTGTTTTCCGACCATTTCGGTGATTGCGGTGGAAAAACGGCTCTTTTCTGGTTTACAATCGCCCTGATGTCGGTTTACAATGTGGTGAACTGCGGTAAAACAGGCGGTTCCTTACACAGCAGGCGGAAGGTTTCACGGCCCTTCGGGGTGATGAGCGTCTGGGTCCCGGTCCAATCATTGTGCCGACCCTTGCCCTCCTTCACCTCGAACAGACCGTTGTTCTTTGCCGCATACGGCATCAACCAGAAAACGTGGTAGCCTTCCCTGTGGCCGAGCAGCCAGCCGATGAAGTCCTTCTCCTTGATGCCCAGCTCCTTGGCGGTTTCGCGGAAGTTGGTCAGCAGGTTCCGGGCCACCAGCTCGTCAAAATACTCGGCCTTCGGCTGCATGATCTGGTTCTGCGCCGTCAGCTCCTTGATGCGGGCATCGCGGTCAGTCAGGGTCTTCTGCGCGACCAGCAGGGCCTTTGCCATAAGCTCCTGCGGGGAAAGCTCCTCCTGCCCGGCAATGTAGCCGCCGTTCTTGCGGATGCTGGGCAGCACCACGGCCGTGACCCACTTGCGGAAGGGTTTGGCCTCCGGCTTATCGCTGCGCAGGATGACGTTGTACAGGCCGGACTCGCTGATGATGGTGGCATTCTGCACGCCGCCAAGGGTGTCAATCTGACTTACCCCCTTCTCATCCTCGTCCAGACGGTCTGCAACCATGCGGCTGTTGCCCAACCCTAAGACTTCGCACACATCCCGCAGAACGAACCACGGTTCGCCGTTCAGGTTCAGGGTGCGCATGGGTTTGTTTTCGTCATATCTGTAAATCGTAACCTTGTTCATAATCTATCTCCGTTCCGTTTTGAGATGGGAAATTCGGGCAAAGAAAAAGAGCGGTGGTTTCCCATCGCTCTTACACAGCAGAAAAGCCGCAAACCTCACATGAGGCTTACGGCTTGCTGCATCAGGCTATTCTGTTGTAGATCCGATGTCAAACCGGGATTTGACGATAAAACGTCGAGCAACGCGGCGATGCTCTGGGCAAACGGCGGGAACAGACATTCCGGATTCTGAGTGGACAGCTCGGCCACCTTTTCGGCGGTGATGAACCCCGGAGAGGTCATCTCACCATCAGCGCACCGGATGCTGCCGTCAAAATCCGTGCAGAGGAACACATGGGACGGGCAGTACGGCGGTTTCAGGTCACTCAGGAAGGCTACCGGCATGAGGTCTTTCGGCGTGATGCCAAACTCCTCCCGCGTTTCGCGGATGGCTGCATCTTCCGGGGTCTCCCCCGCCTCGATATGTCCGCCCGGTCCGCCAATGGAGCCGCCGTTCAGACGAGTACCGCAGAGGAAGCGGCCGTCCTGCACAACAAGAACGCCGACACCACAACTTGTATCTGCATCTTCTTGTGCTGAGACCCCAATCACCTCGAAACCATCGTCATCATCAAGCCATCTCTGGACCAAATTGTTATTCCGACTCAACGTAGACATACATAGTTCCATCCTTTTCTTCAGCTTTTACTGGCTTGAATTTTGCGGTTCCGCTGTACAGTACTTCATTTTGAATCATGAACCCCGTGCTAGAATAAGGATACGGCATAGCATTTCGTTCCTTGTTTCCTTCCTCAATGAATACGACATGTTTCGCAGAAGCACTGCCTTTGAGAGAGTTCTCGCAAAAATCTTTGGCAATATATTCTTGCGTTGTCCAACTGCTACACCCACGCATATCTATTGTTCCGCCGGATTCAAGCGCTTTCTGAATCTGTTTGACCTGAGAAGCGTTTGACTTTACTCCACGATAAAGTGTTCCGCCGCTATAATGAATGTCCGGGTTATCATCAATAAACTTGCTTAAGCCATACTTCTCGTCCAGCTCTTTTCGAGCGCCTTTAGCTTTTCCGTATCCGGTTTTGGCCGCTCCGTTATGGTAAATGTTCAAACCATCAACAACACTGCCTTTTTCTGCATACTCGTTATAATAATCTGTATAAGATTTTTTGAAGTCATCATAATCGACATAGGAATGCGATTGATCCTCAAAGTCCATTTTCTTCCATTCTTCAAAAGAAACTTTCTTATAAAGATTTTTTTCTTCGCCTTCAGCGTTTTCGTAAAGAAATTTTACTGAACCGAAACGTTTGTTGTAGATGGCTTTACAGTTTTCATCAAATACATCCTTGGAGCCAAATGCTTCTGGGTGCGAGTCATGAAGTTTCTTGTTGAATTTTCTAGCCGCATCTAGGCTACCCGTATAACTTTCATCAAGTCCTTTTGTCACGTGAGAAGATGTCGTGTCTTTTGGTTCAGATGAATGCCTTTTTGTGGATTTCGCCTCCTTGAAGCTCATCCCATTGAGTTTTCCACCGCCCTGTGCAACACCATTTTCATCAATGAGAACATGGGTTCCATTGATGGTCACCCAGTTTTCGTCTTCGGCGGCATCGGCATTGGCCTGCTCGTCGCCGGCACAGTGCCCGCGCGCTTTGCCGGCCGCGTGCCGGACGAGAAGCTGCTCTCTGTATCGCTTCGCATCCCGCTCGTCGGCGCTGTGCTGCTGCTCGCGGGCTTCCTGCTGCACGCGCCGCTTCTCTACACGCTGCTCGTCCTCTTCGTGACCATCGTGCCGCTCTCCGTCATGGGCACGGCGAGCTTCTCGCTCGCGCTCTCGCGCCAGGGCAAGAGTGCCGGCTCGGCCAGCGCGCTCCTGGGCTTCAGCCAGATGATCCTCGGCGGTGTCATGATGCCGCTGACGGGCATCGCCGGCGACAGCAACCCGCTGCCGATGGCCATCCTGATGCTCGCGGGCTATGTTCTCAGTGAGATCGTCTACCGCGCGATGATCCGCAGCAGGGTCTGAGCATATTCAATAAAAAAGGAAAACAATCATGGAAAAATACATCCGCATCAAGGGTGCGCGTGCGCACAACCTCAAGAACATCGATGTCAACATCCCGCGCGACAAGCTCGTCGTCATCACAGGCCTCTCGGGCTCGGGCAAGTCGTCGCTGGCCTTCGATACGATCTACGCAGAAGGCCAGCGCCGCTACGTCGAGTCGCTCTCGTCGTACGCGCGCCAGTTCCTCGGCCAGATGGACAAGCCGGACGTCGACCAGATCGACGGCCTCTCGCCGGCCATCTCGATTGACCAGAAGACGACGAGCCACAACCCGCGCTCGACGGTCGGTACAGTCACGGAGATCTACGACTACCTGCGCTTGCTGTTTGCGCGTGCCGGCCATCCGCACTGCCCGAAGTGCGGCAAGCCCATCACGCAGCAGTCGGTCGACCAGATGATCGACCAGATTCGCGAGCTGCCGGAGCGCACGAAGCTGCTCATCATGGCGCAGGTCGTGCGCGGCAAGAAGGGGGAACACAAGAAGGTCCTCGCACACATCCGCCACGAAGGTTATGTACGCGTGCGCATCGACGGCGAGGTCATGGACATCGGCGAGGACATCCAGCTCGAGAAGAACAAGAAGCACACGATCGAGGTCGTCATCGACCGCCTCGTCGTGCGCGAGGGAATGGAATCGCGCCTGGCCGACTCCCTCGAGACGGCGCTGAAGCTCGGCGAGGGTGTCGCCTACGTGCAGATCGTCGACGGCGAGCTCTTGATGTTCAGCGAGAATTTCGCCTGCGTCGACTGCGGCATCAGCCTGCCCGAAATCACGCCGCGCATGTTCTCGTTCAACAATCCCTACGGCGCCTGCCCCGTCTGCATGGGCCTCGGCAGCCATATGGAGTTCGACGAGGAGCTCGTCCTGCCTGACCCGACCCTGAGTGTGGGCGGCGGTGTCTTTGCGCCGCTCTCGAAGAATCTGCACTCGTACGCGATGTGCGTGATGAAGGCCATCCTCGAAAACCGCGGCTACAGCCTCGAGACGCCGTGGCAGGAAATCGACAAGAAGACGCAGCAGGTCCTGCTCTACGGCTCGGGCGAGGAGCGTTTCACCTTCCGCTACACGAACATGTTCGGTGAGGACAAGGAGTACTTCGTGCCGTTCGAGGGGGTCATGCCGCTGCTCGCGCGCCGCTACCACGAGACGGACAGCGACGAGATGCGCGAGTCGTACGAGAACTACATGACCGAGATTCCCTGCAAGGCGTGTCACGGCGCGCGCTTGAAGCCTGAGACGCTCGCCGTCACGGTCGGCGGCAAGAACATCGATGAGGTCACGCGCATGACGATCCGCGAGGCCGACGCTTTCTTCACGCAGCTCACGCTGACGCCGCGCGAGATGAAGATCGCGGCGCAGATTCTCAAGGAGATTCACGCGCGCCTGCACTTCCTGCTCGATGTCGGCCTCGACTACCTGACGCTCTCGCGCTCGGCGGGTACCTTGTCGGGCGGCGAGGCGCAGCGGGTATGCGTGGCCCGCGCCATTCTGAAGAATGCGCCGATACTGGTACTGGACGAAGCCACGGCCTTCGCCGATCCGGAGAACGAATACAAGATGCAGCAGGCCCTTCAATCCCTGATAAAAGGCAAGACCGTGATTATTATCGCCCACCGGCTGTCGTCCATCGTCTCGGCGGACAACATCGTGGTCTTGCAGCAGGGACGGATCGTACAGCAGGGCCAGCACGACGACTTATCCGTCGCCGAGGGGCTCTACAAGAACATGTGGGATGCCTATACGAGCGCTTATCATTGGAAGTTGAACAAAAATTGAATACGGAGATATGAAAAAGAATAGTTTCTTGAACGATATTTTACAGAATACGAGTTGTCCGCAGGGATTCTGGGGACGGATGATTTTGCGGGGAATGAACTGTTTCCACGCTTCGCTGGCCCATCGCGGCATGAAACAGGTGGACTGGCGGCCGGAATGGAATGTGCTGGACATCGGATGCGGGGGCGGCGCCAACGTGAAGCGTCTGCTGAAGCTGTGTCCGCAGGGAAAAGTTTACGGCATGGACCTGTCGGAGGAGAGCGTCGCCTTCGCCCGCAGGCACAATGCGGGAGAACTGGACCGCCGATGTTTCATACAGCAGGGCGATGTCTGCTCCCTGCCTTACGGGGACGGGGCCTTCGATGCCGTTACGGCCTTCGAGACCGTCTATTTCTGGTCTTCCGTCAGCAAGGCGCTGGCCGAAGTCTTCCGCGTGATCCGGAAAGGGGGCTGCTTTCTCATCAGTCTGGAAGCGAGCGACCCCGAACTCGGAAAGGCGTGGACGGAGCGGATAAAGGGAATGACGGTGTACGGAGCCGAAGAACTGAAACAGTTGCTGTCCCAAGCCGGCTTTTCCGACATCCGGGTAATTCAGAAAAAAGAAGAACTGCATATCGTCGCACATAAATGAAAGGAGTGGAACATGAATGCGATTAAAAACATTACGATAGGCCATACGGAACGTCTTTACAAGCCCGTGGGCTATACCATGCTCGCCAATCTGGTCAACATCATACCTTTCTGCCTCTCCATCGAGGCGGTGCGCATCATCTTCGCCGCGTTCGACGGCAGCGGACGACCGCTCGACACGGCAAGACTGTGGTGCATTTTCGGCATATTGGCTGTCTATATGCTGGTGATGGCTTTGGCCGAACGGGCCTCCTACCGGGCCAATTTCAGAGGAGCCTACGAAATGAGTGCGTCGGGGCGCATTGCACTGGCGGAACATCTGCGGAAACTCTCTCTCGGATTTCTTTCCCGGCGCGACCCCGGCGATCTTTCGTCCATGCTCGTTACCGATTTCACGATGGCCGAGACGGGCATTTCCCACCATTTGCCCCAACTGATGGGAGCCGTCGTCATGCCCGTGCTGGCATTCCTCTCGCTGGTATGGATCGACTGGCGGATGGCCGTTGCCATGTTCGCCGCACTGCCGGTCGCCTTGCTTGTCCTATGGATGAGCACGAGTGTGCAGAAAAAGTTGAGCGGCAGGCAGATACAAGCCAAAATCAATGCCGGGAACCGCTTGGAGGAATACTTGCAGGGCATTCGCGTGATGAAAGCCTACAACCTGCTGGGCGACCGCTTTGTCCGCCTGCGCGATGCTTTTGCGGAACTGCGCCGTGCCTGTATCCGTCAGGAAGCCATGCTGGGGCCTTTCGTGCTGCTGAGCATTACATTGGTGCGGGCCGGACTGACCCTGATGGTGCTGTGCGGAACCTACCTGCTGTTGGGAGGCGAACTCTCGCTGCTCGTCTTCGTGCTGTTCCTCGTGGTCGGCTCGCGCGTGTTCGACCCGCTGACTTCGGCGCTGACCAACTTTGCGGAGTTCCGCTACTTCTCCATTGCCGGAGGGCGTATTCTCACGCTGATGAACGAGCCGGAGATGGAAGGCGAACGGCAGGCGCCGGCCACCGGCGACATCCGGTTCGAGCATGTGTCGTTCGCCTATCAGGACAAGAAGGTGCTTCAGGACGTTTCCATCGCGTTTCCGAGAAACACGCTGACGGCTCTCGTCGGTCCTTCGGGGAGCGGGAAAAGTACGGTGATGAAACTTTGCGCCCGATTCTACGACCCGCAGCAGGGGCGTGTCCTTTTCGATGGCGTTCCGATGAAAGATATAGAACCTGAAAGTCTGATGAGCCGCATCTCGATGGTGTTCCAGGACGTCTATCTGTTTCAGGACACGATACGCGACAATATCCGTTTCGGAAAGCCCGGTGCGACGGACGAGGAGATCATCGCGGCAGCCGAGAAAGCCTGCTGCCACGATTTCATCATGCGCCTGCCGCAGGGATACGACACGATGGTGGGTGAGGGCGGTTGCACGCTGTCCGGCGGCGAGAAACAGCGCATATCCATCGCCCGCGCCATCTTGAAGGATGCGCCGATTATCCTGCTGGACGAGGCGACCGCATCGCTCGACCCGGAAAACGAGGTGGAGGTGCAGAAAGCCATCGACACGCTTATCAAGGGACGCACCGTCATCGTCATCGCCCACAAGCTTAAGACGATCATGAATGCGGACCGGATCGTCGTTCTGGAAGACGGACGGGTAAAAGAACAAGGCACGCACGACGAACTGATGCGGCACGAGGGGCTTTATGCCCGTCTGTGGACGATTCAAGAGAAGTCCGCAGGCTGGACCGTATAGAATAACGGGAAGCCCGGATAATAGGACTTTCACGAAAAGCCGGAAAGAAGGCAAGCCCCTCTTTTCGGCTTTTCCTTATTTTATCGGCATTGTCGTAAATCAGTACGACGGCATAGTTACTGTTTCTGACTGCTGAACGATGCTGCGTTATTCATTGTTCGCTGGACCTTTCGGTTATGGCAGAGACAAGACGGCTACCCGGCCTCGTGTCCGGAAACACCTTATTATAATTATACCGAAAAATTTCCTTTTCAAGTCCATATTCTATACCCGTTATATCCCGTTCACCTCTCCTTTTTATTTATTCTCGTTCTTATCGCTCCCTGCCGCACTCCCTTGTCGGTGTGATTTTCCCATGCGAAGGTACAGCGTCATTCGGTCGTCAAGTACCGCTCCGCTAACCGGCTCGCGGATTTGCCCGGCAGCCTTCCCAAATCGAAGATGACCTTTCGGTCCCCGCCGTGCTGCGCTGTCGGGTTGGGTATTCCGTTCAATCCCCGGCGGTTTCCTTGCCTTTTCCTCATTTTCCCGCTGTCTGGCCTGCATGTAAAATCTATCCCGATAAGGAAGCCGGAACAGCTTCCGAAAAAAGGGAAGAAAAAGTTTAACGAATAAAAATTAACGATTATGCCAAACTGGTGTTCAACAGCGTATGTGATAGAGGGCGACGCGCAGGAAATCAAAAGCCTCTATGAGTTGATGAAAGATTTGCAGGACAGAAAAACGCCTGCCGTGAAAAACGGCTTCGGGACATCATGGCTGGGGTGTCTTGTGGATGCCTTGGGCAAGGACTGGGACAAGGTGAGTTGTCGGGGAGATTGGGCAAACCTCGAAATGGTGGGCGAAACCCTCCGCTTTACGACGGAGACGGCATGGGGGCCATGCAACGAGACATTCGACCTCGTGTGCGAGAAATTCCCATCGCTCCGTTATTATTACCAGACCGAAGAGCCGGGAATGGGCTTCTACGAGACCAACGACAGCGAAGGCAAGTATTTTACCGACAAATACATAGTCGATTTATGTACTGCCAAAGGCAAATACTTCTGCGAATATTTTGCCGACAGGGAGAGCCTGTTTGCGTGGCTTGGCGAGGTCGCAGGAAAAACCGTCCGCTCGGAACAGGATGCCAAGGCTCTGTTTGAAGAATGGGCGCAGGAAAACCCCGATTCTTGCTGCAGTATCAATGAATATGTGGTCGTGGATTAAATCGGACAGACAGCCATGAGAACCTATCATTGGAAAGAGTACGGCTTTATCGGGACTGTACCCGACTTCGCCCGGCATTTCGGGATATGCAAAAGCCCGACTTTCGTCAATGCGGTGCGGAGAGTGTCCCGACACGTTTATAACTGCATGAACGCACGGGAACAGGCGGAATATGAAGAGAAGCGGGAGCGGGTGAAACCCGCTTACCGCCTCTATCTGGACGAGGAACGCACACGTTTCATCGAAATGACGAAAGAGGAGTACGAAGCTGTCGGCCTGCCCGTGGTGCAGGAAGAGGTCGGCATGTTCAAACTGTCTTACAGGAACAGAAGCCTGCCCGCATCGTTTGTCGGAAACGGTCGGGACGAAAGCCCCGTGGCTTCGGCCATGAAAAAATATCGGGCAGAAGCCATGCGTTTCGCCGGACAGGTCATGCTGGCTACGGGTTATTTCAATACCCGTCTGCCGACCGAACAGCCCAAAACCGAGATAAACTATACGGAATTGCGATTGTCGTACAGCAACGGTATCGTGTTCTATTTTGTCGCTGACCGTAGCCGTGACGGAGTATGCGGCTGTTACCTGCAACGGATAACGCTCGACGGCAAGCAGATATATAACGGCTGTTTTAGCCGATATTCCAGCGTCGATGACGTTTTGCAAAAGACACAATCGAACGGAGAATGCCAAAATGCCCATTACCATTTTATAGAGTAGACGATAAGCCCTCTCGGACAGTAAAAGTTCGAGAGGACTTTCTCTGTACGCCGTTTCCACGGAACGACCTCCTTTTTTAGCCAATGTTCCGGCTTTTTTATACAGTCCGGCTTCTTCCCCTTTTACTCCACTATCGTATCTCCTTCTTTCCCTTATCTCGTTTCCGCCACTTTCTCGCCGGTTGGATTTTCCCATGCAAAGGTACAGCGGTCGTCCGGTGTCAAGTACCGCCATGCTAACCGCTCGTGGATTTGCCCGGCAGCCTTCCCAAATCGAAGATGTCCTTTCAGTTCCCTCCTTGCTGCGCCTGTCGGGTTGGGTATTCCGTGAAATCCCCGGCTGTTTGCTTGCCTTCCCGTCCTTTCCCCGCTGTCTGATCTGCATGTAAAATCTCTCCCGGCAAGGAAAGCTGAAAAGCTTCCGAGAGGAGGGAAATAAATAACTCGGAGTTTAATTTAACTTTTATGTATTATGCACGCAAATGGTAATCAAATTATGGAAGGGAAAGTTCTGGACGAACAGGTTAAGATAAGAATTTTTGAGGCATTCCGGCAGTCATGTTTTTTGTTTGATGAAACAAGCGGTCAATGCGCCTATATGGGGTCGGTTCGTAAATGCGATGGGAAGTGTCGCCTAATGCTACGCTTTAAGCAGAATCTGGATAAATTGTTTTGTTGAAAAGGAATTGCAGCCATTGGCTGAACCTTATCGACAAGTTCAATATAGCGGATAGAAAGATATATTAATTTTTAATCTTGACAAGATATGAGTATAATATGTACACGATGTGGCGGTACGCAGGTAGTATGCGAAGCCACAGTAAACCCCAACACCAAAGTGATAACGGAAATTTCCGACGATTCTTTGCAATTCGGCCGGTGCGAAACCTGTAAGGCACGAAGCGTCCTGACGGATGTAGAGAAGACAAAGGCCGCCATCAAGAGCGGATTTGCCGGATTTGTCGAGGCGAACGGCAGGAAGCCCCATTATGCAAGTTGTCGGATAGTATGGAAGTACACCAACGATTCCGAAGACGTAAAAATCCGGCTGCTGGAAAGCGGTGAAAGTATTGGAAACGACATGTTCTTCTCCTGCAACAGCCTCCATGCCCTCGAATCTCTGGCGGAGTTCGGAAAAGAACCGTTCATCGTAACGGAATGTTACGGGTTCAAGACCTTAACAGAAGAGGAAATCTCCGATGAAAAAGCGTATGAATACGAGTTCGGAGACGAGAAAATCGTTGTTACAGGTAAAGAAGTACGTGCATTTTACTCGGAAGTATACAGGCTGACGGCACAGGACATCGAACAGTTTGCAGCCTATAATACGGCAAAACGCATGTATTACCGGAAAAATGATTGCCAGCTTACCCCGGAGCTTGTCCGACGGTTGCTCGATGAAGAACATTTGATGAAAGCAGGTGAATCCGACAGTTTCACGATTCAGTTGTTCTTCCTGTGGCATGTGCGGATTCGGAAAGAACCTGAAAATTTTGCACCGTTCAAATACGCTTTGGAAGCCTGTTGCTTGGATAACGTACAGACTTTCAGCCGCCGATACATCACGCTCGAAAAAGCATTGCTTCATTGCCTGAACGGTTTCAATGAAAACGCTAATATTCAAAACCGCTACCAATCCCTGCAAGACTATCTTCTGGGACAGGCGCACGGCAAACGCTGATAAATAGCCTCATGCGGCACAAGCCTCCGAACCTGCAAAGCCGGTTTCGGGGGCTTTATTCCGCAAGGTCGTCTCTCCAGTTATATGCCATACCCGGCATGTCACAAGAAATTCCTTTTTAAGCGGACGTCCACCTGTTATAACCCTTATACCCCATTTCCATTCCTTTCTACCTCCCGATAGCGTTTCCCGTTTTTGCTCCTGACGTTACCCGACAAATCAAGGCAAGACACACGACACCCTATGCAGCTGCAAAGGAACGTCGGAGGAGTTAAACTCTTTTATATCACATTCCTGTGAATCTTAATAAAAAAAGTCGTTCATGGCACCTTGTGGAATTGATTTTTATATATTTGCTTCTGAAAAAAACATACTGGAAACAGTGCCGGATAGTATGTGAAGAACAGAAACTTTTGCATCTCAGCGACCAGCCGTCCGCCCCGCGGAACGGAGAAAGATGGAGTGGAGTACTTCTTTCTGACTCCTGACGAGTTCCGTCGTCGCATAGCCAATGATGAATTCCTGGAGTATGAAGAGGTATATCAGGACCGTTTTTACGGAACACTGAAGGAGCAGGTGGAAAAGCAATTGGCTGCCGGACAGAATGTAGTGTTCGATGTGGATGTAGTGGGTGGTTGCAATATCAAGAAATTCTATGGTGAGCGTGCTTTGTCTGTTTTCATTCAGCCACCTTCAGTGGAGGAATTGCGCAAACGCTTGGTGGGGCGCGGAACAGATGCTCCCGAAGTGATAGAGAGCCGCGTGGCGAAAGCCGAATACGAACTGGGCTTTGCACCGAAGTTCGATACCGTGATTGTGAACGATGACCTGGAGACAGCCAAAGCGGAAGCATTGAAAGTAATCTCTCAATTCTTGAACGAATGAAACAACGTGGAGGAGTGTACAACCAGTTGGCACCGAGGAGGAAGAACAGCCCGAAGCTGAACAAGGCTTTGTTGATTATTAATAGCGTTTTGTTCGTCTGCTCCCTTGTTGTGGGTGTATTGTATATACAGCATGGCGAGCCTCGTTCCAGTATTTCAATGTTTCTTATCTCTGTAGTGACGATTTTCAATGCTTGGGCTGCCTGGCGTGCGTTGCAAAGACGTCCTTTGTAAGGTTGTATATGAATAAGAATAAATGAATATAGGAATCTTCAGCGGCTCGTTCAACCCGATACACATCGGACATTTGGCCCTCGCCAACTATCTTTGCGAATACGGGGACCTGGACGAAGTGTGGTTTATGGTCACCCCCCACAATCCGCTGAAGGAAGAAAACGAACTGATGGATGACAAGTTACGTTTGAAGCTGGTGCAGCTAGCCACTGAGGGTTATCCCAAATTTCGCGCTTCCGATTTTGAATTCCATCTGCCTCGGCCTTCTTATACAGTTCATACGTTGGATGCGCTGAAACGAACTTATCCTCAACACACTTTCCATCTTGTCATTGGTTCGGACAACTGGAGGCTGTTCCACCGTTGGTACAAGTCGGAACGTATTCTTGCCGAAAATCATCTTCTGGTCTATCCTCGCCCCGGCTATCCGGTAGAGGCCGCCTCTTTACCTCAAAATGTGCGGACAGTTTCTTCTCCGATATTTGAAATCAGCTCCACTTTTATCCGTCGGGCCATGGAGGAGGGGAAAGACGTACGCTACTTCCTGCATCCGGCAGTGTGCGATGAACTCAAACGGATGCAGAATGAATCTTTAAACTGAGATAAATGTCTGT
>OGQZ01002072.1_pt1 | contig 14246 bp, 12 predicted proteins | sample 1553321 | NCBI WGS metagenome assembly OGQZ01 (sample SAMEA2579958, study PRJEB22360) | human gut metagenome | reverse complement strand
GCCGCGCCGCCATGACTTCTCGCTCGACCCGACGGGGGACACGATGATGGATGCGCTCGCGCGCAAGGGACTCGCGACAATCGGCGTCGGCAAGATCTCCGATATCTTCGCGGGCCGCAGCATCAGCCGCACGCTCGGCATCAACAAGAACAACGAGGACGGCATGGAGAAGACACTGAAGCTCATGGATGAGGATTTCACGGGACTCGCGTTTGTCAACCTCGTCGACTTCGACATGCAGTACGGTCATCGCCGCAATATCGACGGCTACGCGAAGGCAGCGACCGTCTTTGACCGCCAGCTCGGCGAATTCATGGCGAAGATGAAGGACGACGACATCCTCATGATCACGGCGGATCACGGCTGCGATCCGGGCGCTCCGGGCACGGATCACACGCGCGAGTACGTGCCGCTCCTGATGTACGGCAAGCACGTCAAGGCGGGACTCAATCTCGGCACGTATCCGACGTTTGCGATGATCGGTGCGACGATCTCGGACATGTTCGGTGCAGACCTCTACACGAAGGGCGAGAGCCTGCTGCCGCGCATCATCGGATGATACACACCTCCCTTCGGGGAGGTGTAGAGGGGAATAAATCAAAATATATCGAATAAGGGGAATATTATTATGCGCATGTACGATCTGATCACGAAGAAGAAGCACGGAGAAGTCCTGACGGACGCTGAAATCATCTATATGATCGACGGGTATGTCAAGGGGGATATCCCCGACTACCAGATGTCGGCAATGCTCATGGCCATCTGGTTCCAGGGCATGACGGATCACGAGATCACGGAGCTCACGAAGGTCATGGCCAAGTCTGGCGACATGATCGACCTCTCGGCCATCGCGGGCAAGAAAGTCGACAAGCACTCGACGGGCGGCGTCGGCGACAAGACGACGCTGATCTGCGCGCCGATTGTCGCGGCCTGCGGCGGCAAGGTCGCGAAGATGAGCGGCCGCGGCCTCGGCCACACGGGCGGCACGGTCGACAAGCTCGAGTCGATTCCGGGCTACCAGACGGCGCTCTCGCGCGAGAAGTTCTTCGACACGGTCAACAAGTGCGGCGTCAGCGTCATCGGCCAGTCGGGCAACCTCGCGCCGGCCGACAAGAAGCTCTACGCACTGCGCGACGTCACGGCGACGGTCGACTGTATCCCGCTCATCGCTTCGTCCATCATGAGCAAGAAGCTCGCGGCCGGCTCCGACTGCATCCTGCTCGACGTCAAGACGGGCAGCGGCGCCTTCATGAAAACGCTCGATGATTCCATCAAGCTCGCACAGACAATGGTCGCCATCGGCGAGCTCGCCGGCCGCCGCACGGTCGCCCTGATCACCGACATGGACACGCCACTCGGCTACGGCATCGGCAACAGCATCGAAGTCATGGAGTCGATGGACGTCCTCAAGGGCGAAGGCCCGGCTGATCTGCGTGAAGTATCGCTGCAGCTCGCCTCCAACATGCTCTACCTCGTCGGCAAGGGCACGCCGGAGGAATGCCGCGCGATGGCCGAGAAGTCCATCGCGGACGGCAGCGCCTTCGAGACGTTCTGCACGATGGTCCGCGCCCAGGGCGGCGATGACAGCGTGCTGCGCGACTACACGAAGTTCCCGCAGGCACCGTACCGCGCGGAGATCAAGGCAGAGCGCTCGGGCTACATCACGAAGATGAACGCCGAGGAGATCGGCGAGACGTCCGTCGTGCTCGGCGCTGGCCGCGAGACGAAGGAGAGCGATATCGACTTCTCGGCAGGCCTCATCCTGCACAAGAAGTACGGCGACGAAGTCAAGGAAGGCGACACGCTCGTCACACTCTACACCTCGAAGGAGTCGGCTCTCGCTGACGCCGAGAAGATGTACCGCGATGCCATCGCCATCGGCGACGTCCAGCCCGCAAAAGAGCCGCTCGTCTACGCGCGCGTCGAGAAAGACAAAGTCGAGAAGTATTGATACGGAAAGAGGGAAGAGAAATGACGGATCAGGAACTCATCGAAGTGGCGAAAGCCTATCGCGAGCGCGCCTATGCGGCCTACTCGCACTTCAAGGTCGGTGCAGCCGTGCTGACGAAAGACGGCAAGGTCTTCGGCGGTTGCAACATCGAGAACGCCAGCTATCCCGTCACGAACTGCGCGGAGCGCACGGCCATCTTCAAGGCCGTCTCCGAGGGATACCGGGAGTTCGCGGCCATCGCGATCGTCGCCGACACGCCGGGCCCGTGCTCACCGTGCGGCATGTGCCGCCAGGCCATCAGCGAATTCAAGATCCCGCGCATCATCATGGCAAACCTCAAGGGAGCCGTGCAGGTGGCGACACTCGCGGAAATCCTCCCGTTTGCCTTTACGGATAATGACCTCTGATATATAATGGAAAAGTCGGTCACGTGTCTCTTTTTGGTCGGTGGCCGCGACGATCTCATTTCAGCAAAAGAATAGGAGAGACTTTATGTATTTCGTCATCAATCTCATCGGCGTGCTGGTCTTCCTAGCCGTCGGCGTGCTTCTCTCAAAGAAGCGCAAGGACATCCACTGGCGCGGCGTCGGCTCGCTGCTCGCGCTCAACGTCTTCATCGCCTGGTTCCTGACCTCCTTCCCGATTGGCCGCGACATCGTCCAGGGGGCAGCCGCAGGCTTCACCTGGCTCGTCAGCGTCGCCTACGAGGGCATCGCCTTCGCGTTCCCGGACTGGGTCCACGTGCCGCAGATGAACTTTTTCACCTCGGCCCTGCTGCCGATCCTCCTCGTCGTGCCGCTCTTCGATATCCTGACGTACATCGGCCTGCTGCCATTTGTCATCAAGTGGATCGGCAAGGCACTGGCCTTCCTCACGCACGAACCGAAGTTCGAGTCCTTCTTCGCCATCGAGATGATGTTCCTCGGCAACCCCGAGGCGCTGGCCGTCTCAAGCCTCCAGCTCAAGCGCATGAAGGCTGACCGCTGTCTGACGCTCGCCATGATGTCCATGAGCTGCGTCACAGCCGCCCTGATCGGCGTCTACACGAAGATGATGCCAGCCGAGTTCATCCTGACGGCAGTGCCCTTGAACGTCATCAATGCGCTGATTGTCACGAACTTGCTGCATCCGGTCAAGATCACGGAGGAGGAGGACACGGTTGCCCGCCTCGATGACGGCGGCAAGGAGCGCGAGCCGTTCTTCTCGTTCCTCGGCAACTCCATCCTCGGCGCTGGAAGACTGGTGCTGATCATCTGCGCGAACGTCATCGCGTTCGTCGCACTCGCCAAGCTCATCGACATGCTGCTCGTGCTGATCCATCCGGCCATCACGCTCGAGAACATCCTCGGCTGCATCATGTTCCCGTTTGCCTGGCTGCTCGGCCTCGACTCGACGGAAGCCTTCGCCATGGCGCAGTACATGGGCACGAAGCTCGTCACGAATGAGTTCGTCGTCATGCTCAGCGTGCAGGACATCCTGAGCACTTACAGCCGCCACATGCAGGGCGTGCTGACGGTATTCATCACGTCGTTCGCGAACTTCTCGACGCTCGGCATGATCATCGGCTGCTTCAAGGGCCTCGTCGACGACAACAAGAACGACCTGATTTCCCGCAACGTCGGCTACATGCTGCTCTCGGGTATACTGGTCTCCCTGCTCTCCGCAGGTCTTGCAGGCCTCTTCATCTGGTAAGCAATGCATAGAGTCTCCGCAGAACAATCTGCGGAGATTTTTTTGTGGAAAAGAGAAAAAAGGGTGTTGACAGGAGGCAGATGGGATGGTAAGATATATATCGTTGCAGGCGGCAATCACGCGGCAGGGCAACAAAACTGAATAGCTTCTGATAGTAGAGCATTGTGGAGAGTTGTCCGAGTGGTTGAAGGAGCACGCCTGGAAAGCGTGTATACGGGGAAACCTGTATCGAGAGTTCGAATCTCTCACTCTCCGCCATTTTTATATCCTTTTTCAGGTCGGGCCGCAGCGCCTGGGTCTTGCGCAATGGGGCCTCGTGAACCACGTCAGGTCCGGAAGGAAGCAGCGTTAAGCGAATCGTTCCATGTGCCGTGAGGGTGCCTGGGGACTGCGGTTCGACGTGGAAAAGGATGGAGAGCAGCCAGAAACGGCTGCTTTTTTTCTATATATTATTGTTATTGTTCATGGAAGTGAGGCGGCACCGGAGGGGTCCACCGGGGATGGCTGGCCAACGCTCCGCGGTGACGCGCTGCTAAACCGATTTTTTGCCTTTCAATCCATCCTTCCGAAAGCGCTAAACGCACTTCGTTTGGACGACGCTCTTTCGAAAGGATTCTCGTGGGCAAAAAATCGGTTCTTTACGCAGCGCGTCAATGCTCCGCTTATGACCATCCATCCCCGGTGGCCCGAGCGACGCCTGCTCTTGGCCGGGCCATGCTCTGCACTGAGCCATGGAAGGGTATCCATAAGTGGAGCTTCAGCCTGCTGCGCGGAACGTTGGATACCCTTCCGTGGCGGCTCGTTTGTAGGTATAATGATGTAGTAATCATAGGAGAGGAGAGGAGTTGCGATGGCGTATATTGCGCTGTATCGGAAGTGGAGGCCGCAGACGTTCAAGGACCTCGTCGGGCAGGAGCATATCAGCCGGACGCTGGCGAATGCGATTACGAGCGGCCATATCGGCCATGCGTATCTCTTTGCCGGCCCGCGTGGCACGGGCAAGACGAGTACGGCGAAGATCTTGGCGAAGGCGCTCAATTGTGAGCACGGGCCGACGCCGGAGCCGTGCGGGCAGTGTGAGCAGTGCCGCAAGATCGCGGACGGCTCCTCGATGGATGTCTTTGAGATCGATGCGGCCTCCAACCGCGGCATCGACGAGATCCGCGACCTGCGCGAGACGGTCAAGTTCGCGCCGGTCGATGGCCGCTACAAGGTCTACATCATCGACGAGGTCCACATGCTGACGACCGAGGCGTTCAACGCGCTCCTGAAGACGCTCGAGGAGCCGCCGGCGCACGTCGTCTTCATTCTCGCGACGACGGAGGCCCATAAGGTCCCGCCGACCATCCAATCGCGCTGCCAGCGCTACGACTTCAAGCGCATCACTGTCGAGGAGATCGAGAGCCGCCTGCGCTACATCACGGCAGAGATGAAGATGGAGGCCAAGGACGAGGCCCTCGCGATGATCGCGATACAGGCCGACGGCGGCATGCGCGATGCGCTGTCCATCCTCGACCAGTGCGCGGCGCTCGCCGAAGGGACAATCACGGCAGAGCGCGTGCGCCAGATCCTCGGTCTCGTCGGCCACGACTGGATATACAAGATGACGAAGGCGCTCGCTGCGCGCAATGTGCAGGAGGCGCTCCAGATCCTTGCGGAGCTGCTGCGCGACGGCAAGGACCTCAAGCAGGTCCTCTCGGAGCTATCGCTGCACCTGCGCAGCCTCATGATCTTCCAGGCGGCGGGCACCGTCGAGGCCATGGACCTCTACGCCGAGCCACAGGATGTACTGCAAGATCAGGCCAAGCTCTTCGCGCCCGAGGTCCTGCCGCGCATGATCGCGCGCCTGCACGAGGCGATGACGGAGATGAAGTGGTCGCCGCAGCCGCGCATCACGGTCGAGGTCGCATTGATGGAGCTCTGCCGCCCCGAGCTTGTGGCATCGACTCAAGAAAATGCGGGGCAGGCTGCCAGTAACGGACCGAGAGCTGCTTCGAGCAATCCTGCTGACGAGGCGCGCATTGCCAAGCTCGAAGCTGCTCTTGCGCAGGTCACTGCCCTGCTCAAGCAGGCGACGGCTGGTGCGGGAGTCCGGCCTGCTGTCGCTCCTGCCACGGGCGTGCCGACTCCAGCTCCTGCTGCTCCTGCTGCTACGCCTGCCGTCACGCCGGCACCGGCAGACGTGCCCGAAGAACCTGCCGCGCTCGATGAGGCGGGCCTGCAGGTCTGGAACCAGCTCTTTCAGGCTCTGCGCGATCAGCACAAGGCGCCGATTCTCGCCTGCATCCAGAACGCCCGCTTCATGGGCATGACGGCCAGCCAGTTCCACATGCGCATGCAGAGCGGCCTCATGGCTTCGCTCGTCATGCGCAATTACCGCAAGACCATCGAGCGCATCCTGCAGGAGCTCACGGGTCGTGAGCTGCGCCTTGTCTGTGCCGGCGAGGATGCGCCGATGAAGGCTCCGCCGCGCCCGCGGCCAGCCGCACCGAAGCTTGCGCCAAGGCGCGAGACGCCGCCTGCGAAGCCGGAGCCCACGGAGATCCTCGAGGAAGTCGCGCCCGACGAGCGCGCCTCCCTCAAGAAAGCCTTCGACGTCTTCGGTGCTAATGTCGTCGGCGTCGAGACGACAAAGGCCGCGCCGAAGCCGGCCACACCGGAGCCAGCGGGCCATGACATCTACGAAGACGGCGCCATCCCACTGCCGGAAGACGGCGATGTGCCACTGCCAACGGAGGACGACGAATGAATCTCATCAAGGAATTGCAAGAGAAAAAAGGGTTTTCCGATTCAGAGCGGACGATTGCCGATTACCTGTTGAAGCACTCCCGCCTGCTGCCGAGCATGACGACGCGCCAGCTGGCCCAGAAGACGTACACGAGCTCTGCTGCCATCGTGCGCTTTTGCCAGAAGCTCGGCTTTGGCGGCTACACGGAGTTTCGCGTCGAGTTCCTCGCGCAGATGATCCAGTACATCGAGAGTCCGTGTGGCATGGAGCTTTCCATGACGGACCGCGATTCCGTCCACTCCATCCTCGAGAAGGTCACGCGCCTCGAGATCGACGCCATGCAGGAGACGTACCGCATGCTGGACCCCGCCGACTTCGTCCGGGCCTTCGCCATCCTGTCGAAGACCGCGCACATCGACTTTTACGCGATGGACAACAATCTCGACATCGCGAACATGGCAGCCTCCGGCTTCATCATGGCCAACAAGTGCTCGACGGTGCATCCTGCCATGACGATGCAGTACTTGCAGGCGGCGGGGGCGCCCAAGGACCACGTCGGCTTCCTGATCAGCCGCACGGGCGAGAACCGCATGCTCATTGACATCGCGCGCCTGCTGAAGATGCGCGGCAACTCCATCCTGCTGATCACGGGCAAGAAGGACTCGACGCTCGGCTCACTCGCCGATGTCGCCTTCCCCGTGGCCTCCGTCAAGACGATGGAAGAGCTCGGCCCGCGCGTCTTCCTCATGGGCGCCAAGTATGTCATGGATGTCCTGTTCGCCGTGCTCATGACGCGCGTCGACTTCCACAATGCGCAGGAGAAGGAGTCATGGCTCAGCCAGCACTTCCATTATTGAGTATCGGTGAATATGAAACAGCGTTTCACGACGCTGTTTTTTTTGTGCTCTTTTCTGGAACCTCGTTTCCTATTGATTTCGATTTATTGAACGCGATTGTGGCAGATGGTATAGTGAAGACACAGTGAGGAACGGGGAATGGAACCCCGCTTCCTGAAGAAAGATAGAGAAAGATAGAGAGGATATCAAAGGAAAGAGGAGAGAACATGAGTAAACAAGAGATTTTCGATAAGTTTATCGAAATCATGGGGGAGTTCGCTCAGATTCGCGCTGTAGCAGCTCTTCGTGATGGCTTCATCATGACGACGCCATTCACCATCTGTGGTTCGGTATTCCTGCTGCTGGCCAACCTGCCAGTCCCGGGATACGCCGACTTCATGGCGTCGATTTTCGGGACAGACTGGACGGCGCCGCTGAACGCCGTCGCAGGTGGCACGTTCAGTGTGCTGGCACTCATCGTCGTATTGTCCATCACCTACAAGTTCGTCGAGAATGAAGGCTGCGATGCCATGATGGCCGCCATCCTCGCACTGTCGACCTTCCTTATCCTGATGCCGCCGACAATCCTGACGAAGGGCGGCGAGACAGTCAGCGACATCATCCCGAAGGCATGGGCGGGCAGCAACGGCGTCATCACCGCCATCTTCGTTTCTTTCTTCGTCTCCTACATCTTCTGCTACTGCGAGAAGAACCACATCGGCATCAAGATGCCGGATGCCGTCCCGCAGGGCGTCGCGAAAGCATTCACGGCACTCGTACCGGGCATGATCTTCTTCACGAGCGCATCCGTCCTCTATGGCCTCTGCCATTACATCGGCGCGACGACGCTGCCGGAACTCATCTTTAAGGTCATCCAGACGCCGCTGCAGGGCTTGTCCGATTCGCTCGCAGGCGGCACGATCATCGTCGGCCTCCAGAGCATCCTGTTCTGGGCCGGTATCCACGGCCCGAACGTCGTCGGCGGCGTCGTGAGCCCGCTGCTCATCGCCAACTCGCTCGATAACCAGCATCTCCTTGACATGGGCATGTCCCTCGTCAACAATCCGCAGGCTAAGATCTTCACGACGCAGATCAATGATGTATTCGTCAAGAGCGGCGGCTGCGGCCTGACGCTCGGCCTCCTGATCTCCGGCATCTTCACGGCCAAGTCCGACCAGCTCAAGTCCCTGATGAAGATGGCCTTTGTACCGGGCCTCTTCAACATCAATGAGCCGATCATCTTCGGCCTGCCGATCGTATTCAATCCGTACCTGCTCGTACCGTTCATCATCGTCCCGCTCATCGCGATGTTCATCACATACGGTGCCATCGCCTCGGGCTTCATGGCTCCGCTCAGCGCAGTCCAGGTCCCGTGGACGACGCCGCCGATCATCGCAGGCTTCCTGCTCGACGGCTGGCAGGGCGCTGTCATCCAGATCATCAACCTCGTCATCGCGACGGTTATCTACTTCCCGTTCCTCAAAGCACAGGACCGTGCTTTCCTCAAAGAGGAGATGGCCGATGCCGCTGCAGAGAAAGAGAATCAGGGAAGGGCAGAATCTGCCATCAATCCGTGAGCCATCGCTGCGTTGCGGCTGGGGAATGCGCTGCAGCGCAGCGCTGAGAACAAGAGAAATCATGAAGAGAGAGTAGAAAATTTGAAGGAAAGAGGATGTTCTGCAATGAATCAGAAAAAGACAACAGCACTTCTGCTTGGACTTACCATGAGCCTGACGGGCACGGCCTTCGCCGCCCCGACTGACCAGGCCCAGGACATCGACAGCCGCATCGCTGCGCTCGAGCAGCAGCAGAGTAATCTGGAGAAAGAGATCAAGGAGCTCCGCCACCAGAACAGCCAGCTCAAGAATCAGACGCGCAGCCAGAAGAAGCAGCTGAGCGGCCTGAGCAAGAGCGTCAAGAGCGAGCTCGACCGCGTCCATATTTCCGGCTTCGGCCGCGTCAGCTGGGATAACGACAACATCAAGGGCTACACTGACCGCAACGACAACCGCCGCTTTTACCTCGACCTCAAGGGCAAGTTCAAGGTCAATGACGACTGGAACTTCAACTTCGAAAGCGAGACAAACCCGCGCTACGCGAATTATGTCATGGCCGATGGCACACTCAAATCCCACAATGGCCATGACGATGAAGATGGTGTCATCCAGCGCGTCTGGGCGGAAGGCAAGACGGGCGTCGTCAACTACGACATCGGTCGCAGATGGCGCGGTCTTGGCTTCCAGAATATCCTGCTCGGCAACGAGACGGATGGTGCCGTCATCAGCACGGCCATCCCGAAATCGAAACTAACGGCTAATGCCTTCTACCTCACGCCGACGGACAAAGGCTATGACTTCAGCGTCTACGGTGCTGGCGTCCAGGGCCAGGTCGGCCACGGCCTGCAGATCAGTGCGGCGATTGCCAAGCTGAACATCGGCAAGCATGAGTCGATGGGCCAGAACGTCTACGATACGACGAAGACCTTCAAGGTCGAGGGCACAGATGTTACCATCAAAGACATCAGCGGCAGCCTTAAAGGCGGCGGCACCTTCCATGGTTTTTTGAGTAATAAAGATGGTCATACTTGGGAACAGGAAGGTTATGGCGAATTCAACAATGCCGAAGCCCCATTTTCCCTCTATTACGGTGACGTGAAGGGGAAAGCTAATGCAAGCGGCACCTACACGGTCACGGAGACGCCGTCGGAATACCGGAACACGGCCGGCAGCCTCGGCTTTGTCCTCAGTGCGATGTGGAACCCCATGAAGAACATCTTCCTGATCGGTGACTATGCGCGCACGAATGGCCAGGATTACACGGTCGGCGAGTGGGGCGCAAATGGCTACACGGAGACGAAGTACGACAAGCACGATTGCACGGCACTTCGCCTCAACTACCGCTGGTCCAACATCAACGACCCGGGTTCCTTCCAGCTCTACGCGCGCTGGTACAATTACGCGCGCAACATCAACAACCTCGTCGGCATCTTCGGTGACAAGGAGTGGGGCGCTCTGCAGCCGGGCTCGAAGGGCTGGATCCTCGGCTTCAAGTACGTGCCGGCCAAGAACATCGAGTGGGAGACGTTCTATGAGATGGCAACGGCACAGAACACGCTGTATGGCCACAAGAACGAGACGTACCACCGCAACTTCGTCCGCACGATGGTCGACTATCACTTCTGATAAACGATATCCAAGCGATATGCTTTGCTGCTATCACTTTTACTGACATCATGATTGTATCTAGAAAGGGAGTTTTTACCATGAAAAAGATTGTACTGTTATGCGCTTCGGGAATGTCCACGAGCATGCTCGTCAAGAAGATGCAGGAAGCTGCCAAGGCCGATGGCTATGAGTGCTCCATCGATGCGCTCTCCGCTTCGGAGGCCGCTACGAAGGCTGCTGACGCCGATGTCGTCCTGCTCGGACCCCAGATCCGCTTCCAGAAGAATAAGATCGCTGCGCAGATCCCGAATGTTCCGGTCGATGCGATCGACATGCGCATGTACGGCCGCATGGATGGCAAAGGTGCTCTCGCCCTTGCCCGCAAGCTCATGAACGACTGATTGCAGTTCAGACGAAGCAGTTATTTCATTTATTTCAGAGAAGGGGTATTGACATGGAAGGATTAGAGCTCACGGCATTCCAGATCATTTCGTCCGTCGGCACGGCGCGCAGCTGCTACATCGAGGCCATCCAGGCCGCGAAGAAGGGCGACTACGAAGAGGCCGAGAAGTTGATCAAGGAAGGCGACGAGGCTTTCATTGAAGGGCATGACGCTCATGCAGGCCTGCTGCAGAAGGAGGCCTCTGGCGAGGGCAACACGGTCAATCTGCTGATCCTGCACGCAGAAGATCAGCTCATGAGTGCAGAGGCGTTCAAGACGATTTCCCTCGAGTTCATCGATGCCTACAAGCGCATCGAGGCACTTGAGAAACAAGCCTGAGTCAGGCAGGGAGGTTTTATCATGCCATTTCCAAAGGGATTTTTATGGGGCGGCGCCGTCGCTGCCCATCAGCTCGAAGGCGGCTGGAAAGAGGGCGGCAAGGGCATAAGCGTTGCCGACGTCATGACGGTCGGCGGCCCGGGGAAGCCGCGTGAGATCACGGACGGCGTCCTGCCGGACAAGGTCTATCCGAATCACGATGCCATCGACTTCTACCATCGCTACAAAGAGGACATTGCGCTGCTTGCTGAGATGGGCTTCAAGTGCTTCCGCACGAGTATTGCCTGGACGCGCATCTTCCCGAACGGCGACGAGACGGAGCCGAATGAAGAGGGCCTGAAGTTCTACGACGATCTCTTCGACACGATGCATGCCTACGGCATGGAGCCGGTCATCACGCTCTCGCATTTCGAGATGCCGTACCACCTCGTCACGGAGTACGGCGGCTGGCGCAACCGCAAGCTCGTCGACTTCTTCGTGCGCTTCGCCGTCACGGTCTTCAAGCGCTACAAGGACAAGGTCAAGTATTGGATGACGTTCAACGAGATCAACAACCAGCGCGACGTCGACACGCCGTTTACGGCCTTCACGAATTCCGGCGTGCTCTATCAGCCGGGTGAGGACCGCCACGAGGTGCTCTATCAGGTCGCCCACCATGAGTTCCTCGCTTCGGCAAAAGCCGTCATCGAGGGCCACAAGATCAACCCGGACTTCCAGATCGGCTGCATGATGGCGATGTCACCTGTCTATCCTGAGACGTGCAAGCCGATGGATCAGATTGCAGCGCTCAAGGAAATGGATAAGACCTTCTATTTCGCGGACGTCCAGTGCCGCGGCCATTATCCTTCCTACATTCTCAAGGAGTGGGAGAACAAGGGCTACCACATCAAGATGGAGCCCGATGATCTCGCTGTCCTCGAACAGGGCTGCGTCGACTACTTCGCTCTGTCGTACTACATGAGCTTCGTCCGCGCCTACGACGAGGAGACGGATTCCTTCAAGGAAGTCCCGAACCCGTTCGTCAAGGCATCGGACTGGGGCTGGCAGATTGACCCGGTCGGCCTGCGCTACATGCTCGACGTACTCGCCGAGCGCTACGAGCTGCCGATGATGATCGTCGAGAACGGCATCGGCCTGCACGAGCAGCCGGATGAGACGGGCCTCGTCCAGGACGATGAGCGCATCAATTACTTTGCCGCGCACATCGCCGAGATGAAGAAGGCCATCGAGCTCGATGGTGTGACGCTCATGGGCTACTGCCCGTGGGGACCGATTGACCTCGTTTCGGCCAGCACGGGCGAGATGGAGAAGCGCTACGGCTTCATCTACGTCGACAAGAACAACAAGGGCGAGGGCACGCTTTCGCGCAAGCCCAAGAAGTCCTTCTACTGGTACAAGAAGGTCATCGCCTCGAATGGCGAGGACCTCGCGCACTGACCTGCACGGCAGGCAATGCGCAATGCGTGAATGAGAACGATTCAGGAGGAATAGATATGGATATCCGCAAGAAAGCAATCGCTGCCGCCGTGCTCCTGGCTTGCGCAGCACCGCTCTCCGTCTCGATGGATTTTGCAGCGCCGGCGACGGCCTATGCGACGCCGGCAACGGAGACGCAGGCAAGTGACGCCTTTGCCGTTGACTTCAAGAAGGGTCAGCCCGCCATCTTCGAGCCGTCTGACGGCTGGACGAACGGTGATCCGTTCAACGTATTCTGGCACAAGGACAACGTCACGTTCGAAGACGGCACGATGCAGCTGACGATCGACTACGATTCCTCGCAGGACAAGGTCCCGTATTCGGGCGGCGAGTTCCGCAGCAAGAAGACGTACGGCTACGGCCGCTACGAGGTCAGCATGAAGGCCATCAAGAATGACGGCTGTGTCTCCTCGTTCTTCACCTACACGGGCCCGTACGACGGCGATCCGTGGGATGAGATCGACTTCGAGGTCCTCGGCAAGGATACCTCCAAGGTCCAGCTCAACTACTTCCGCAATGGCGTCGGCGGCCACGAGAAGATGATCGACCTCGGCTTCGATGCGTCGGATGACTTCCACACGTACGCCTTTGAATGGCATAAGGACAAGATCATCTGGTTCGTCGACGGCAAGGAAGTCTTCCGCCGCGAGGGTGCAAACCTGCCGTGCACGAAGGGCAAGATCATGATGAATGCATGGTGCGGCAAGGGTGTTGACACATGGCTGAAGCCGTTCAATGACGAGAACCTCCCGCTGACGGCTGAGTATCAGTGGGTCAAGTACACGCCGTTTGCGGAATGAGGTGACAGCGATGATGGTGAGCAGGAAACTCCGCTGGCTCGTGCTCAGCGGGATCCTTCTCGGCACTTGCGGCCTCCCAGGATTCAGCGAGGCCGCTGATGCTGGCATGCACGTCGATCAGGTCGGCTACCTGAATGGCTACAGCAAGACGGCCATGGTCACCGATACGGGCGATACGGATTTCTCGCTCGTCGATGCGAAGACGGGCCAGACGGTCTACGAGGGCAAGCTCTCCGCTGCCAAGAAGGACGCGATGTCAGAAGAGACGCTGCGCAAAGCGGACTTCAGTTCCTTCAACAAGGAGGGTACCTACAAGCTGCGCGTCGGCTCGCGCGAGTCGTACGACTTCGAGATCGGCGACAATGTCTATGCCGTGCCGGCCGTCGAGACGTGGCGCTCGTACACGCTCTCGCGCAGCAATACGCCGATCGACGACCCTGTGACGGGCCTCAAGGTCAAAGAGGGCCATGCGCAGGACCGCCAGGCACAGGTCTACTTCACGGACAAGCTCAACAAGAAGGGTGACCGCCTCGATGTCAGCGGCGGCTGGTATGATGCCGGAGATGTTGGCAAGTATATTTGTCCGGGGGCAACTGCGGCAAATACCCTTTTGTGGGCGTACAAGCTGTTTCCGGATAAGTTTTACGACGGTCAGAACAACATTCCCGAAAGTGGGAACGGTATTCCTGATATTCTGGACGAAGTGAAATATGAGCTTGACTTTATTCTGAAAATGCAGCTTATAATATCATGAAAGATATTGTCGAAAAAACAACAGGAGTAAAACTATGATTATCACAAAAACACCATTCCGTATG
>OGQZ01002067.1_pt1 | contig 14276 bp, 15 predicted proteins | sample 1553321 | NCBI WGS metagenome assembly OGQZ01 (sample SAMEA2579958, study PRJEB22360) | human gut metagenome | reverse complement strand
TCCAATTCTTCGATAAATTCTTCCGGATCATCTAAATAAGCGAAAACCTCTGAAACTCTTTCAAGTCCCATGATAGAGTAAAGTTTTCTTCTTTCCTTTCAGCAGTGTTACGGATTTCTTATCCAGAGAAACACTCTTTGTTGTAACCTTGCCTTTCTGAACAGTTACCGTATATTTTGCAGTTGCACCACTCTTCATTGTTACGGTAATGGTAGCTTTTCCTGTTGCTTTCGCTGTTACTTTTCCGTTCTTATCAACTACTGCAACTTTTTTATTAGAAGATTTATAAGATTGTACCTTATCCTTAGAAGGTGTTCTCTCAATAATCTTCACTACCGTTGTACTCTTACCCTTCTGTAAAGTAATCTTAGATGTATTTAATTGTACAGATGCTACCGTAATTTTACATGTAGCTGTTATACCATTTGTGGTTGTTGCTTTGATAATAGCTGTTCCGCCAGCTTTTGCTGTTACTTTTCCATTCTTATCAACTACTGCAACCTTTTTATTGGAAGTTGTCCATGTGACACTCTTATTCGCTGCATCCTCTGGCAGAACTGTTGCGGTCAATGTAAATGTTTTTCCTTTAACAACTGTTTTGGATGTTGCATTTAATTTGATTCCTGTAGCATCCGGTGCTTTGACTGTTACAGTACATGTAGCTGTTTTGCCATTTGCGGTGGTTGCTGTAATTGTAGCTGTTCCTACTGCCTTGGCTGTTACCTTACCCTGAGCTACCGATGCAATATTTTCATTGGATGTTGTCCATGTGACACTCTTATTCGCTGCATCCTCCGGCAGAACTGTTGCGGTCAGGGTAAATGTTTCTCCCTTAACAACTGTTTTAGATGCTACATCTAATTTGATTCCTGTAGCCTCTATAGACGGCTGTTCGCTCGGTGTCTGCTCGCCCGGTGTCTGTTCGCCCGGTGTCTGCTCGCCCGGTGTCTGCTCGCCCGGCGTTGCCGTTCCAGCCATTCCAGCAAAAGCATCAATTTGTGTCATCGTAATACACAAACAAAGTGTTAAGGCCATGGCAAGAACTCTTTTTATCCGAAGTTCTTTTGGTGCTGTTTTTAATACTTTCATATTTTCCTCCTATCCTTAGCTTTTCGCTAGTAAATATGCTTTTATATTACCCCTTTTTTTATCTCTTGTCAACTCTATAGAATATGTTTGTATATTCTATAGAGCATCCTTAATTAAGCTTATATTTGCTACACTTATGAAAAGAGTTATGAGTTTTTATCAGTTTTAGGAGGCATATCCATCCATGGAAGTTAGTAAAGATTTCAACCTTAGTGTCGGTCTGAGAATAAGAGAAATTCGTGAGTCTATGCATATGACACGAGAACAATTCAGTGAACTGTGCGGTATATCCGACAGCTTTCTTGCTGCTGTTGAAAACGGAAAAAAGAGTATTACTTCAAAAACCATATATAAAATTTGTTCTAATGCCAATATCTCTTCAGACTATATTCTTTTTGGAAATCATAATAATTTTGAATTTGATACCATTATTGAACTTTTAAAAAATATGAACTCTGTAGAACAAGAGTATGCCTTGAGAATCCTGACGGAATATGCCAATGCACTCAAAGCATCCCGACGTACTTACAATGTTCCGCCTTCTACAAATACTAGACATTGACTTCCACATTTTTTTTTGCTAGAATTGAAAAAATAATATACATTATCAGACACTTTATATAGTGAAGGAAAGAGAGGAAAATTTCATGGGTACAATTATCGGTGAAGGAATTACATTTGATGACGTTTTGCTGGTTCCTGCATATTCGGAAGTAACTCCAAATATGGTTGATTTATCCACTTATCTTACCAAAAAGGTAAAATTAAACATCCCAATGATGAGTGCAAGTATGGATACTGTAACAGAACACAGAATGGCAATCGCTATGGCAAGACAGGGCGGTATCGGTATTATTCATAAGAATATGTCCATTGAGGCACAGGCAGATGAGGTAGATAAGGTAAAACGTTCTGAAAACGGCGTTATTACTGATCCATTTTCACTTTCTCCAGAACATACATTACAGGATGCGGACAACCTGATGGCAAAATTCCGTATTTCCGGTGTTCCGATTACAGAAGGAACAAAATTAGTTGGTATTATTACCAACCGCGATCTGAAATTTGAAACAGATTTCTCTAAAAAAATCAAAGAGTCTATGACTTCAGAAGGACTGATTACTGCTCCTGAAGGCATCACTCTTGAAGAGGCAAAAGCAATCCTTGCCAAAGCAAGAAAAGAAAAATTACCAATTGTTGACAAAGATAATAATTTAAAAGGTTTAATTACCATTAAAGATATTGAAAAGCAGATCAAATATCCGCTTTCCGCAAAAGATGCACAGGGTCGTCTTCTCTGTGGTGCCGGTGTTGGAATTACTGCTAACATGATGGATCGTGTCGATGCATTAGTAAAAGCTCATGTTGATGTCATCGTTGTAGACTCTGCACATGGACATTCTAAGAATATTTTAGAAGCCGTAAAGAACATTAAAAAGACTTATCCTGATTTACAGGTCATTGCAGGAAATGTTGCAACCGGAGAAGCTGTCAAGGCTTTAATCGACGCAGGTGCTGATGCTGTAAAAATCGGTATCGGACCGGGTTCTATCTGTACTACCCGTGTCGTAGCAGGTATCGGTGTTCCGCAGATTACTGCAATCATGGATGCATATAAAGTTGCAAAAGAATATAATATCCCGATTATTGCAGACGGTGGTATCAAATATTCCGGAGATATGACAAAAGCAATCGCTGCCGGTGCAAATGTATGTATGATGGGAAGCATTTTTGCCGGATGTGACGAAAGTCCGGGAACTTTTGAATTATATCAGGGAAGAAAATACAAAGTATACCGTGGTATGGGTTCCCTTGCTGCTATGGAAAACGGTTCTAAAGACCGCTACTTCCAGGAAGATGCTAAGAAACTTGTTCCGGAAGGCGTTGAAGGACGTGTTGCTTACAAAGGAAGCGTTGAGGACACGGTATTCCAGTTAATCGGTGGTTTACGTTCCGGTATGGGTTACTGCGGTGCTCCAAATATCGAAACTTTAAAAGAAACCGGTAAATTTGTAAAAATCAGTGCTGCTTCTTTAAAAGAGAGTCATCCTCATGACATCCACATCACAAAAGAGGCTCCAAACTACAGCATTGACGAGTAATTTTTATTTCTATAAACACTTCTATAAGATAGACCAAGAGCGTGAGCTGTTATACAGCTCACGCCCTTTTTATTCTCTGATGATCATTCCCTAACGATTTGCACGATTGTCATTGGCGTTGTTTTCCTGCATACCACTTCTGGTATTGTTGTCGTTGTTCCGGTTGTTGTTGTCATTATCATCGTTTCCGGTCATGTCCTCGGCTGCATCTTTGATGCCCTCGCCAACTTCACCAACTCCGTCTACGACACCTTTTCCAACATCCCCTGCTGCATCACCGACATCTTCCATTGCATCGCCGACTGCATTTCCTGCATTGTCAGTATCATTATCGTTATTGTTGTTGTTCTTGTTCTTGTTGCTGCCTGTTGTTTCATCATTTGCAGCATCGTCTGTTACGTTATCCTGGGTATCTGTTGTATCATTTACATTATCGTCATTGTTACCGCAGGCTGTAAACGTACCAAGTGCCATTACCAGCATAGCACCAACTATGATTTTTTTGAATTTTTTCATATCAATACTATCTCCTTTTGTTTTGATAGTACTAATATGTCCTTTATTTTCGTATTTATACGATGTTAACTCTCTTTTTCAAATAAATCGGACAATTTTTTCAAAAGCTTACTGCTGCTGACCGGCTTTACCAAATACTCTTCGGGATTCATTTCCATGCACTCTAAGACACGGTCCCTGTCCGTGACAGCTGTCATAAAAAACACAGGGATTCCCTGTGTCCGTTCGTCCTCCTGCATCCTGCGGAACACCTCCGGACCATCCATTCCCGGCATCATATAATCTAACAGCACAACATCCGGAATCTGCATCGAAAGGAACTTCAGTGCTTCCTCTCCCGAACGGATACAATACACTTTATAACTGTCTTTTAAATAAGAACGGATGACTTTTAACGCCATCGGGTCATCGTCCACGATCAATATTTTTCTTCTCTCTTCTGTCTGCATTTACGTCCTTCTTTCTTAACCGCTCACTATTATAGCATTATAAGAAAGTCGCGTCAAACGTATTCCGGAACGTGTACTATTTTCTCATTTTCGGTTCGAAAATCCAGGATGCTAAATAGCCAAAGATCAAAGCTGCGGAAATTCCTACGGCACTTGCTTTAAAACCTCCCTGAAACAGTCCCAAAAATCCATTCGCATCTACTGCTTCTTTCACACCTTTCCACAAAACATTGCCAAATCCAAGCAACGGAACACTTGCTCCTGCTCCCGCATATTCCATGAACGGTTCATAGATTCCGACTGCTCCTAACACCGCACCTAAACATACGATCAAAACCATGATCCTTCCCGGCAGCATTTTTGTCTTTTCCATTAAAATCTGGGCAAGAGCACAGATCAATCCGCCTACCCAGAATGCATTGATATAATCCATCCGATAATTCCTCCTCTTTTCCCTTATTTTTCTTTTCTTCTTCTATGCATGTTCTATGACGATCGCATGTGCGATCCCCGGAACACTCTGTCCCTCGTTAAAGCTGACCGTCGATAATAACGCTCCGGTCGGGACAAATAAAATTCTCTTTAATGCTCCCTTTTCTACCTGTTTTAAGAAATGCGCACTTAAGGTTACCGCGGAACAGCCACAACCGGAGCCTCCCGACTGTGTTCCCTGTTCCTCGCAGTCAAAAATCTCGATTCCGCAGTCTGTATGGACCTCTGCTATATCGATTCCTTTTTCACGAAGCAGTTTGATCAGAATCTCTTTTCCGACTTTTCCAAGGTCTCCGGTAATGATCTTGTCATAGTCCTCCGGCTTCCGCTCAAAATCTAACAGATGATGATATATTACATCACAGGCTGCCGGTGCCATGGCTGCCCCCATGTTCATAGAATCCTTAACCCCGTAATCTACGATCTTTCCGGTCGTGATCCCTGTGATCCTTGCCTTGCTCCTTGTGGTGCTAAGTACAAAGGCACCACTTCCGGTAACCGTCCAGGTAGCTGATAGTGGTCTTTGATTGGCATACTCCAGGGGAAATCGAAACTGTTTCTCCGCACTCGCAAAATGACTTGAAGTTAATGTCAGAACATTTTTGGCATATCCTGCCGCCACACACATCGCACCTAATGCCATGGATTCTCCTGCCGTAGAACACGCACCATATAAGCCAAAGAGCGGAATCTCATAGTCCATCAGACCAAATGAGGTTGCAATATTCTGCCCTAATAAATCTCCCGCAAAAATATATCGGATATCCTTTGCTTCTAATCCTGCTTTTCCTAACGCTAACGCCACAGCGTCCTTTTGCAGTGTGCTCTCCGCGTCTTCCCAGTTGTCTGCACCAAATTTATCGTCCTCGCAGATCACATCAAATTCTTTTCCCAACGGGCCTTCGCCCTCCTTCTTTCCCACAACATTTCCACTTGCAAGAATGTAAGGCGGTTTTTGAAATGAAAGACTCTGCGAACCTTTTATCTGTGAAAAAAAATCTTTTTGTTCCATAAAAAAACCTCCCAAACTTTTTGATAGTATGAGAGATTTTTTCCAATTTTATTCTAATTGTATTTTTCTTTTAAATGTATGACGCTTCTTTTAAAAGCTGATAAAACGTCGGCTGTAAATGATATTCCTGCATCAGACGCTCCACTTCCCGGATACGCTTTTCTTTCTGATCTTTAGACACTGGTTTTTTCTTTGCACGGATCAATAGATTCTTTGGCGTATGTGCAAAATCCACAAATTCCAAGATATCTGTCTTATAACCACATGCCTCTAACAGATTTGCACGGATCGCATCGGTCATCAACGCTGCTGTCCGTTCTTTAATCAGACCATAACGGGTCAGTATCGAATAGTCCTCACTCTGTATCTGGCTGTTCAATTCATGCTGACAACACGGTACGGAAAAGATCATTTCCGTATTCCATCGCACGGCATGATATAACGCATGATCGGTTGCCGTATCGCAGGCATGCAGTGTAATTACCATATCCACCTGTTCATTACTCTGATATCCGCAGATGTCACCCAATTCAAAATGAAGATTTTCGTAACCATACTTCTTAGCTGCAAGGTTACATTTTTCGATCACATCTTCTTTTAAATCCAGTCCGGTCATATGCACCGGAATCTTACGGATGTTTGTAAAATAGTGATATAAAATAAAGGTCAGATAGGATTTTCCACATCCAAAATCAATGATATTCAAATATGTCAGTTCCCTGTTCTTTACGGCATCGTCCACAAGTTCTACAAAACGGTTGATCTGTCGATACTTATCGTACATGCTGTGTACAATCTTTCCTTCTTTTGTGAAGATTCCCATATCGACTAAAGGCTCTATCATTTCGCCTTCCGGGATCAGATATTTCTTCTTCCGGTTATGCCCGGTCTGCTCCTTTGGTGCCGTCTTTGTACAGTTCTTTTCGATGATATGCACCTTGCCTTTTTTCGAGATCATCATCTGATATTCCACTTTGGCATTCCATACATTCATCCGGAAAAAATGTGTACCAAGTTCCTGCAGCAGATAGACCTCTAATTCTTCTTTATCAAGATTCTCATGGAACACCTGCTTTTGCGTATACTTTTCAATCTGATAATTCTTTTCTTTTTTTAAAATCTGAACTTTACGATATTCACAGTTCTTTGCCTTACTGAGTATTAACTTGTAAGGCAAAGACTGTAAGATGTCATGAATCTGTTCCTGCACTCCCTGACTCCTTTTTGAATTAGTCATCAATCCGGAAGAATGCGATCTCTTCTTCTAACTGTCTGGATAGATCTGTCAGGTTCTTGGATGCTTCTGCTAACAGGTTCATCGTTGCATTCAATTCTTCCATGGAAGCTGTTGTCTGCTGTGTACTTGCTGCATATTCTTCAGAGATTGCTGACAGGTTCTGGATGATATCTGCCACTTTCTTTCTTGCTACAAAATAGGAATCTGTGTGGCTCTTAATTACTTCCATATCGTCTTTGGAAGTGGTGATTCCCTTGCTGACTCTTACGAATTTTTCTCTGGTCTGGTTCAGTTTTTCCTGTTGCTCTGCGACAAGTACATTGACACTCTCCATAACCTCAACGCTCTTTTCAGATTCTTCTAACAGATTGTCGATCGTCTGACGGATCTGCTCTGCGGAGGTGTTGGACTGATCTGCTAATTTTCCAATCTCATCAGCTACAACGGCAAAACCTTTTCCTGCCTCTCCTGCTCTTGCTGCTTCAATCGATGCATTCAGTGCCAACAGACTGGTCTGCTCTGCGATCGCAGTAATGATCTTCGTTGCTTCTCCAATCTCCTGTACGGAATCGTTGGTCGCTTTGATCTGATTTCCGATATGTTCAATGGCTTTTGTTGTCTTATCGTTGGATACGGTAAGCTGCTCAATAATGTTTGTGGACTCATCACCGGCATTTTTCATCTCATTGGAGGTCTCATCTAAGGTCTCCACACCATCTACGATCTCGCCTACTACTTTACCCATATCGCCTACATAAACAGTTGCCTCTTCTACATCTTCTGCCTGGGATACCGCACCCTTGGAGATATCCTCTACTGCACGGCTGATCTCACCTGCTGCAAGGTTACTCTGCTGTGCCATATGGTTCAGTTCCTCACCGGAACCTAACAATACTTCTGATGAGTTCTTGATATTGCTGATGATATGGATCAGCTTCTTCTGCAATGCTTCAAACGCTCTTGCCATTTCTCCTACTTCGTCTTTTCTGGTCAAGAAACGATCCTCTAACTTGAAGTTCACTTTTCCGTGTGACAGTCCGACTAATGCTTCCTCTGTATGCTTGATCGCACCTGCAAGAGATTTTGATACGATCGTTGTTGTGGTCAATGTAATGATCAACAGTACGACTGCTACAACTACAATGATCATGATACGGCTTTGTGTATAATCATCAATCTCGGAACGAGGGTTCACAATGCTGATCACTCCGACAACAGTTCCATCCGTGTTCTTAACCGGAAGAGAATAGCTGTAATATTCTACTCCGTTGATCTTTGTATCATTGTCTTTGTATTCTTTTCCACCTTTCAGAACTTTATCAATGATGACTTGATCCTTTATCTTCTGTCCGATGATCCTCTCCCCGTTTTTTCCTTTCATTGTTGTGATCTCAATCTTATCCCCGTAAGTTAAAAGCATATCATAACCTGATTTTTCAACGAGCATATCCATCATCTCATTGGTCTTTGTCAGGTCAGCCGGTCCTTTGTATAAGACTCCTGTCTTTTCATCTAACTTAAAATCTCCCTGATATACGATATTGTAGGCAGACTGCACGCTTCCCGCCATTCCTGCCATTCCCTGGTACTGGGTCGTACGCATGCTGTCTCTCATGTCCTTTGCGGAAATAAAGGTCAGAATAATAAGGATCGCTATAATTGGTATCATGGTAATCCCTATCAGACGCGCTGTTACTCCAATACCGGATATTCTGTTTTCTCCTTGTCCTTCTTTCTTGCCCATGTTTTCTCCTTTCCAGCCATATCGGTCATACTGCCTCATTACAACTGTTTTTGCCTAACTATGTCGACAATTCCTGTATTTTGTCATATTATACCATAATCTGTACTATCTCACAAGAAATGGAGGCAAAAAAAGAGACTGTGTTTGATCAAACCCCAGCCTCTTCTCTCTTCTTATTTTCCTTCATAACAGATGACAGATTCTACGTCATACTCTTTCAGTCTCTCTCTTCCTTTTAAGCCTGCTAACTCCATTAAGAAAATAATCTTTACTACTTCGCCGCCTAATTCTTCCACTAATTTTGCGGCAGCCTCCATTGTACCTCCGGTTGCGATCAGGTCATCGACTAAGACAACTTTCTGTCCCGGTTTGATGGCATCTTTGTGCATCTCGATCGTTGCTTTTCCATACTCAAGATCGTACTCTTTTTCTACGGTCTCGCATGGCAGCTTTCCTTTTTTTCTTACCAGTACAAATGGTTTATGAAGATTATATGCGATCGGCATGCCGAAAATAAATCCTCTCGACTCTGCTCCTGCAAGTACATCAAACTCCGTATCCGCGAGCAGTTCCTGCATCTTGTCGATCGCCATATGTAATCCGTCTGCATCCTGCAATACGCTGGTCACATCCCTGAATATAATTCCCGGTTCCGGAAAATCCGGAATACTGCGGACGTAATCCTCCATTTTTTTCATGTAAATATTCCACCCTTCTGTTTTCTCTGGTACTCTACCATTCATATCCGAAACTAATAGTATCATTATTTTTCACAAAAAGCAAACCAAATGCACACATTGACAAGGTTCCGGAAACAAACTAGAATAAAAAGAACAAAAAATGCTGTGTTTGAGGAGGAATACTTATGCAAATGAATCAGACCCCATCTTCTGAACGTGTCCATATCGGCTTTTTCGGACGGCGGAATGCCGGAAAATCCAGTGTCTTAAATGCCGTGACCGGACAGGATCTGGCCGTTGTTTCAGACGTAAAGGGAACCACCACCGATCCGGTGCAAAAATCCATGGAGCTGCTCCCATTAGGACCTGTCGTTGTCATTGACACTCCGGGAATTGATGATGAAGGAGAGCTTGGTGCTTTGCGCGTAAAGAAAAGTTATCAGGTGTTAAATAAATCGGATGCCGCTGTCTTAGTAGTCGATGCATCTCTCGGACTCTGCGAAGAGGACTTTGCTTTTATTGAGCATATCCAAAAAAAGCAGATTCCTTATGCCGTGGCATTTAACAAATCCGACCTTGCTCCGTCTGCTTCACTTGCAAAAGACCTTCAATATTTAAAAGAACATCAGATTGATTTTGTATCCGTCAGTACGGCTGATCTTTCCGGAATCGATACCCTCAAAGAAAAGATCGCAACTCTTGCTAAAACAGAGGATACCAAACTTCGGATCGTTGCTGACCTGATCCATCCTTCTGATTTTGTGGTTTTAGTCGTGCCGATCGACAAGGCTGCTCCAAAGGGCAGACTGATCCTGCCGCAGCAGCAGACGATCCGTGATATCTTAGAGGCAGATGCAACTGCCATTGTCGTCAAAGAATATGAACTTCGTGACACCTTAGCTCACTTAGGCAAAAAACCGCGTCTTGTCATTACCGACAGTCAGGTCTTTGCAAAAGTATCTGCCGACACTCCGGCAGATATTATGTTAACTTCGTTTTCTATCCTCTTTGCAAGATATAAAGGAAATCTGCCGGCACTGATCAAAGGTGTCACTGCACTAGAGCAGATTGAGGACGGAGATAAAATTTTAGTTTCCGAAGGCTGCACTCATCACAGACAGTGTGACGATATCGGCAGTGTCAAGCTGCCCCGCTGGATCCGGCAGTATACCGGAAAAGAACCGGAATTTGTCTTTTCCTCCGGCACGGAATTTCCGGCAGATCTCTCACCTTATAAGATGATCGTGCATTGCGGCGGCTGTATGTTAAATGAGCGTGAAATGAAATACCGCCTTGCCTGTGCAAAGGATCAGAATATCCCTATGACCAATTACGGTATCCTGATTGCCTATATCCAGGGCATCTTAAAGCGGAGCGTTGAACCGTTTCCTGCAGTATCTATGATGCTTACGGAGGAACCGTCATGAGAACAGAACATGATATGTTAGGAACACGCAGCCTTTCCGATGATACTCTTTACGGATTACAGACGCTTCGTGCCAAAGAAAATTTTATTACTTCCTATCATACTACAAATCTTTCCCTGATCTACGCCATGGTGCAGGTAAAAAAAGCGGCTGCCTTATCTTACCGGGAACTGCACCCGGAGGAATCCCAAAAATGGGATGCTATCCTCTGCGCCTGCGACCGGATCTTAGCCGGGGATGTGGATGATTCTTTTTGTACCAGTGCCTTACAGGGAGGTGCCGGCACTTCCACAAATATGAATGTCAATGAGGTCATTGCTAATCTTGCGTTGACTGTCTTAGGACAGGCTCTGGGAAATTATGATACGATTCACCCTTTAGACGATGTGAACCGCGGACAGTCTTTTAGAAAGTTTAGAACTACTCCGTGACACCGTAATACTTTTTCAAAAAAATTGTATTGATGGGATTCTTGCAGATGAACAATCCTGCTTAGAGACATTAAAATGCTCCCGGATAGATCTCTACCACAGGAGCACTGAAATCGGATATGATAAAGCAGAAGAACAGTATTATCAGGCAAAGTCAGGTACTACACCTGAATGATCACTGCCATTAACTCTAAATCTTCACTTGGCGATGCATTTGCAATGCTGTGTCTGCCACCGCTTCTGCAGATGCAGACATCGCCTGTTTCTACCGTACTGCTTTCGCCGTTGTCATTATATTCCGCTGTTCCGTGAAGTACTGTAATGATCTCTTCTTCTCCGATATGCTCATGCATTCCGAGGGAACAGCCCGGTTTTAAGATCAAACGTGCAATGACATTTGCATCACTCTCATATTCTCCCTGTACCACGGACGGGATCACTTCTACGGTTCCATCTCCGCCTTTCATGTGTTCATTAAAAATATGTGTAATCTCTGAATATTTTTTTACCACTGTATTTCCTCCACTTTGATCATCATTTCTAAATCGTAAAGAATGACATATCCTTCTCTAAATCCTCGGATAAGCCCTGCAATTCTTTTGCTGCCACAGACAACTGACGGATTGCCTCATTCAGACCTGCCATAGATGCTGTCGTCTGTTCTGTACTTGCTGCATTTTCCTGTGAAATTGCTGATAAATTCTGAACTGCATCAATAATTCTGGCTCTTGACTGATCACATATCTGCGTATGACTCTGGATTGCCTCTGTCTCGCTTCTGGATGCATTGACTCCGTCTGCTACGGATACAAATTTTGTCTTTGTCTCTTCTAATTTTTCCTGCTGCTGTGCAACGATATCTTCTACTTCATGCATGACGTTTACCGTTTGTTCTGCCTCACTTAACAAATCGCGGATGATGTCTTTGATCTTTTCCGCCGAGTCATTCGACTGCTCTGCTAATTTCTGGATCTCGGATGCCACTACTGCAAATCCTTTTCCATGCTCTCCGGCTCTTGCCGCTTCAATACTTGCATTTAACGCTAACAGGCTTGTCTGACTCGCGATCGAAGTGATCAGTTCTACTGCTGCATGGATCATCTGTACAGAATCGTTCGTTGCTTCAATCTGTCTTCCGATACGGTTGATCGCCTGTGTCGTCCTGTCATTGGATTCGGAAAGCTGACGGATAATGACAGAAGACTCATCACTGGCATTTTTCATTTTCGCAGATGTATCATCCAAACCATCCACACTGCTTACAATCTCTTCAATGACATGTCCCATCTCTCCGATATGTACCGATGCTTCTTCAATCTCTTCTGCCTGTGAGACTGCACCCTTAGATAAATCCTCTATGACCTTACTCATTTCGTTCGTTGTTGCACTGGAGTTTTCTGCCATCTGACTTAGAGATTCTCCCGATGCATTCAGTATTCCTGAAGATTTTTTGATATCACTGATGATCTCAAAAAGCTCCTGTTTTAACTTTTCGACGGAACGTGCCATATCACCGATTTCATCGTTTCGCCCTAACAGCTTTTCTTCCACACCCAGAGTCAGATTACCGTCTGCTAACGCACCGATTACCTTTTCTGTTTCACGCACGCTGACCGCTACGGATCTTGAGGTGATCCATGCTACGATCGATGCCATTGCCATAATGATCAGTGCCATAAGAAATACGGCGCTTGACTTGCTTTTGATAAAGGCATTAATATCTTTGCTCTCTCTTCCGACAAACACCATTCCTACGATACTGTCATCCGAATTCTTTACCGGCACATAATATCCGTAGTATGGTCTTTCATTGATCACAATACCCGTATCTGAGTATTCTTTTCCATTTTTTAAGACTTTATCCGTAACTTCTTTAGATGCTGTGGTTCCTATCAGTCGATCCCCTGTTTTTTTATCCTTTAAGGAAGTCAACACACGGGTATCCCCATAGAAAAAAGTAACATCTACATCTGTCTTGTTCTTGATATAATCTGCTAACTCATTGTTATCAGAAATCTTGTACTCTCCTCTGTAAACATTGCCTTTTGCATCCTGCTTAAAATCACCGTCTGCTATGTTTTTAAACATCTCTAAGACTGCATAATCCGTTGCACGCATTCCGTCCAACGTAGTCTTTTGCATTCCCTTTTGCATATTCCAACCGGAATAAAGTGTCATCAAAACTCCCATCAGCAGACACGGGGGAATTACCATCAGTAACAGGCGCACCATGATAGACATTTTTCTTTTTCTTTCCATTGTACCTAATCCCTCTCTCTCATTTTAACCAAAAAATTCATCATTACTTAACCATGTACCTCATTATATCATAGAACCTTTTATCCTCTGGTACTTTTTTCACATTCTTTTGCAATTTTTTGACACTTTTATTTTTTTGTACATTTTACGCGATTCTTTTCTCAATATAAGAACTAACCTTGTCCTTTTCAATTCCAAGAGCAATCGCAAGCTCTCCGTACAAATGCTCTTCTGCCAGCTTGAAATAACGCTCATCTCCGGCAGTCACTTTTTTCCCCTGTGCCTTACGCTCCTGCTTTTTCTCGTATATTGTTTTGATCACGCGAACGAGTTCTTCACAATCCCCGGTTTTCAATGCCTCTTTGAATACAGTGTCTCTGTTCTTTTCATTCTGTATCTCAAATACCTGCATTTCCTGCATATGGTCTATCAGTTCACATGCTTCTTGTTTACTGATCACGGGACGCATGACTACTTTGTGGTTGTCCACCGGTGTAAACAAACGACTCTTTTCTTCATAAACCGGAACTAATGTATAATACATTTTATCACCCGGAACACCCTGTAAATCCATGCTTCCTATATGCTCTACCTGACATACACCATTGCTTCCATAAATTATGAAATCTCCTTCTTTAAACATTGCCTCTCCTTTCTTCCACAAAAAAACCGCCGCACTCTCTTTCGTAAGTGAAACGGATTTTGTATCATAACCTTTAAAAACAGAAAATATCTTCCTATAGTAGGTATTATACCACAATTTTCCTGTTTTTAAAAGTTATTTTGAAAATCGGGTTCCCGGCAAATGTTCCCGCAAATAAGACGGAAGCCATTGCTG
>OGQZ01002066.1_pt1 | contig 14280 bp, 7 predicted proteins | sample 1553321 | NCBI WGS metagenome assembly OGQZ01 (sample SAMEA2579958, study PRJEB22360) | human gut metagenome | reverse complement strand
GGTACGTACGGTGCTGTGAGAGGACGGCGGTTAGTCACCGCCTCCTACTCGATTTATCAGTAAGCCTTAACATTTTCAAACAACTTTTTCTACGCGTCTCAGGTTACTATTTCCTCATTTTTAATGTGACATTTACCTGACATTTATAACGATTACAACTAATTTATCGAGATACGATAAAAAGTTATTGCAAAACTAAAAACAGCGTAGTACAATTAGCTTGCCGGTAAGTAAAAAATATGAGAAAATAACTACATAGATAGTAAGGAGGTAGCTATGGACAATAATAATATCGGGGGCATGAATCCCCAACAGTTTTCACAGAACACGCCACAGACTTCACAGCCACATATGGGGATGTCAGGTATCGAACTGCAGAAGATGCAGCAGGAGGCGGAGCAAAGACGGCGTGAGCAAAGCAGGAGAAATGCGGATTTCTTTGGCAGACTATGTATACCTACGATAATATATGCGCTGCTGTACACCATTTTCCTGTACGAGAATACAGGTGGAATACTGGTTACGTTGTTTGCAATCGTCACAGGAGTATACAGCCTGTATTGTATGCAGATACTTCATATAGAGGCAAAGCCACTCACTATATGGTACAGTGTGATGATGATACTCACAGGCCTATCATCAGGATTGACCGGCAATAAAATTATACAAGGATTTAATTTTTGCTGGATTCTTGTGTTTCTTGTTTTTATGCTGCTTCACAATTTCTGCAATGACAGACAGTGGGGGCTCATAAAGTATATCGCTGCGGCATTTCAGGCAGTGTTTGGAGCGATTGGATGTATAGCTGAGCCGTTTATGGATATTGCTGACTATATGAGAAATGAACGCATGGATAGTGACAATATGGGCAGTGAAAGTACGGTCGGTGACAGTGCAAATGCAACTGGCGGAGAGGGGCATGTGAAAAAACACAGAATGCTTTATGTGTTTATCGGAATAGCAATTGCATTTCCTCTGGTTGTGCTGATAGTGGTGCTGCTGTGCTCTGCGGATGCGGTTTTTGCCTCAGTAATAAAGAAAATATTTGCTGATATCAATTTCTTTACAGTGAGCAAGGTTGTATTTCTTTTTGTATTTGCGCTTTTCTCATCGTACTGCGGTATAAAGTATCTGAGCAAGAAGCGTATATCGGATGCACCGGTTGAGACTCCGGCATTTCCGGCTGCAATTGGTATTACTGTAGCTGCAACTATATCAGTGGTATATGTATTTTTCTGTTTTATACAGATTGTGTATCTGTTCGGGGGACTTATGCAGCTTCCAAGCGGCTATACCTACGCCAGGTACGCGAGAGAAGGCTTTTTCCAGCTGCTTTTCGTGTGTATACTTAATGTGATTATCGTATTGCTCGGAAGTGGATTGTTTAGAAAAAATAAAATATTAAATGCATTTTTAATTTTAATAACACTGTGCACATATATCATGATTGCATCAAGCGCATATCGTATGGGACTGTATGTGTCAGAGTACGGGCTGACAGCCACCAGGCTTTGTGTGTTATGGGCACTTGGAGTGATAGCACTGTTTATGCTCGGAGTGATTTTATCTATATGTAAGCCTGCTTTTTCGCTATTTCGGTACGGAATAATAGTAATCGGGGTATGTTATCTTGTGCTTGCATTTGCAAGGCCTGATTATCTGGTTGCAAGGTACAATACAGTATGTATGGAGGATACAGACTACAAATATCTGATGTCACTTTCCACGGATGCATCCCCGGCGCTTGCGGCAGATGCAGACTTTATGGAAAATAAGGGTATGGTCACCATGTATGCAAGACAGCTGGCAGGTGAGACAAATGACAGCTTAAGACAGCTCAATGTATCTCATATAAAGGCTGCACATTTATTCAGAGATAGCATAGATGAGGTAAAGAGCTCACAGCTTATCCTTTTATATGTATATTCGCCTTACGATTCGGGCAGCTATAACAACAATGATACCGGTCTTGATGGCGTGGAAAGCATACAGATGGGCTATCATGTGTTAAAGGATACAGAAGATGATGACACAGCCTACTATGATTACGACAGTTATAGCATGGATGATACAAGAGTGGCGGCACCAGCATTTTTCAAATGGGTGGATGCAGTCGAGGTGAAGAAGATTTCCGACAGTGAGCGTATCTTCCTTGCAAAGATTCCAAGAAAGGCATTAAAAGGCAAAGATGGAGTGAATATTGAATACAGATTTAATAAAAATGGAGATGTTATATATTCATCCCAGTACAATGTGATTCTTGACAAGAAAAAAGGACTCAACGAGGTGGAGCTGTCATACTATGCCGGAACAGATGGCGTGGATGTGCCTGAGTACAATATTTATGGAAAGTAATAGTTTAAATTGTATATAATTCAAAGTTGATATGGTGAAGTTGATTAAAAACTGCTATACTTAACATGTAGTATAGGTTGTTAAATTATTTCATTAAGGTAGGAAAATTCATGGGAAGATTTTTAAATCCGGGAAATAAAGCTTTTCAAAAGACATTGAAATCGGAAATATATGTGGATAAAACTATGCTTTTGGCATACACCAATAAGGTTATAGGTTCTGATATGGCATGCATATGCAATAGCAGACCGAGGCGCTTTGGAAAGTCCATCACGGCGAATATGCTTGCTGCTTATTATAGCAGAGGATGTGATTCCTTTGATATGTTTTCCACTCTAAAGGTAGGCAGGCTTGATTCCTTTGAGACAAACCTTAATAAATATGATGTTATTCATATTGATGTCCAGTGGTGCATGATGGATGCGGGCGAAGTGCAAAACACCGTGAAATACATCAATAACGGTATTCTTGATGAGCTTATAATAGCATATGGGGATGTGATACCGGACACTGTTAAAACAGCCTATGGAGCCATGTCTTATATAAACGCAGCCACAGGAAATACCTTTGTTATCATAATAGATGAGTGGGATGTGTTGATAAGAGATGAGGCTAATAATAAGGAACTGCAGGAGGAATATATTAATTTCCTCAGAGGAATGTTTAAAGGGACAGAGCCGACAAAGTATATTGCGTTAGCTTATCTTACCGGCATACTTCCTATTAAAAAGCTAAAAACTCAGTCTGCACTTAACAATTTTGAAGAGTTCACAATGCTTGATGCAGGAGCGCTTGCATCATATATTGGCTTTACAGATGATGAGGTTAAGCAGTTATGCAAAAAGTATGACAGGGATTATGAAGCAGTAAAAAACTGGTATGATGGCTATATGCTTTCGGGTAAACATGTGTATAATCCAAAAGCGGTAGTGAGCGTGATGATGAGAGGCAGCTTCCAAAGCTATTGGTCACAGACCGGCACATATGAATCTCTGATTCCGCTTATTGACATGGATTTTGATGGATTAAGAGCCGCTATTATTTCAATGATTTCAGGAAATGAGATAAAAGTTAGAACAACCACGTTTCAGAATGATATGGTATCATTTAAAAACAAAGATGATGTGCTGACATTGCTTATACATCTTGGATATCTGGCTTTTAATCAGAAAAATCAGATGGCATATATTCCGAATGAAGAGCTTCGCAATGAGCTTATGGATGCGGTTGAGGAAAACAAATGGGATGAAATCATGCAGTTTGAGAGACAGTCAATAGATTTGTTTAATGCAACAATAAACAAAGATGTAAATACTGTGGCAGCAAAAATTGAGCAGATTCATATGGAGTATACCTCGGTGATTCAATATAATGACGAGAATTCCCTTAGCAGTGTGTTGGCCATTGCTTACCTTGGAACAATGAACTATTATTTTAAGCCGGTCAGGGAATTACCGACAGGGCGTGGCTTTGCTGATTTTGTTTATATTCCGAAGCCTGAGTATATAAATGATTATCCGGCGCTTGTTGTGGAGCTGAAATGGAATAAGAATGCGGATACAGCCATGCAGCAGATTCGTGAGAGACAGTATCCGAATTCATTATTGCAATATACGGGAAACATCCTGCTTGTGGCAATCAACTATGATGAAAAAACAAAAGAGCATGTATGTAAAATTGAGGAATATGCTAAAATACAGAATTAATGATTGAAGATATACAAATACAAAAACGGACATGGCAGTTTTGCATGTCCGTTTTTGTTTTTGTATAATAAGTATCGGGTATTATGAACCGGGTAGGTTTACAAAAAGCAGAGTAAAATTTAATCAAGCTTTAATATTAATCCTAATATACGCTTTACAGAGGTCTCCATCTCACTACGAGAGATGGCACCCTTATCATAAGCCTTCTTTACACGATCAGGATATCCATTTCCCATCTTAAGGTCATTTCCGGCTTTTGTCTCCTTGTAATGCTCGCCACAGGTCCACCAGTCGGTTGTGACCATTCCTTCATAGCCCCACTCATCACGCAGTATTCCTGTCAAAAGGTCCTCGCTTTCAGAGGCTCTGTAGCCGTTTATCATATTGTAAGAGGACATAATAGCCCATGGATTTTCATCCTTTACAATCATCTCAAATGCCTTCAGATAGATTTCTCTGGCAGCTCTTTCTGAAACGCGTGAATCGCTGTTTTTGCGGTTGGTTTCCTTGTTGTTCAAGGCAAAGTGCTTGAGTGTGGCACCGACATTGTTTGACTGGATTCCGCGTACCATGGCACCTGCGAGCTTTCCTGTGACGAATGGATCCTCTGAGTAGTACTCGAAGTTACGTCCGCAGAGAGGACTTCTGTGAATACAGATGGCAGGGGTGAGCCACAGTGCAAGGTTGTTTTCCTTTAATTCTTCACCGCCGGCGCGACCTACAGCCTCTAAAATATCCGGGTTCCATGTGCATGCGAGCAGTGTGGAGCATGGAAACGCAGTGGTGCATATACCGACCTCAGGTGCTATGCGCACTCCTGCAGGACCATCTGCTGTCATGACAGAAGGAATACCGTATTCAGGCATATTTCCGATACCGAAGGTATTTGCAACACCTGTGTTTGGCTGTCCACCGAGCAGATGAATGAGATCATCGATGGAAAGCTCTGATACAAATTCATCAAGCGTGATACGTCCTTCCACAACATCCATGATGTCGTGACTGCCGTTTTTAGCCATGCCATCGGCAAAGCGGAAGTATGGGATGGCTCTCTGACCTGGAGCAACACCCTCTGTCAGGGAAGGGTCAATGTTGCCAATAGCTGAGTAGTCGGTGTCAACAGGCTCACTTTGAGGCAGAGCTTCATAGCTTCCGTCAGCGAGCATTCTCTTTGGCAGACTTGTAGGAACCAGCTTTGCTGAAAGCTGCTCGGTAATTACATCATGATTTAATATATATGAGTAATCAGCTTTTGTCACGTCACGGACGCTCGTTCCAACGTATATATCATATGAACCGGCTTCAAGTACATATGCAGATTTTTTAACCTTTCCAAGGTCATCATATGACGCCATATCGTTTATTTCCCATGTGAGGATCATAAGCTGTGATTCACCCGGCTGCAGTTCTCTTGTCTTTTCAAAGGCTGCGAGCTCCTTTGCAGGCTTGCCAAGCTTTCCTTGTGGTTTAGCAATGTATACCTGAACAACCTCTTTTCCGGAGAATTTACCTGTATTTGTCACACGGACTTTTGCATAAAGCTTATTGGCCTCAGACGTACAGTTGGAATTCACAACGCCGGCAGAAACAGTCTCCACATCAAATGTGGTGTATGAGAGTCCATAGCCAAATGGGTATACAACCTTCTCGGCAGCTCCCGGAATTGTCTCGAAATAGCGGTATCCGACATATATATCATCGGTATAGTCCACATAGTCTCTTGACTCGTGGAAATTGTAAGTAGACGGATAGTCGTCGAGTGATTTGGCAAATGTATCGACAGTTTTTCCGGAAGGATTGCCATCTCCTACGAGAAGCTCAGCGGCAGCAAGCCCGCCTTCAATACCACCCTGTAAGGCAAGCAGTGCTGATTGAATCTGATCATCATAAGCAAACCAAGATGTATCAACCATTCCGCCGACATTTAAAATCACGATTACATTTTTGAAACTGGCTTTTACAGTGTCAATCATCTCCTTTTCTTTTACGGAGAGACAGAAATCACCATCCTTAAAAAGCTCTGCCGACTTCTCGGTCATCTCGCGTTCGTAGTCCCAGAGAGCCTTGTTGTTTGGGTCAATAACACTCTTTCTGTCCCAGCCTTCTCCGGAGTAGCGGCAGATTGAGATGATAGCAGTGTCGGTATATGCCTGTGCCCTGTTTAAAAGCTCAGCCGGTACATCCGGCTCTATAGTCATGCCGGGTACAGCACCGGCTGCATACTGCTTTTTAATGTCGTTGCGGTAGTAATCACACAGCTCCTCAAATATGCTTATTTTCTCTTTTTGAAGCTTAAGTCCTTCGTAGAGATTGCGGATATATGCAACGGTTACATCACCGCTTCCGCCACCGCCCTTTACATAGTCGAAAGTACCCTTTCCAAACAGGGCTACCTTAGAACCCGCTGCAAGAGGGAGTACGTTGTTTTCGTTTTTGAGAAGTACCATGCCTTCCTTGGCAGCTTCCTTTGAAAGCTCTATGTGAGCCTTGCTTCCTGTAACTCTTTCACCATTTGCCCCAAGTGGAAGATTAGGAGTGAATTTGAATCGTGACCATTTGTTCATAGCAGATTACCTTTCTTATATTTTTATTATTTAATGAGCTTCCCATACATTAATATGTAGGGAGCTTGTTCTTTTCGTACAAGATGATTGTAAATTATAAAAGCGATATATACAATTGTGATAATGACATTATTTTAGGTCGATATTGACTTTTTGCGTGAGAGGAGTATATTTTGAAGGTAGAATTTCAAACTATGAATATTGTTTTCTTCGGAATAATTGGATAGGCTCAGGCTAATATAGCATTAAATACGAAGTTTGATTTAGTAAGTCAGGGAGAAAATTATGCAGCAATACACACACGAAAACGTCAGATCAATACCACATCTTCCGATCTACTGCGACAGATATGAGGATTACAGGCAGTTTTCACCGAGGCACTGGCATGACCATATAGAGATAATCTATGTAGTTTCCGGCTCACTGCAGGTTGTCTGCGGTGAAAATGAATATACATTGAAAGAAAATGAATTTTTTGTCATAAACTCAAATAAGATACATGGCACGCAAAGCTATGAAAGAGTCAGGGTGCTTCTGGTGCAGATACCGTATGCATATCTGGATAGCTACATAGACGATTACGGACATATAAGGTTTAGAGAGTGCTATGAGACCGAGCATGGCAGCAGAAAATATGAGCAGATGAAGTCTCTTCTTAAGTCGATAGCACATATATACCGGAAAAAGGGCAAGGGCTATGAGCTTCGGCTTATGGCAAAAGTGAACGAATTCTTATATATTTTGTTTACAAATTATTCGTACAAAGAGATGAATGCTGGAAAAGAATCCAGACAGATAGCGCGTCTTAAGGATGTCCTTAGATATGTGGCGAAAAACTATCATGAGCCAATAGCATTAAAGGAGGCTGCAGACATAGCCTCACTCAATCAGGATTATTTCTGCCGTATGTTCAAAAAATGCATGGGAGTTACATTTCTCGAGTATGTCAATCAGGTAAGAATCAATCACATACATGAGGAGCTTCTGGCAACTGAGGATTCCATCACGGACATACTGGAGCACAATGGATTTACGAATTATAAGGTGTTCAGCCGGATGTTTAAGGCGCAGTTTGGCATGACACCGAGGGAATTGCGGAAATTACAGGAAAATTAAAATGTCATGAATTTGATGTTTTTGTGCTTTTTTTTGTATATTTTAAGGGTACTTAATCGTTATAGTAATGCTGTGGTTACGTGTTACGCTGAAAGGTGTGGACAGTAACATGATGCGAGATAGCAAATAACTATAAATGAAAGGGGTACCTTATGAAAAAAAGAGTATTATCAGCCATGCCGTCACAGACGTTTGCAGAGGGTACAGATAAAAATGCGAAGCAGACAGGAGTGCTGAGTTATGAAGGATATACGAAAATCTGGGGCGATGAGTTTGATGGTGATTCATTAAACCGTGCTGACTGGAATGTGGAGACACATGAAAAAGGATGGGTAAATAATGAGCTGCAGGAGTATGTAGACTCGGCTGAAAACATTCAGGTAAAAGATGGAAAATTAATAATAAATCCGGTCAAAAAAGTTACTGATGGTGATACCGGCTCAACAAAAGAAGCAGCTTCCTATACATCAGGAAGAATTTCAACACAGAATAAGCAGACCTTCACCTACGGCCGATTTGAATGCCGTGCAAAGGTTCCAAAGGGACAGGGATACCTTCCTGCATTCTGGCTTATGGCAAATGATGAGAATGTATATGGTCAGTGGCCAAGATGTGGCGAGATTGACTGCATGGAAGTAATGGGTCAGGAGACAAACAAGGCTTACGGAACCATCCATTACGGAAATCCTCATTCACAGTCACAGGGTACATATACTATAACGGATGTGGCCGATTTCTCCGATGATTTCCACACATTTACCTGTGACTGGGAGCCGGGGAAAATCACATGGTATGTGGATGGAGTTAAATACTACGAGGAGAGCGACTGGCACTCAACAACAGTAGGACAGGGAACACTTGCATATCCGGCACCATTTAACCAGCCATTTTACATTATCTTAAATCTTGCTGTTGGTGGAAGCTGGGTTGGAAATCCAAACGATGAGACAAGTTTTGAGAATAATCCATATGTGATCGATTATGTCCGTGTATACCGGAAGGATAGCTACGATGAAGATGTTAAACGTCCCGGTAAAGGAAGTTACATTTATATTGTGAGATAAGTTTAGTTATGTCATGAATCTGATATTTTAAGAAATAATTTTGTATAATACACTGCTGCAAAAATGTATATTATATTACGAAAATGGATCACTGCTGAATATACGTTGGAGGCAGTTATAACCGTAGATCACATAATTAAGTAGAGAATGGAGTAATGAATATGAAATACGGATATTTTGATGAATCAAAAAAAGAATATGTTATTACAAGACCTGACACACCGGCACCATGGGTAAACTATCTTGGATCGCCGGAGTATGGAGCAATTGTTTCCAATAATGCAGGTGGATACAGCTTTGCAAAGTCAGGTGCAAACGGAAGACTTTTGAGATATGTGTTTAATCAGTTCGATGAGCCCGGCAGATATATTTATATCAGAGACAACGGCAGCAAGGATTACTGGTCAGCTTCGTGGCAGCCTGTAGGAAAGGATTTGAATGAATACAAGAGTGAGTGTCATCATGGAACAGCATACACAAAGATGATGGCTGATTACAGCGGTATTCATTCAGAAGTAAGATATTACGTTCCGCTGAACAAGACATACGAAGTGTGGAATTTGAGCGTGACGAATAATTCTGATAAGGCAAGAAGTCTTAATATTACAGGCTACGCTGAGTTTACAAACAACAGCAACTATGAGCAGGATCAGGTGAATCTGCAGTATTCACAGTATATTACAAAAACAGTATTTGTGGAGAACAGAGTGCGTCAGATGATCCATGCCAATCTTGACCGCATCGAGGATGGCAAGGAAATTGACAACAAGGATGTGGTAAACAGATTTATCGGACTTGCAGGAGCACCTGTTGACAGCTGGTGCGGTGACAGGGGAGAATTTCTCGGAGAATATCACAGATATGGCAATCCTGTCGGAGTAGAGAGCGGAAAGCTTAACAATCACGGCAACTACAACGAGAATAGCTGTGGAGCAATCACAACAGTATTGGAGCTGGCACCGGGCGAGACAAAGACAATAGCATTCCTAGTTGGAATGATAGATAATGAGACAGCAGGAAAGATTGTTGATTCTTACACGGATACAAAAGCTGTCTGTGACAAAGAACTTGAGGAGCTTATCGCATACTGGCATGGAAAGTTATCACATTTCCAGATTAATACACCAAGTGATGAGTTCAACACAATGATCAATACATGGAACGCATATAACTGTTTCATGACATTTATCTGGTCAAGGGCTGCATCATTTACATACTGTGGACTCAGAAACGGATACGGATACCGTGATACAGTCCAGGATATTCAGGGTGTTATACACCTTGCACCTGAGATGGCTGTTGAAAAGATCAGATTCATGCTCTCAGCACAGGTTGATAACGGTGGAGGACTTCCACTTGTCAAGTTTACACACAATCCGGGACATGAGGATACTCCTGACGATGCTTCCTATGTACAGGAGACAGGACATCCGGCTTACAGAGCTGATGATGCATTATGGCTTTTCCCAACTGTATACAAATATGTATCAGAGACAGGAAATGTAGCATTTATAGATGAGGTCATTCCATTCGCCAACAAGGATGAGGGAACGGTTTACGAGCATTTAAAGAGAGCAATTGATTTTTCGATGAACCACCTCGGAAAACATGGAATGCCTGCAGGACTTTACGCAGACTGGAATGACTGCCTGAGGCTTGGTGCAGATGGAGAGTCAACCTTCGTAGCACTTCAGTTCTACTATGCAATGACTATATTAAAAGAGTTTGCAGCCTATAAGAAAGATGATGAATATATCGCATATCTTGATGAGAGCCAGGAAAAACTCGGAAAGATCATTCAGGAGCTTTGCTGGAACGAGGACAGATTTATCCGTGGATTTACAGGGGATGGACAGGTTATCGGAAAGCGTGATGATCCTGAGGCAAATATGTGGCTCAACCCACAGAGCTGGGCTGTTATAAGTGGATTTGCAAGTGATGAGCAGGCTGATAAGGCTCTTGAAATGGTATATGAAAGACTCAATACCGAGTATGGTGCCATTCTTATGGATCCTCCATATCATGCACACGCATTCGACGGAGCACTTGCAGTGATATACAATGCGGGAACTAAAGAGAATGCAGGAATATTCTCACAGTCACAGGGCTGGATAATTCTTGCTGAGGCACTTAAAGGGCATGGAGACAGAGCTTTTAAGTATTTTATTGAAAATGCTCCTGCCGCACAGAATGACAGAGCGGAGATAAGAAGACTTGAGCCTTACTGCTATGGACAGTTTACTGAAGGAAAAGCAAGTCCGAACTTTGGACGTTCACATGTACACTGGCTCACAGGAACTGCTTCAACAGTCATGGTTGGATGTGTAGAGGGAATACTTGGTATGCGTCCTGATTTCTATGGACTTCATATTGCTCCGTCTATTCCAAAAGCTTGGGATGGATTCGAGATAGAGAAGGATTTCAGGGGATGCCATCTTCATATAGTTGTAAAAAATCCTGATCATGTTGAGAGCGGATGCAAGAGCCTTCTTGTAAACGGACAGGCGGTTGAGGGAGACTATATTCCAAAAGAGCTTCTTAGCGAGCAGACAGAGATTGAGCTTACCATGTAAATTTTCCGTAGGTGGGATAATGACTGCTACAGGATTGTATATGGTGTGTGAAAATTTGATTTGTAATTGTATAGAGGATTGATTGAAAATATGAAAAATATAGATTTTATAGACAAATACGGAACCTTCAGGATCAAAAATCCCGAAAACTACAGTGGGCTGTATCTGCCGCTTGCAGGGGAAAAAGGGCTTAAATCAAGCATTACACCAACTCTCGGCGGAGACAGTAAAACAAGCCAGAATACCTTTCTTCTGGAACCTGTTAGTATAGAAAATCTCCACAATAATAAAGGCACCAGAAATTTCTGGTGTCGGATTGTGGGGAAGGGTTTCTGGTCAGTATGCGGATCATCTGCACAGCAGGAGGCCGACAGATTTACAGGCAATCAGGATGAAAGTGAGCTTGAGGCAGGTTTAATGTGGCAGAAGCTGCACCGTGCTTCAAAGATATATGGGTTAGAGGCCGACACGACATCATTTGTCACACTTGATGGAAGCATGGAAGTCATGCTTGTGGAGATCACTAACAAGACAGATGAGGCTATGGAGATAGTCCCAATCGGGGCAATCCCAATCTATGGCAGAAGTGCTGACAATATCAGGGATCACAGACATGTGACATCACTTTTGCACAGAATAGAAACCACACAATACGGCATTGAGGTTACACCTGTCCTCTCGTTTGATGAGCGTGGACACCGGAAAAATGATATAAGCTACTTCGTATATGGATCATCCGGAAACGGAGAAAGTCCTGAGAGTTTCTATCCTACCGTTGAGCAGTTTATAGGAGAGGGAGGTTCTTTCCTTATTCCTGAGGCAGTCAGAACTGAAAAAGCAGGTGCAAAGGCCGGAGAAAAATTTAAGGGAAAAGAAGCAGTCGGAGCAATAAAATTTGCAAACCGTATTATAAAACCGCTGGAGACGGTAAGCTATATCATGCTTGCAGGTCTTACGGAAAAAGGAAATGACATAAATGCCATCACCGGACGGTACCGCAGTGTACTTGAAGTAAAAGAAGAACTAAACACCGTCAAGAAACACTGGATAGACAAGGTAAATATTGATTTTGAGACAGGAAATGCCAAGGAGGACAATTATCTTAAATGGATATGTTTTCAACCTATCTTACGAAGAATATACGGCTGTTCGTTCCTTCCACATCATGATTATGGAAAAGGTGGAAGAGGCTGGAGAGATCTATGGCAGGACTGTCTTGCACTTTTACTGATGGAACCTTCGGATGTCCGCAGGATGATTGTAAACAATTATGGCGGTGTGAGAATTGATGGAACCAATGCGACTATTATAGGAAACGAGCCTGGCGAGTTTATTGCTGACAGAAATAACATCACACGTGTATGGATGGATCACGCATTCTGGCCATTTGTAACCACAAAGCTTTATATTGACCAGACCGGTGATACAGATGTACTGTTTGAGCGTACGACGTACTTTAAGGATTACCAGTCTATGAGAGGCACAAGCCATGATGAAGCATGGAATACTACATATGGTAACAAACAAAGGACGGCAGGCGGTCAGATATATTTTGGAACGGTTTTAGAGCATATTCTGATCCAAAATCTGTGCGCTTTCTATGATGTTGGGGAGCACAACGAGATGAAGCTGCACGGTGCAGACTGGAACGATGCGCTCGATATGGCATGGGACAAAGGCGAAAGTGTTGCATTTACATGTGCATATGCCGGAAATCTGCTTGATATAGCAAAGTGTTTAAGAAATGTGGAAAAAATAAGCGGAATAAACAGGATTGAGGTGTTAGATGAGCTTAAGCTGCTGCTTGCTGATGACGAAATACTTTACAACTGCCCTGACAAAAAGCAGGATCTTCTCATGAGCTATGCAAAGGCATGTGAGAACTGCACAAGCGGAAGCACTGTTCTTGTCCCAATAGCTGCGATTTGCGAAAACCTGGAGCATAAGGCTGAGTGGATGATGAAAAACATCCGCGAAAACGAATGGATATCAGATGGCACGGATGGAGGCTGGTTCAACGGATATTATGACAATAACGGCAGACCGGTGGAAAGATGTGAGAGTGGAGATGTGCGCATGATGCTTACAGGACAGGTATTTGCCATCATGAGTGGAACCGCAAAAAAAGAACAGATCAAGGCAATCTGTAATAGCGCAGACAAATATCTGTTTGATCAAAAAGCCGGTGGCTACAGACTAAACACTGATTTTAAGGAAGAAAAGTTTGATCTTGGAAGAATGTTTGGATTTGCATATGGTGAAAAAGAAAATGGTGCTGTATTTTCACATATGGCTGTAATGTATGCCAATGCGCTCTATAAACAGGGCTTTATAAAAGAGGGTTACAAGGTATTAAAGACACTTCTTGATACTGCGATGGACTTTGACAGAAGCAGGATGTATCCGGGAGTACCGGAGTATTTTGATAATGATGGAAGAGGTCTGTATTCATACCTTACAGGTGCCGCAAGCTGGTATATGCTTACTATGATAACATCTGTATACGGAGTCCATGGAGAGCTTGGAGATCTTGTTATTGAGCCTGCACTCATGCCACAGCAGTATAACGAAAAAGGTGATGCAAAAGTTTCGTTAGAATTTGCAGGTCATGGATTTGATATTTTAGTTCATAATCCTGATAAGCTCGAACCTGGGGATGCGCAGGTCAAAAGAGCACTCTGTGATGATGTAAAAGTGGAAAATGTTACAGGAAACAGCGTGCGTATTCCAAGGCATGCTATTGAAATGCTTTCTACAGATAAATGTCATACGGTTGAGATATACATAGAGTGATAGTTTATAAAATTAATAGCGTTTGATATCGTATCATTGGGTATCAGCTAAATAAAAGGGGCTGTGAAATAAGTCCCTAAAAGAAATAGGACCATTCGTTCATGCGAAA
>OGQZ01002061.1_pt1 | contig 14289 bp, 8 predicted proteins | sample 1553321 | NCBI WGS metagenome assembly OGQZ01 (sample SAMEA2579958, study PRJEB22360) | human gut metagenome | reverse complement strand
TCATTATTTACGACGCTGCACGTCCGATGTCCGTACAGAGAAAAATGTGGGATGTGGTCAAAGGAACTTCCAAATACAGATATGTCTCCAACCCCAACCGTGGAGGCGGACTTCATAATTACGGCCTGGCGGTAGACATCAGCATTCAGGATTCTCTCGGACAACCCTTGCCTATGGGAACCAAGGTAGACCACTTGGGGATAGAAGCCCATATCACACAAGAAAGTGAACTGGTACGAAACGGAAAAATAAGTGAAGCGGAACGGCAGAACCGGATACTGTTGCGGAGAGTAATGAAAGAAGCCGGATTTCGCGCCCTGCCCAGCGAATGGTGGCACTTCAACTTTTGTAGCCGGGATGTAGCAAGGCAGAAATATAAGGTAATACCATAAATAACAAGGCAATATCCGGACATCAGACTTATTTATCTCACTTCCCGAACAATAACGACCTATGACTCCAATCTCTCCCGAAACCCGACAGTTTATCAACGAACATCAATCCGACGATGTACGCAACCTGGCCCTGCAAGCCCGGAAATACCCCGATGTAGACATACCGGCTGCTATCACCCAAATAGCAGGACGACAAATCGCAGCCGAGAAAATCCCCTCCTGGAAAGAGATAGACGATATATGGTATCCGAAACATCTTTCACTGGAGCAATGTTCTTCAGAAATCACTGCCCGTTATAAAGCAAGCCTCCTGCAAGGTGAGTCTCTGGCCGACCTGACCGGAGGATTCGGAATCGACTGCTCTTTCCTCGCCACCGGATTCCGATCGGCCACTTACGTAGAACGTCAGGCAGAACTCTGCGCCATAGCAGCCCACAACTTTCCCGCACTCGACCTCAACCATATAAGTGTCAGAAACGACGACGGAGTAGCCTATCTGGAAGCCATGTCTCCGGTAGACTGTATCTTTCTCGACCCCGCCCGCCGCAATGAGCACGGCGGAAAAACCGTTGCCATTTCCGACTGTGAGCCTAATGTGGCCGAGCTCGAAGGACTCCTGTTGAGCAAAGCCAACCGGATAATGATTAAACTTTCCCCCATGCTCGACCTTTCACAGGCACTGAAAGAATTGCCGCACACACAGGAGGTACATATCATCTCCGTCAATAACGAATGCAAAGAACTCCTGTTGTTACTCGGACAGACAGCACCGGAAGAAATCCCGGTTCACTGCGTAAACCTCTCCACAAAAGGAGAGCAGGAAAAACAACTCTTCGTATTTACCCGCGAACAGGAACAGCACAGCGAGTGCAGCTATACAGACACACTTGGCAATTATCTGTACGAACCCAATGCTTCTCTCCTGAAAGCCGGTGCTTTCCGCAGCATTGCCGCGGCTTACTCCGTCAAGAAGCTGCATCCCAACAGTCATCTCTACACTTCCGATACGCAGATTGAGGGTTTTCCCGGCAGAACATTCCGCATCATCAACCGGTGCAGCCTCAACAAAAAGGAAATAAAGGAGAATCTGTCAGACCTGAAAAAAGCGAATATCACGGTCCGCAACTTTCCGGCTACGGTGGCAGAACTCCGCAAACGTATCAAGTTAGCGGAAGGGGGAGATACCTACCTCTTTGCCAGCACCTTAAACGATGGACAGAAAATACTGATCCGTTGCGGGAAAGTCTGATTCCTGCCGGATGAGAAAGAAACTTCCTCATTACATCATCTATCAAGAAAGTATCATAGAGTAAAGAAACTATTTTCCTGATTTTTCTCTCAAGTCATCTTTGGGGATTGTCGTCTCGTTTCCATCCCGGACAGCCATATAATGCGGGGACATGATTTCAATGCCCGCCTCATTAAATTTATCTTGAATGTTCTGGTGCAAGTCCGAATAGATTTGAGTCATCTTATCCGCTTCCTTGATATAAGCATTAATCTGATAAACCGGATACCAGTCACTTAAAGATGTTTCCAACACGAACGGACGCGGATCGTCCACCACTCCGGGAGTATTCAATGCCGCATCAATCAATATCTGATTGACTTGCCGCCAAGGGATATCATATCCGATAGATACTTCCGAATGGATAATCAACCCGTATTCACGTGCCGAGGTACTGTAATTCACGGTATGCGAGGACATGATAAATGAGTTGGGAACGGTAACCACCTCATTCTTCGGTGTACGGATACGGGTGACAAGGGGTGTTTTCTCTATAATATCTCCGGTAGTATCATTCAGTTTAATCCGGTCGCCCAACTTAAACGGGCGCATATACGTAATCACCAGCCCGGCAATAATATTACCGATCACCGTACTTGAACCCAACGATACAATCAATCCGACAAATACCGAAATCCCTTGGAATACCCCTGAATCAGAACCCGGCAAATAAGGATAAATCATCGCAATCATAAATGCGTAAAGCAGGAAACGGACGATATGGAAAGTCGGCATTGCCCAATCCGGATAGAAACCGTTGAATTTCAAACGCCCTGCTTCTATCTCACGGGCCAGATAGTGCACCAGTCGTACCAGATACCGCACTGCATACCAGATAATAATGATTGTAAACAGCTTGGGAATATAATCAATAATACCCACAAAAATGCCACGGATCGGGTTCCAGATATAACCCAATATACGATAAGCCAGTCCTTCTGTTTGCGGGAAAATAATGAAAATCAGCGGAATAGTAATCAACAACTGCAATCCCATAAGAATATACCGCCCGATGCCCGCCAGAAAGACTAACAAATTAGCTTGTTTTTGGGCATCCAACAATTCATATCCTTGAATGGAAACAGGTCGTATCTTCGTATCTTTCAGACGCAAAATACGTACTTTCAGTTTACGGAAAAGCCAGTTCGTCAGGCGAAACAGGAAGTATTGCCCGACAATCACCAGAATGAAATAAAGCACACGTTTCGCCATTCTCCAAAGCCCGTGTTCGGCTTTCATATCGTGCAGTTTGGTGATAACGTTTTGTTGTCTTTCCTTCGCAAGAGAATCACGGGAAATGCCTTCCCACAAAGCATCCTGATCGGTAAGGGAAAGCAACACCTTGTTACCGTACATCAAATCGGAAACAATGTCCGAATGGTCGATCGACACGGAGTCCGGGCGGAGGTTAAAACGTCTTCCCAGTTCTTCAATTGCAGCACCGGTCATTTGCGCACGTTGCTGGGGAGTGTATCCGCCACGTTTGGTAAAAAGATAAAATAAGGTATCTCCGTCGGCTACCACAGGGATTCCTTTGGTAAACTGTCGCAAAGAATCGATACGTTGACGCTGCCGGGCGTACTTCACGGAGTCGACGGCAGCCATTTGCAGTTTCATCTGCTCCATTTCCATACGCATATTCGCCTCGTTGAGCCGGGCTGCTTCGAGGGATTTTTGCAGATTGGCCACATAGACAGAGTCTGAATCCCGGTTCAGAGGTGTGTTGTGCACGGTAGTTACACTATCACCTGCAAATATCTTCTTGACAGCTTCTCCCAACTGTGCCCGTACTCCCGTTGTTCCCAAAAGTACAATGAGCAGTAACACTAAACGTTTCATTTTATTCATTTCCATATCCTATATCCCCTGACAGTGAATTAAGGTTAATCTATTTTTTCACTAAAACAGAGCAAACATACGGATTGTTTTTGACATATCAATTTTGAAAATGATTATCTTTGCCACTAAAAGAGAAAAAAACATGAATATACTGTTTCTTATCGGAGGATTAATCCTCATTCTTCTAGGAGCTAACGGACTCACGGACGGGGCTGCTTCAGTTGCCAAACGTCTCCGTATCCCCTCCATTGTTATCGGGCTTACTATCGTCGCGTTCGGTACTTCTGCCCCCGAACTCACCGTCAGTGTGTCTTCTGCTCTTAAAGGCAGTGCGGACATTGCCATAGGTAATGTGGTAGGAAGTAATATATTCAATACACTGATGATTGTAGGCTGCACGGCTTTATTCGCTCCGATTGTCATCACCCGGAATACACTCAAAAAAGAGATTCCGCTCTGCATTCTATCTTCTGTCGTCCTGTTGGTTTGCGCCAATGACGTCTTTCTGGATAAAGCACCGGAAAATATCCTGAACAGGGTAGACGGACTGTTATTGCTTTGTTTCTTCGCTATCTTTATGGGATATACATTTGCTATCGCTTCCAAGCCCTCCTCCACAGGGGGACAGGAAGAACATCCCGTACCGGAAGAAGAGAACGAGATAAAATTGCTCCCCTGGTGGAAATCGGTTCTTTATATTATCGGAGGGCTGGCTGCACTAATTTACGGAGGACAATTATTTGTTAACGGGGCTACGGGTATCGCCCGCAATCTGGGCGTCAGCGAGTCAATCATCGGCCTGACACTGGTGGCCGGGGGAACTTCTCTGCCGGAACTTGCCACCTCTATCGTTGCCGCACTAAAGAAGAATCCGGAAATAGCTATCGGAAACGTAATCGGCAGTAACCTCTTCAATATCTTCTTTGTATTGGGATGCAGCGCCAGCATTACTCCCCTCCACCTTAGCGGAATCACCAACTTCGACTTGCTCACACTGGTCGGCTCGTGCATCCTGCTCTGGCTGTTCGGATTGTTCTTCGCCAAACGGACAATCACACGGATAGAAGGAAGCATTATGATACTCTGCTATGTAGCATATACCGTGGTATTGATTTATAATACATAGATAAAAAAGCTTCCGGCTGAGTTTGAAATAAAAAATGCAAAAGTATGAGTTAATGCTAAGATTGTATTTGTTCCACCAACAGAATAACTCTACCTTTGTCTAATAAAATAATACATGAGAAAACTTAATTCATTAAATCAACAATATTAATTACTTAATGGAAAATATCATGAATAGACAAAACGCTTTTACGCTACTTGCTACATTCGCACTACTTTTTTGTTTCACATTCTCCTGCAATGCCAAAGGAAAAGACAAAGCCAAACATGTTGTTCTCATCGGACTGGACGGTTGGGGAGCTTACAGCTTGCCTAAAGCAGACATGCCCAATGTCAAGAAACTAATGGAAGACGGAGCTTACACGCTCAAAAAACGCTCGGCACTTCCTTCGTCCAGTGCTATCAACTGGGCATCCATGTTTATGGGAGCCGGACCGGAACTTCACGGATACACCGAATGGGGATCTAAAACTCCGGAACTTCCGTCACGTGTTTTAAACAAGAATGGAATCTTCCCCACTATCTTCCAATTACTGCGTGATGCCCGTCCGAAAGCAGAAATCGGCTGCCTGTATGAATGGAACGGAATCAAGTATTTAGTAGATACACTTTCTCTAAGCTATCATTATCATGTGGCCGATTACAACAAGACTCCCAAAGAGTTAGGCAATATGGCATCTGCTTACATAAAGGAGAAACATCCGACTCTTGTTGCTATCTGCTATGATAGTCCCGACCATACCGGACACACTGAAGGACATGACACTCCCGCATATTATGAGAAACTCAAGGAGTTGGATACTTATGTCGGCCAGATTGTCCAGGCCGTAAAAGATGCAGGCATCCTTGATGACACTATTTTCATATTGACTTCCGACCATGGAGGCATCAAGAAGGGTCACGGCGGCAAAACAATGCAAGAAATGGAAACAGCTTTCATCATTTCCGGTAAGAATATTAAAAAAGGACTTCGTTTTGATGATGTAAGCATGATGCAATATGATGTAGCTTCTACAATAGCTCACATTTTCAACCTCGAACAACCACAAGTCTGGATAGGTAGACCAATGAAGATTGTTTTCAAATAATCGCTTTGAGATTATATACTGGAAAGGGAAAGGAGAAGCTAATGATGTTTTGCTTCTCCTTTTATTTTTCTCTCTTTTTTTCTTTAATAGAAAAATTATCTCCAACAAAGTAAAAACTGACGGATAGGGATCTGTTTGATACCCTGATAAGAAACGCCCTCAATTTCATCCATTGTAACAACTATTTTCGGATAATTATCTTGTATGCCAACAAATTTCCAAATTCCCACTCATGTGTTTTAGAGTCAATAACTGAATATACTACCTGAACATATAATTTTTCTCCATTGCGTTCTACAACAGAATCTTCTAATTTATGAAACTCCAGAAATTTTCGGCATATGTAAGACTATATACCTTAAATTCTATATATCTACCACTCAGAAAAGTGGCTAATTCGCTCGAAAGCATAGCAACATTACTCCCGGTACAATAAGTATCGCAGGTATTTTCCGCAAACTCTTTATTGATATAGATAATATCCGTTTCAGAAAATTTTTATAATATTCCGGCTTATTCATTTTATTTCTTATAAGTAAATAGTCAGACATTAAGATAATCAATAATAAAATGAAACAAACTTTTTAGCTTTTGAAAAGCGTCGTTTTAAGCAATACAAAGCTATGCTTTACACCCTTAAAATGCCACTTTAGATTTTACAAAACAGAACGATACTCACTAATAAACATATCGGTTTCAGAATTCTGGTATTATATCAAAGAGTTTAAACCCCTATTTTTACTCATTTTTATGCTTTTTGTTAATTTTGTATTAGTATTTGATAAAATCATATTTGTCCTCCACCGCAAACTACCCTACCTTTGCTCCCAGAGTTTAACAACTAAAATCATATTCGCAATGAAAAACATTACTTATTTATTATTGTGCTGCCTACTATTTATATGCAGTTCACTTCATGCCCAACAAACGGATATTAAAGGAATAGTCTCCGCCTCTTCCGGCGAGCCTCTGCCCGGAGTCAGCATTAGTATAAAAGGCACAACCTTTGGAACAATCACAAATATGGACGGCCAGTTCACCATTCGTGCAAAGAAAGGAAATACCCTAATTTTTTCATTTATTGGATATCAGACAGTAGAACAAAAAGCTACAGATACCCCCATGAAAGTCACTCTACAGGAGAGTTCTGTCCAAGTAGATGAAGTAGTTGTCACTGCCTTAGGTATTAAAAAAGAGAAAAAAGCATTAGCTTACTCCGTAACGGAAGTCAAGAGCGAAGAGTTGAATCGTGTCAAGGTTTCCAATATAGCTAACAGTCTGGTAGGAAAAGTAGCAGGTGTAAATGTAGTGAAACCAGCATCCGGCGTCATGGGTTCAAGCCGTATAACAATTCGTGGTAACGGTTCTTTGAACGGTAGTAACCAACCTTTATACGTTATCGACGGCGTGCCTATGAATAACGGAAACTATGGTCAAGCCGGAGAATGGGGTGGTTTTGATGCTGGTGACGGAATTTCATCTATCAATAGTGAAGACATTGAAAGTATGAGTGTGCTGAAAGGAGGTACCGCTGCTGCATTGTACGGTTCCCGTGCAGCAAATGGTGCAATTGTCATTACTACTAAAAAAGGAACAGCAGGAAAAGTCAGAGTAGAATACAATATGTCTTATACTAAAGACTCTCCCATCCTAAAGAATAATGACCTCCAATGGGAATATGGTTGTGGTGCAAATGGGATGAATCCTGATCAACTGGCTATAGCGACAGGAGCTGGATATGGAATGACACCAGAACAGGCTATAAGCCAATTGGCTCCAACATTAGCCAAGCAAATGAGTGTAATGAGCTTCGGTAGCAAAATGGACGGATCAAATGTAACGCAATATGACGGAATTTCCCGCCCATATTCACCAACCGCAAGAAATAATTTCAAAGATTTCTACGACAATGCATGGTCAGTGACTAACAACATCGCTGTATCCGGCGGAAATGAAAAAATTCAGTTCCGTGTTGGTGCAGGTGATCAACGTTTTCATGATATGCAACCGAATTCCAAACTGGAACGTAACAATATTACATTGAATCTGACTTCTAGAATGAACGAGCACTTCTCACTAAAGGCCAATATTATGTACGTACGCGAACGTGCCAAAAACCGTCCAAACCTGGGTGATATTACCTCCAATGCAAATGCTTCTTTATGGCAACTAGCACCTAATTACGGCCTTTCTGATATGAAGATTACAAACGACGATGGTACGGAATATGAAGTAAACGCTCAAGGCTATGTAATCAATCCTTTATTTGTTGTTTACAAGAATAGTCAAAAAGATGCTAAAGACCGTATTATTGGCTCCGTCGAAGTTCAATACAACTTTACACCAAACTGGTATCTACGCGGACGTGCCGGCGGTGATATGATTAACCGTCGTGCCGAAAATGTCACCCCTTGGGGCACAGCCCGCGGAGCTGTAAAAGAAGGTAATATATCCAATAGTGCCGAATATCACGGTGAATTCAACACAGAAGCCATTGCCGGATATACCAACTCATTCAAAGACGGCCTTGTAAGTGTCGATGCATTTATTGGCTGGAACACAATGGCAAGTTGGTCAGATGCAACAAGTTCGTACGGTGACCAATTTGTTGTACCAGGATTCAACACCATTAATAATACAAAAACAAAATCCGGTGGTCATTCTACTTCTGAAAGTTACATCAACTCCCTCTTCGGACAAGCCGAAATGTCTTATAAAAGCATGATATATTTGACCTTAACAGGACGTAACGACTGGTTTTCCGCACTTTCTTACAAAGGGAAAACCTCTCCCAATCATATTTTTTATCCCTCCGTCGGATTAGGATTTATCCTTAGTGAAGCTATTCAGATGCCGTCTTGGTTCCCATACCTCAAGCTACGCGGTTCATGGGCACAGTCCGGCGGCGCCGTTGGAGCCTATCAACTGGGATTGACATACAGTTATGCGGATGCATATCGCAAATATCCTGTTGGATCCATTGACAATGGCACTATTCCGAACTTAAATTTAAAACCTCTGACTTCTATTTCGTATGAAGGAGGATTTGAAGCCAGGTTCTTTAACAATCGCTTCGGCATTGATTTCACATACTATGTACGAAATACTAAAGACGATATAGTAAACGCAGGTATATCAACCGCGTCAGGATATGGAAATGTCAAAATAAACGCGGGTAAAGTGAATAATCATGGTATTGAACTGTTACTTACCGGCACTCCAATTCTTTCATCTCACTTTCGTTGGGACACTTCCTTCAACTTCGCTTACAACAAGAGTGAAATTAAACGCATAACAGATGATGTCACCGAATTCGAACTGGCAAAGTCTCGTACTGGCCACGATAGCGACAACTGTGGCCCAGCTTGGATTTACCAGCAAGTAGGACAACCTTATGGGATTATCCGAGGCGTAACTTTCAAACGCAACGACAAAGGTGAAATCATGTACGAAAATGGACTTCCTATGAAAGGAGAAATCGAGAAATTAGGCGAAAGCGTGCATCCATATACATTAGGATTCAGCAACTCATTTGAATGTCACGGATTCACATTGAGTTTCTTACTTGATGGCAAATTCGGAGGAAAGATGTATTCTCAAACAAATGCACACATGATTATGTTCGGACGCCATGCAGACACGCTACCAGGACGCGAAGAAGGTATTATCGCTCAGGGAGTAAAAGAAGACGGTGTAACTCCAAATGATGTAAAAGTGACAGCGATGAAATATTATATGGCATTGTCAGGTATTACCGAGAACTGTATATATGACGCTTCTTTCATTAAGTTGCGCGAACTTTCTTTCGGATATAACTTCCCGACAAAATGGATCCGTAAAATAGGTTTGTCAGCCTTGTCTTTCTCAGTCGTAGGACGGAATTTGTGGAATATCTACGATAAAGTACCTTTGGTAGATCCCGAATCTTCTTTCAATATCGACAATGGACAGGGATTCGAATCTTACGGACTACCCGCCTCACGTAGCATAGGTTTTAATCTGAATGTCAAATTTTAAATAAAAATATTATGTCAGTGATCAATATAATAAAACTAATGATGGCATCCACGCTAACTTGTATGGTTTATGCCTGTGATTTCACCGAGAAAAATATAGACCCCAACAGTCCTACCTCGATAGAGCCCGGTCCTCTGTTGACCTATACTCAATTACATACGACTACCGGTGGTATTGCTAAAAACATTCAGGTAGGAACCTGCATGATGCTTGTACAGCAAGCCGCTTCCTTAAATAACGATATGCCAGGTGACAAATATTACCAGATGGAATCTTACGCCAACACCTTCTTTACCGACACTTATAGCGATCTGATAAAAAACTGGCGCGAATTGGAAGAAAAAGCCTCGTCAGATGCAAAATATTCCAATATCCTCGGTGCAACAAAAATCTGGGGCGCTTATCTGTTCCAGCGTTTGACAGATATATACGGCAATGTTCCCTATTCTGAAGCAGGATTAGGATACTATCAGCAAATCTATAAGCCGAAATATGATAATCAGGAGACCATCTATAAAGATATGATTCAGCAAGTCAAAGACGGGGTCAACCTGCTAAATGCCAATAATCCGGCAATAGACGGTGACTTATTCTACGATGGCGACATCAATAAGTGGAAAAAGTTTGGAGGTTCCTTATTACTTCGTATAGGAATGCGTCTGTCAGAAGTGGCTCCAGACCTGGCAAAACAGACAGTAGCCGACGCCGTAACTATCGGCGTAATGAGCCAACCGGAAGATATATGCCTTCTGAGACATGACGGAAGCGGGAAAAATGCATTTAAAAATCCATTGAGTTTCCGTTATCTAGATGACAACTTCATCGAAAGTGATGCAGTCAAAATTGGTAAAACATTCATGGATTATCTCAAAAAAACAAAAGATCCTCGTATTCATGTATATTGCTCTTTGAAAGACGGAAATACTGAATTTGACAAACAATTTGGTTTACCTAACGGTTACGATAGTCATACCATTGCAGACGCCCCAAGTGGAAGCTTTGTCGGCTTAGAAAATACTTCCAACTTCAATATCAATACAATTTTGAGATTGGATGCCCCTACCATCTTCCTAATGCCATCTGAGACGAAATTGTTGCTAGCCGAAGCTGTATTGAGAAACTGGACAAACGGAAACGCGGAGGTTCTTTATAAAGAAGCCATCACATCATCCATGAAAGAACAGGAGATTGCTTACGGAACGCAAGGTAAAATCACAGATGAAGAAATCGAGACTTACTTAGCCCAGAACCTACTCAGTACTGCAAACAATACGGAAAAACTGCAAATTATCGGAGAGCAATACTGGGTAGCAACTTTCATCAACGGTTACGAAAGTTATGCCAACTGGCGTCGTACCGGATACCCCAAACTTATTCCAACCAATTATTCAGGTAGTATGAGCCCAGGAGTTATCCCTACGAGACTCCCTTATCCTACCGATGAATATAGTATTAACAGAGCAAATGTAGATACTGCGAATCAGCAACAAGGAGCAGACAAAGTTACCACACATATATGGTGGGATATCGACTAACATAAGCGTGATCGGTAAATAGATATTAATAAAATTAGGGAGGTGGTGTCTTACCAAAGAAAAAGCTACCTCCCTTATATCAGATTCTGAAAATATGAAACTACATTGCATCCCCATTTTAAGTGCACTATTTACTAGTCTAGTTTGTTTCAGCAACCCTGCTACTAAAATTTCAGATAATTCGCCAAGCTCCGGCATCGTAATCAGATGGAACGATTGCGAACAAACAATAGACGGATTTGGAATAGCCCAAGCTGGCTGGGCTAAAGAACTGTTCGCTTTCAAAAACAGAAAACAAGTCATGGATAAAATGTTCGGTAACGATGGATTGCGTTTAAACATCCTAAGAGGAGAGATTTTCCCACATTATTGGGAGAATAAAGAAGATAAAGACTTCAATCTTAACGATGATATTAACATCGAGTTATGCGATTCTGATTTTAACAATAAATCCGATGATTTGTTGAGACGCGGACAATTATGGCTTACTTTAGAGGCTAAAAATAAATATCATATCAACAAATTAGTTTTTTCTACATGGAGCGCTCCTGCATGGATGAAAAGCAACGGAAAAGTATCAAACGGAAAACTCAAACCGGAGTGTTATCAGGATTTCGCTAATTATCTTGCAGCTTTTTACAAAGCTTACAAATCCAAAGGAATTACACCTTATGCCATATCACCCTCAAACGAGCCTGGTTATGCCGCCCCCTGGAATTCTTCTTTATGGACAGCAGACGAAATGGGGAAATTTATCACTTCCAATCTTGGTCCCACCTTTCAGAAAGAAAATATTCCTGCAAAAATCATATTTGGAGAGAATCCTTTATGGTCAGTAGTCATGCCTCAACTAAAGATGGTCTCATCCAAAGACTTCACAGATACAATTCTTCAGGACTATCCTGAAATCAAGAAATTCAATCTCATTGCAGCAGGACATGGCTATAGCTTATCTCCTGACATAATGCCAATAAAAGTAGATAAAGAATATCTTAAAACTCCTATCATTCCATTTGACGCAGCAGAAAAAGCGCACATACCGGTATGGATTACAGAAATAAGTGATGTAACCCCACTCGATACTTCAATTCAAGATGGACTTAAGTGGGCAGTTACATTCCACAATTATCTGACTAAGGCAAATGTAAATGCAATTATATGGTGGGGAGGAGCTATGCCGACATCCAACAATGAAAGTCTTATCATTTTGAACAAAAATAGAAAAGATTATACATTATCAAAAAGGTATGATATCTTAGGCAATTACTCTCGATATATTTCTGAAGGAAGTACACGAATACAGGTAACCCAACCTAAGAACAAAGACCTTTTAGTATCAGCATATAAAAAGAACGATAAATATATCTTAGTTGCAATCAACCTATCTGAAAAAACAATATCGACCAACATTCGCCTAGACGGAGCAAATATAAAAGGAGCATTAAAGCAATTAGCAGAAAAAGAAAATTACGAAACATTTATTATTCCAGACAATGTAGGAGGAAGATATTCTGTACTTACTCCAGTAGGACTTTTACCAATAGCTGTTGCAGGTGTTGATATAGATAAATTAATGAAAGGTGCAAGATTTGCTCAAGATAAATATTGTGATGAAGATTTAAAATATAATGAATGTTATCAATATGCCGTTGCAAGAAATATCTTATATAAAGATGATAAGAATATTGAAATACTAGCGAACTACGAACCAAAAATGCACTATGTAACAGAGTGGTGGAAACAACTCTATGGTGAGAGCGAAGGAAAAGACGGAAAGGGAATATTCCCAACAGGCGTAGACTTTACAACAGATTTACATTCTTTAGGACAATACATTCAAGAAGGACAAAGAATTTTGTTTGAAACAGCTTTGCTTGTTGAAAATCCTCGCAAGAATATTGAAATTCAAGCAACAGAGGATAATATTGACGGACTTAATTTCCTTGCAGGCAAGACTATCGACTATGTAAATTCAAAAGCTGCACAGGGTACGGCTTTGGCTCATACAGACGGTCAAGTTCCTAACCTTGCGGTTATTGTACCTGCGCTTGACGCATATAATTTCGGTAAAATGGTATATTTCTTTGAAAAGGCTTGCGGTCTTTCAGGATATTTGCTTGGGGTAAATCCTTTTGATCAACCGGGTGTTGAAGCATACAAAAAGAATATGTTTGCACTTCTTGGTAAGCCGGGTTACGAAAGCGAAAAGGACGCTCTTGAAGCAAGATTAAAGTAAAATCAGAGAGGGCGACTCTCAGAAAATAAAAATTTATTATAAAGGAGGAAGGTTAACATGGTTGAACTTCTAATTGGAAAAAAAGGCACCGGTAAGACAAAGGCTCTTATTGAGAAAGTGAACAACGCTCTAACGGTTGCAAAGGGCAACGTTGTTTTTATCAGCAACGACACAAACAGAAATATTTTTGATGTAAAGTCAAAGGCGAGAATGGCAGACACATCAGAGTTTGAAATTAAGTCATATGATGAATTCCTTGGATTTATCAGCGGTATTATAAGCCGTGACTTCGATATTACAAACATTTTTGTTGACGGTATTTTCAAAATTGTCGGCTCAGACAATCTTGACGGATTTGAATCATTCCTTAACAGACTTGAGACTATGAGCCAAAAGTTTGAAATCACATTTGTAATATCAGTAAGCATAGATGCTGAAACAGCACCTGATTACATAAAGAAATTAGCGTAAGACGCGGAAAAAACAAAGGTGCCTGTATGAATTGAACGTATGAAAATTTGTACAGGCACGATTAATTATTTGGAGGTTTTGATTAATGCAGTATCATAGTACGAGGGATAAGAGCATATCTGTAAGTTCGGCAGAGGCTATAAAAACAGGACTTAGTGCAGAGGGCGGACTTTTTGTTCCGGAAAGCTTTCCTTCAGTTAGTTTAGATGAGATTAAAAATTTGGCGTCAAAGTCATATAACGAAAGAGCATATTTTGTACTTAGCAAGTTCCTTTCGGACTTCACAGAAGAAGAA
>OGQZ01002050.1_pt1 | contig 14350 bp, 5 predicted proteins | sample 1553321 | NCBI WGS metagenome assembly OGQZ01 (sample SAMEA2579958, study PRJEB22360) | human gut metagenome | reverse complement strand
ACTTTCATTTACAACAAACAATACAACTAGAAAACGAAAGTAAGACAATACAAAGTATTGGATATATGCATTCTACGTCCTTTAGTCAGACAAAGATTGAGGAGATATAATACTTTCGTTTCCTTTCAACCAAGCTAAATTAAATTTATAATAGAAGCGACTTGTTATCAAATGGATCATATTATCGGGTGTTTGTGTTCCAGCCAAATAACCACGAGGTTCGGCATGACCCTCATCCATTTCAAAAAACTGAGTCCAAGCTCCACCATTAAGAAAACGATAAGTACCGTCAGTCAACAAACGTTTTACAGGCCAAGTCTTACCTTCATCGTATGACAAAGCAGCATACATGCCATATCCTTTAAAAGACTTTCCTGACTTATCAGTAAACATCATACCACGCTCCTCCTTCGGAGTACGATAAGGATGCTCAGTAAAAGATATCAGTAAAATAGGACCTTCATTCAAACGCATCAATACCAGCCGTTGTCCTCCATCAATGGGTGGAAATTCCGAAGCGGAATAATGCCAAGTCTTGCCCATATCATCAGATACACTCATGGGCATACGTAAACGTCCTTCTTTATCACGAATGCTATTGTTACGTCCCAATGCCATCAATCTGCCATCCTTCAATTGCACCACTCCGGCATGGATTCCAGCGATAGTGGTACCTGTACCCCCTTCTTTAAAATCAGGCAAAGATGCTCCATCCCATGGATCCGTCCAAGTTTTTCCTTTATCCTTACTGATATGAACAGCCGCCCCGTCTCTTCCACCTGGTCCGGCATCACAAGCCTGAACAAACCAGCCTTCCTTTGTAATAGAGGTTCCGGCTATCACTTGATGGCGTTTCGTATGCTCGGGAGCAATCATACGAGGTTTACTCCAAGTTTGTCCATTATCTGTACTTGTACGCAAAGTCATCATCAAATTCTGCCAATGTCCGGCCGCCTCCACTCCATTAATATGATAAAGAGTCCCTTGATGGTCATTCAATAATGCAGTTCCGGTCAAGTTACGATCAGCTATCTGATAAAACATACGGGGCTTCTCCCATTCACTACTTCCGGCACGCAAACGCGAAGAGAGCACCACCATCTCACGGCCTTTTTCTTCATTGGTAGAAAACCACACAGCTAACAAATCTCCATTATCACACCAAGTCAATGCCGGCTGATGATTATGTTTGAAAAAAGGCGTTCCACTATGCGCATCCGGTTCATGCACATAAACCAAAGGAGCAGTGAAGACAGGTTCCGTGATATATTGAGAGGCCCAATCCCATTTTATCTGAGACACAACATACTCATCTTTTGGCTGAGAAAGCGGAGCGGTCTGCGGATACTCTGCCTGTACCACCCGAAAGCCCGTCATTGCATGTTTATCCTCTGGCAACATAGCCATACGGTTTGCCGAACGGAGATATTTCACCGGTGTATTATGACTACCTCCTCTGGTCACACGTGCTATACCGTCCGAATAGCCGACAGGATCAGTCTGTTCCTTGTCTATATATGGTCCATACCAGTCCAAACACCACTCCTCCACATTTCCACACATATCATATAGGCCCCAGTCGTTGGGAGGAGTTTGTGCCACTCTCAAAGACAAGGGTTTTAGAGTAGCCGTTATCACTTGATTCTTTTGCCAGGCGGCAGGAAGCTTGTCATCCATATAGAAGTTCCAGTAACGACCTGCCTTACACGCATATTCCCATTCAGCTTCGGTAGGCAGACGATAAGTTTTTCCTTCTTTCCGAGTCAACCAGTCACAAAAGGCAACGGCATCTTGATAAGTTACGAACACCACCGCTTCGTCATCTTCACTTGAAAAACCATTTTTACCACGCAGCGACTTGTGTTCGGGGCAGAACAATTCATATTGCGCATTAGTCACTTCGGTCAGTCCCATTTTAAACGGTTTAGATATGTGCACCTTATGCATAGGCGCTTCATCATAATTTTCATCTCCACCCAAAGTCCCCATATAGAAATTTCCTGCGGGTATTTCTATCATTGGAATCAATTCACTTTGTGCCGTAATACTTGCCGGCCATATAATAATGCTCACTATTGCACTTACTAAAATTTTTAATTTCATTTCGTATCAGATAAAAATATATCTTGATACAAAAGTAAAAAGTAATCAAAGAAAAATAAGGTAAAAATTGGTCTTTTATGTGCATAATTTAGCAACACACGAACTAACCTATCAAGAAAAAGATTGATTTTTTATTGTAACTTCCTATAACAAAGGTTTATTACTTTGCTGCCACTACTTCCACCATTTTGCCGAATCATCTATAGATAGGGAAGTATAGAAGTGATAGCAGAAATTACAAACGTCAAGAGAGTAAACCTTGAGTTCAAATTATTAATGCTATAATGACGGGAATACTTGTTTAGAAATACATTCTTAATAAAACAAAAAAGAGGATGTGTCGTTTTGACACATCCTCTTTTCATTTACTTACGATCTCTTATTCTTGACCAAAACCATATCCATTAGTTAAAACACCGTTTGAATTCTTGATAACATCAGGATGATAAGGAATTAAGTAAATAGGAGCCTCACCTGCAATGTATCCATTAAATACATACGAATTATATTCATTTTCCAATTCTACGATTTTTGCTCCCCATGGTTGTTTAGTATATCCATCAGCTTCTAAAGCTTTAGCCTCACTTCCATTCGGATCGATATATTCAAACAATCCTTTAATAGCAAGATTAGTAACATTCCCAGCTGTAAGATTCTTCGTTGAAGTCCCATTAGAAGCAGCTACAGATGCCCAATCATCGTTCTGACCTCTCCAACCTGGAAAGAGTACCGGATTCGTTTTATCAGTACAGGTCGTAGTCAGTCTATAATTTACTCCAAAATCTGCAGGATTTACTTTTTTAACCCAAATATAGGATGAAATAGTATTACCATTATCAAAAGTATGATAACCTTTAGATTTTAAATCACTAATCATTGCACTAGTACGCTTATGGAAGTTATCAATAGCCATTCCCAATTTATTATTACGGATCAAATCATAACGACGGATACCTTCACCACCAAACTCCAACTTACGTTCTTCAAGGACAGCATCCAATACAGAACCACATTTACTGATAAAGCCATCTACATTAGCTTCTGATGTAGAAGCAAAAGCACGATTACGAACCATAGACAAATATTGCTTGGCAGAAGCGTCATCACCCAATGCTGCTTTTACTTCAGCCAACATCAAAATGATATCCGAAAAACGCATATAAGGAGTATTGATACCAGCCTGACGGCTCTTAATAACCCAAGGATTAGCTTGACGATTCTCGTCCCATTTATTCAAAGCAATACCACCATTATTAGCTACAGAGCCCATAGTAAAAGGAATAATCTTCTCAGAGCCATCACCAGTCGAACCGGTCACCGTACATGTAACGTCACGGCGCATATCATTCGGATCAAAATCACCATAATAATAAACTGCATGGAAACGGCTCTGACCATAGTTTTTACAAGGATAAGCAGCAGAACCGCCACCAGACGACGGACGTCCGAATGCATAAGGACGTTCACCCTGCTTACCACGAGTTTCAGGAATTTCATATACATTTTCATCTGCAATCGTTTCATCCATCATTTGTTGGAATACATACTGATAAGGATTACCAAATGTCTTCTTATCACTGCTTCTAGGGTCATTAACCTGCAAAGCTGTAGTACCAGAATTATTTACAGCAGAAGTAAGATAAGTTTCTGCAATCTTATAAAACTTCTCCCAATCTGTACGGCGACCATAAAAACACTGAGTAGCTGATGTTTCGCCTGCTTTCTCAAAAGACAATACATTACCGTCAAGATCCTTATAATAATCATTTCCAAAATCAGAACGACGAGTCTGATATCCACCTTCCATCAAAGCCATGCGAGCAATCAAGCCTTGTACATAAGTTCTAGTCATGAAAGTCTTATCAATCCCCGAAGATTCTCCCGCTCTAAACATTAAAGGCTCAACCTCTTTCAATTTATTAATATGATATTCCGCAATCACATCACGGGGAGTTATCTCACTGGCCTCTTCACCAGCCTGAAGCTGATGAGGAATATCTCCATAAAAACGAATCAGTTCATGATAACAAGTAGCACGCAAAGCGACAGCCTCACCATAAATCTGACTCAATTCAGATGGTCCGTCCTGAGTCGCAAATCCAGCAAAAGCAGAAGACCCTTCCACAGCAGAAATCAATGTATTTGTTGTAGCAATAATAGCATACAGTGATTCCCAAGTTCCTTTTGCATTACCATATTGAGAAATAGTATAGTTAGAAGGTCCCTTCTTTGTAAAAGTAGCATCTGAATAACCATATAAATTTTCAGGAACATGACGAGCTATTTGTGATGCATAAGCCTCAGGATGACGCTCTGCATCAGAACCACAAACCACCAAGTCATAAAATACGCCATTAGAATGTACCCCTGCATTTCCACGCCACTTTTCATAAGCATTATAAAGTGCGGCACGGGCAGTAGACGCTTCAGAAAATACAAAATCCACATCAGCCTCTGAAGGTGAAGAAGTATCCAAGAAGTCTTCACAAGATGTAGCAGCAAACAGCATTCCTACACCCATCATTGTATATAATATTTTTTTAATTATTAGACTTCAAATTAAAATTCAACATTCAACCCCACCGTAAATGTACGAGCACGCATGTATGCCCCCCAGTCAAGTCCAAGAGTAGGATAAGACTTGGCTTTATCCGGATCTGAGTTTACTTCAGGATCAAGACCTGAATAACCTGTAATGCAGAATAAATTACCTCCCGTGACATATATACGTACTTTCTGCATGTATGCTTTTGTTGTCCATGCTTTTGGCAAAGTATAACCGACAGTCAATGTATTCAAACGCAAATATGAAGCATCCTCTACATAATCAGATAATATAGGGGCATCTTCATAATAAGGAAGAGCATATTTAGCATTAGCATTTAATTGTTTCAAAGCTGTCGGCTCTATTACCGGTACCAAATTTCCATTCTGTATATCATACAATTGAAAAGCACCTGCCAAATCTTTATACTTATTAAGTCCCAAACCAGTTTCTTTACCACCACTAAGCTGACTCATTGTAGCAACATTATATACTTTTCCTCCAATCTGATAAGTGAAATTAGCTCCAAAATCAATATTTTTATAATTACCATTTAAAGAAAAACCACCTGTATGTTTTGCTTGGACTTCACCCAAATCAACAACATCATCCAAGTCAACAATACCACTTTTATCAACATCCTGTAATTTCAAAGCGCCAGGAAAGGCAATCTGACCATCTGCCACTTGCAGTTCTGATGGTCTACGATAAGTACCAGTAGCTGCAGTTGAGATATCAGGTATACCTGCTTTTAATTTATAAACGCCATCCACATAATCAAAATCATCTACCGTATAGAAACCGGCACTTTTGAAACCTCGAATAACACCTACAGGTTTGCCCTCTGACAGAACATAGTCATATGAAGGATGTTGTGCTGAAGACCCCCATCCACTATTATAGTAAATATCTTTACCACCATCTAACTCATCAATATTATTCTTATTGAAGTTATAAGTCGCCGATACGTTCAAATTAAAATCCTTAGTACGAATCAAATGATAATTCAAAGCCAATTCAACACCTTTGTTAGAAGTCTGACCAATATTTCGATACTGATAGCTATAACCTGTAGAAGAATCAATTTCTTGACGCATCAACAAATCACTTGTTGTATTCCAATACAAATCCAAAGTACCAGACAAACGGCTTCCCCACAATCCAAAATCAAAACCAATATTACGTGAAGTAGTAGTTTCCCATTTCAAGTCTGGATTAGCTTTCATTCCGTTCGGTTCATAAGTGGAGACCACATTACCATTATAAGTAGTAGTTCCTGTTTTCCAAGTTTCACGCCATAAACTAGCATCAATATTATCAGCCCCCGCAAGTCCATAAGAAAGACGCAATTTCAAATTATCAACAACTCTTGCCAATGGCTGAAAGAATGGTTCATCAGAAATACGCCATGCAAAAGCACCAGCAGGAAAATATCCCCAACGATGATTGGGACCAAACTTAGAAGAGCCATCAGCACGTAATGTAGCAGTCAATAAATAACGTCCCTTCAACGAATAGTTACCACGTCCAAAGAAAGAAACCGTAGTAGAAGGAGTATTAATTTTATTTGAATAAGAATTATCGGCATGACCAGCTTGATACATATTGAACATACCAAAGACACGATCCATGTCCCAGCTTTCAGCCATCGAATATCCGGCACCAATCATTTCACTTGAAGCACCCGTATTTTTAATGACTTCGTTACCCAACAAGAAAGAAAGATTATGATTATCTCCCAAACCTTGTACTTCATAATTCACTGTAGTAACAGAACGCCAATTTTCAGTATTGCCTTTTGTCAACTTAGCATATTTATATCCTCTAGTAAAATTATCAGCAGAAGAAGCAGAACCATCATCGTAATATTTACCCTCACTCCATCCGTGACCAATCGCAAATTCTGTACGAGCTTTCAAACCTTTAATAATCTCCCAGTTCAAAGCAGCATTTGCACGGATATTTTGGCGATTTGTCAAATCAGTGATAGCATTAGTAAGACCAACAGGATTGGCACCCACCTCAATATTCTTAGATCCCATCTGGAACAAAGCATCGTCACCGTTTCCTAAAGGAGTATCAATCGGACGATACTGATAAGCAGAAGATAAAAGAGAACCACGTCCACTTCTAGCCTCATCTTTACCTTCAACATTAGTGCTGACGTAACGTGCATCCAATTCAAAACTCAGTCCTTTTGCCAACTCTTGTTTCAATTTCAAGTTAGTAGAGAAACGTTCATAGCCTGATTTTATTTTAATACCATCATCATTCAGATAGTTAACAGAAAATGATATTTTCGTTTTTTCACTACCACCATTTATGGTTACATTGTGATTTTGAGCACTAGCTGTACGAAGCATGTCATCAGTCCAATTATGGGAATCCATATTCGCATATTCACTATAATGATTACCATATTTTTCTCCTAAACCAAAATAACTAGCCATCTGATCTCCCATTCCCAATGCAGTTCCATATCCCCAAGTATGTTTTACATAATCCTGAGCAGACATAGATTCTGGAGTCTTTGCAGCCCATTTACTTTGATAATATCCACTATATGATACAGAAACCCTATCTTTATCCGCACCTTTAGTCGTAACCAAAATTACACCATTTGCACCACGGGCACCGTAAAGAGCGGTAGCAGTAGCATCCTTCATAATAGAAAAGCTGGCGATGTCATCTGGCTGTAAACGAGCCAGATCGGTAGAAGTTAACTCAATGCCGTCAATCAAAATCAACGGATCTTTTTTATATCCGAAAGTTGTAACACCGCGAACAAAGAAAGAGGCGTCATCCACCCCCGGTTCACCAGTTCTCTGATAAGAGATTACTCCTGCAATACGCCCGGCAAGTGCATTCGTAAGATTACTGGAGGGTGTTTTCAGTTCCGCCACTTTCACGGTTGAAATAGCACCAATAACACTCTCCTTTTTCTGTGTACCAAAAGCCACAACCTCAACTCCCTCCAACATCTGAGAGTCCTCATACAGAATCGCATTTATGGTTGTTTCATTTCCTACGGTTTTAGTCAGCTTTACATAACCTACATAACTAAATTCCAAAATAGCTCCCTTAGAAACGTTAGACAGTGTATAGTTACCATCCAAATCAGTAACAACTCCAGTAGTAGAGCCTTTCACCAATACAGATGCACCGATAATAGGTTCACCGTCTGTACCCAAAACCTTACCTTTAATCACCATTCCTTTTTTTTGCTGCTGGACAGTCTGATTATCACTGACCGCATATGCAACAGATACAGAAAGAAAAGAAAAGGTCGTCAGACATGCACCTACAATCCACAACCGCCTTTTTAAGCATGTGCTTAGATCTCTTGTTTTTGTTTTCATAATTATTAATAAAAAGGTTATTTCATTATAAATATTCCCGATATCAGTTGATAAGAAGCCCACAAAGGATAAAAAGCTTCTTTAATTGATGCAATGGTTTTATCATACTATTTTTGATTGATTAACATAGGCAAAATTAACGGATGAGAGGATTTCCTAATAAAATAAATATCCCAATAAATCGCAATACTGTCTCAAACAAAAGAAAGAATAGCAAATTCGTTTCAAATGAAATATAAATGGAACAAATATCTCATAGATTAATCATAACAGCCTATTTTTTAGAAAGATATAAAGCTCCTTCGCTGTATTATTCCAACGTGCCAATCCCTCTATCTATCAAGCATATAAGTCTACGATCTGCAGGATTATATACCCTACAAATATCTATAAACAACACCAATACTTTTGTGAGAACCCAATAATAAACTTAACCGGCAAACTCTTTAGGGAGCACTCCAAATTGCTTTTGAAAACATTTAGAGAAATAGGAAGGAGAATTAAAGCCTACCATATAACAAATTTCATTTACTCGCCCATTTCCCTCTTTCAATAACTGAGCAGCCCGTTTCAATCTTTCCAACCGTAGATATTCATTCGGACTTAAATCAAGTACACCTTTAATTTTCCTATAGAAATTAGAACGACTCATATTTAAAGAGTCTACTATATCATCCATACTAAAATCCGGATTATGCAAATTATTCTGAATGATTTCATTCAGCTTTTTCATAAACTCCTCATCAGCTTTTGTCAAAGCCATCGTATTAGCTGCAACAAAAGGAGATTGGGCGAAAGCTTGCCGCAACTTTTCACGACTATTGATCAGATTGGAGATACAAGCCTGTAAATACCCAACAGAAAAAGGTTTTTCAATATATGCATCTGCCCCTAATTCCAGCCCTTCTATCTTCGATTGAATATTCGTTTTAGCAGTAAGCAAAATCACTGGAATATGACTATAATCCAATTTAGACTTTATCAACTTACACAATTCAAATCCATCCATACGAGGCATAACAACATCACTTACCACTAATGAAACCTCCTGATTATCCAATACTTTCAATGCTTCCACACCATCATTGGCAGTCACAACGACATAATTACTTTCCAACTGACGAACAATGAAAGACAACATATCCGGATTATCATCCGCTACCAACACTACCGGTTTGTCTCCCCTGCTGTCCGCTAGTTCCGTCCGCCGTTCCACCACATTCTCCTCTTCTACGGATTTATATTCCGAAGTCAGCTTTATTACACTATCCTGTTCCACAGGAAGCGACAGACAGAACACATTTGCCTCTTCACCTTCCAACATCATCAAACTTCCCTGATGTAATTCAGCTAATGAACGTGAGAGAGCTAATCCGATTCCTGTTCCTGTGGTAACTTTACCATCTTCTTTTTCATTGAAACGGACAAAAGGTTTAAAGATTTCCTCTTTCATTTCATTCGGGATGATAACGCCATCATTCACTGTACGAATATAAAACATCCTCTTTTCTCCTATCCCGTTCATTTCCAAAAACACATGTACATATGTTTCTGCATATTTCACAGCATTATTCAACAAATTACTAACAATCTTAGTAAATGCTTCCTTATTGACATGTGCATAGAAGTCCTGTTCGCCTACATTCAATACAAAGTCCAGTTCTCTCTGTCTCGCCAAAGATGTAAAACGGTTATAAGTTTCTTTCAGTACCTCAGTAACATTACACTCGGCAAAGTTCAAGCGGAATCCCTGACTCTCTGTTTTACGGAAATCCAGCAACTGGTTCGTTAAACTTAACAACCGTTCCGTATTCTGTTTCATGATATTCAAATCCTCCCGTATCTCAGGATCCACCGTCTTTTTCAGAAGAATATTCTCCAGAGGACCATTAATCAACGTCAAAGGAGTACGTATCTCATGAGCTACATTCGTAAAGAAATCTATTTTCGCATAATATATTTCACGTTCCTTCTCCTGCTCAAATTTCTCCATTTGCCGATGATGTTTTCTATTACTACGGCGTTTTAAATAAAGAATCAAATAAACGGAACATCCAATAATCAAAAGTATATAAATGCAATAAGCCCAAATTGACAGATAGAAAGGAGGTAAAATCCGGATGCTCAACGAGATTTCATTATTATTCCAAACGCCATTGTCATTTGCAGCTTTCACCCGAAATACATAATCACCATAACGCAGATTAGCATAGGTTATCAACGGACTCTCACCGATAGATAACCACTCATTATCAAACCCTTCCAATTTATACATCAGTTTATTCATTCCGGGAGCTTGATAACCAAGAGCCGAGATGCGGAAAGAAAACGAATTCTGATCAGCCCGGAGTACTATCTTATCAGAAAAAGTGATATTCTTTTCCAAAGGCGAATTAGGTTCATCTGCATACACTTCTTTATTAAACAGCAAGAAATCTGTAATCACTACTGTGGGAAGATTCTTATTCTCCGAGAAGCTTTTAGGATTAAAAGCTATAAAACCATCAATTCCACCAAAATAAATCATTCCATTTTCATCTTCAAAACTGGACCGATAGTTAAACTGATCACCCAACAGACCATTGGCAGTAGTGTATACTTTCATCGTTTCAGTTTTTGGCTGAAAATAGACAAGTCCATTGTTAGTTGTTAGCCACAGCTGTCCATCTTTATCCTCTACAATCTGATAAACAACATCGCTAGGTAGTCCGTCAGTTGAGTTATAACTAGTAAACGTCTCTGACTCCGGATGAAATAAGCAAAAACCTCCTCCCTGAGTTGTTAACCAAATCCGGTGATAGGAATCTTCAAAAATACTAGAAACCTTATTATATGAAAGACTTGTGGTATCTTTTTCATCATGCACATAGTTTTTCCATTTCCGATCGTTCACATTATAACAATAAGCACCATTAGCATAAGTTGCCAACCAGATATTACCGCCGGAATCTTCCTTTATATCATATACAAACTTCCCATTCAATTCCGGTATACGGTCAAAATCGTCCGATTGCTTATTATATTTGACCAGTCCGAACATCGTTCCTAAGTAGATGTCACCTGTGGCGGTTCTACAAATTGCAAAAATACTATTATCAATCAAAGAACGGGGAGAGCTGTTCTTCTGATATGTCTTCAAAACAGTCCCTGTACGGGTATCTATAATCTTCAATCCTTTAGAGAATGTGCCAACCCAAAGTTTATCGTCCACTAAACATAACCCATGTATATTGGTAAATCCCGCACTAGGAGCAAAAAAAGAAAATTCTTTTGTATTCAAATTAAAACGGTTCAACCCGCCATCTTCCGTACCAATCCATAACACACCATAGTTATCACGACAAAATTCACGTACCCGCTTACCATGTAGACTATTTTCCTCTCCTTTCGGATAATATTTCTCAAAATGGGTATACGAGCGCGGATAATAGTTTACTCCGCCAAAATACGAACCGATCCATATACCATCTTCACGGTCTTTGCAAAAAGAATAAATTGCATTATCAGACAAAGAATAGGGATCATACTCAGAACTACGCAAGTGCGTATACTTCCCCGTACGGAGATTATAAATATAAGCTCCGCTTTCTGTACCTATCCATAACTCATTATCCGTAGCAAAAAGTAATGTCCGACAATAGATGGATTCATTATCTTCATCTTTCAACAACAAATCCCGTAATTTACCCGAAGTCAGATTCAATTCTTTCACTCCTCCTTTTAAAGAACCAATATATAAACAATTGTATGCTCCCGGGAGTATTTCGCTCACAACGTCATTATTATAAGTTTCCTCATTATCAATAGGTGATATATAAGGATGAAGAGTTTTCAACTCATCTTTCGAATAAAACAATCCGTCACCGTAAAAGCCAATCCAGATAGTACCACTATTATCAACCGTCAGGCATTTCACATTGGTAGAGACCAATGGATGATCGGTCAGAATATAGTTTCTCAAGGTTTGCTTTTTCAAATCATAACAAAACAAGTTTTGCGCCTCTGCAGCTATCCATACCCTTCCCTGACTGTCTCCTGAAATCATAGCAACGGCTCGTTCCACCCTTGTGTTTTTGTCACTCTGTTCTACAAAATGACGAAAAGTATCTTTCTCCGGATAATAGATATAGACTCCCACATCAGTCCCTACCCAGATATTACCTTCGATATCTTCATAAAGAGAAGTCACAAAATTATTGCCCAGACTTCTCGGATTGTTTCTATCGTACTTAAAATGCCGGAAAGATACCCCATCATATCGATCTAATCCATCTTTCGTACCAAACCACATAAAACCTTTCGAGTCCTGCAAGATAGCACTGACTGTGTTTTGTGACAACCCATTCTGGCTACTAAGATTCTTAAAATAATAATGTTCATTAACCGTTTGTGCACGGCTAAGAATTCCAATTATTAAAGAAATAAACGTTATTATAATTTTTTTCATATATTCGGTTTATAACACTTCTTTTATTCAACTTACCAAATGTAGGTGAAATAACAATCGAAAAATAGAAGATACGTCCCAATGAATGAAAAAATAGTCTTATTTCTCTATTTTAATACGTGCATCTACGGCCACAACAGCCTTTTCCGTTGCGAGAAGCGGATTGATATCCATTTCTTTGATTTCCGTTGCAAACCGGAGCAAGGTAGACAAACGGACAATAATTTCAGCAAATTTATCCTCGTTTACTCCCTTCTGGCCTCGCGTTCCCTGGATGATTTTATAGGCGCGCAATGAGTGAATCATCGAATAAGCCTCCTCATAAGAAAGCGGAGCCAAACCGGAAGATACATCTTTGAGCACTTCCACAAAAATACCCCCTAAACCGCAAAGCACTACATGGCCGAACTTCTCCTCATATTTCGCACCAATGAACAGTTCTGTCCCTTTCAGCATAGGCTGCACCATTATCGACCTGGCATCAGGGATCTGCATCATCCGGTCAAATTCCAGCGCCAAGTGTTGCTCGCTTTTAATATTCAGCACCACTCCGCCGACATCCGATTTATGCACCGGACCGACAACCTTAGCCACTACGGGGAATCCACATCGGCGGGCGAAGGCTACGATCTCTTCCTTATTATCCGAAACAAATTCGTCTACCAACGGGATACCTGCCGCATGGAGCAATGCCTGTACATAATGAGGCTCGATATATCCGTCTTCCGGAATCGAATCAATAATACGACGAATCCTCGGGACATCCACTCCAAACAATTCTATTTCAGGAACAGCCGGTTTAGGAGCATTGACGATACGCGAAAGGGCCGTCCCGAGTGTCACTTCATCGGCAAAGTTCACGTGCCCTTTAGCAAGAAACGCTGCAACTTCAGCTCCGGCAGTATTGATAGAAGGAAGAATCGGGAAAATCGGTTTCTTGCAAGTTTGCATCTTTTCGTGAAGCACATCATACATTTCAAACATAGTAACCAATCCCGGAGTTCCGAAGATGGCCATCATGGCGTCTATATTGTCAAGCTTTTCCTCGCAGTAGTCAATGCAAAGGCGCAGATGTTCCGGTGTTCCGGTAGCCAGAATATCAATAGGATTTCCGACGGCAGCACCGGGGAATAGTTGGGCTTTTAGTTCCTCGGCTACTTCTCCCTCCAGCTTAGGCACATTCAGTCCGCCTTTACTCAACGCATCTGTCAGCATCACTCCCGGCCCTCCGGCATGAGTGATAATGGCAAAATTCTTTCCTTTCAATTCGGGTAAAGTAAATACACAACCTACGGTCGTCAGTTCCTCACGAGAGAAACAACGCACAATTCCTGCTTTACGGAACAACGCCTCTACCGCTGAGTCGGAACTTGCAATCGCTCCCGTATGAGAAGATGCCGCACGGCTTCCGCTCTCCGAACTTCCGGCCTTGATAGCAGCAATCTTACATCCTTTTCTTATCAAAGAGGAAGCATGAAACAATAATCTGTCCGGGTTCTGAATACTTTCAATATAAAGCAATTTCAGATGTGAATCTTTCTCGGGATCAAAGTTCTCGTCCATAAATTGCAAGACATCTTCTACACCGATCTGTTTGGCATTACCTACCGACCAGACAGAATTAAATTGCAATCCTTTCGTCACCGCACTTTCCAGAATAAACACCGCTGTTGCACCGGAACTGGAGATTAGATCAACTCCTTTCAGGTTCAGGTTAGGGATAGGTTGGCTGAACACGCTATGATGCCAGGTATTCATCAAACCGATACAATTAGGTCCAATCAGCGAAGCGCCGTATTTATTCACAGTTTCCAGGATACGTTCTTCCAATAGCGCCCCTTCATGCGTTTCTTCTCCAAATCCGGCAGAAAGTATGATAAACGCCCGAGTTTGTTT
>OGQZ01002048.1_pt1 | contig 14371 bp, 12 predicted proteins | sample 1553321 | NCBI WGS metagenome assembly OGQZ01 (sample SAMEA2579958, study PRJEB22360) | human gut metagenome | reverse complement strand
CTCGAGCCGCTCATCAGCTCCGGCGCGCGCCTGCTCGAATGCTCCTGCGGCCCGTGCATCGGCTCCGGCGGCGCGCCTGTCACCGCGGGCGTGAGCGCCCGTACCTTCAACCGCAACTTCGAGGGGCGCAGCGGCACCAAGGACGCCAAGGTCTATCTGGTCAGCCCCCTGACCGCCGCCCAAGCCGCCCTGAACGGCAAGTTCACCGATCCCGCCACATGGGGAACCCCGCCCGCCAAGCCGGAACTGCCCGCCGATCCGCCGTCCATCCGGCACCTGTTCGTGTTCCCGCCGGAAAACGGCGAGGACGTCGAAGTCCTGCGCGGCCCGAACATCGTGGCGCTGGAGAAATTCCCCCGCCTCGACGCGTCCGGCGACGTGCTCGAAGCCAGCGTCGTGATCCGCCTCGACGACAACATCACTACCGACCACATCATGCCCGCGGGCGCGGAAATCCTCGCCCTGCGCTCCAATATCCCGGCCATTTCCGAACACGTGTTCGTGCGCGTGGACCCCGACTTCGTGAAGCGCGCCCGTGCCGTCTCCGAAGCGGGCGGCAACGGCGTCATCGTGGCGGGTGAGAACTACGGGCAGGGCTCCAGCCGCGAACAGCACCTGCAGGAGTTCGCACGGCGGTTCGACGCGGTGGTTTTCGTCTGCGGACGCAAATCGTCGAACGGCAGGGTGCTCTTCGAAGTGTGCCGCACGGCCAACCCCCGGACCTGCAACATCGAGGAAGCCGCGGAGATCGACCCCGCATGGTTCGAAGGCGCGGAATCGGTCGGCATATGCGGCGCCACCTCCACGCCCAAATGGCTCATGCAGGAGGTCGCCGACCGCATCGGGAAGATCGGAAAGGGAAAATAGATGACAGAACAGCCGCCTGCGGCAAGGCCCCTCAAGAGGGGAGGACGGCAAAATTACAAACGACGCCAACGGCGGCGACCACGACCGGCCAAAGGCGCTGCAACGATACGAATCCAACAAAAACTGCTGTTATGAAATACTTCATCCGCTCGTTAAAATATTTCGTCGCCTTGTGCGTTCTATGTGCAGCGATCATGGCGCTGAACCGGCTGTCGGGCTTCGCGACGCTGACGCTCGAAGAGACCTTCTACGTGATGTTCCATACCACGCGCGGCATGATGCTGCCCGCGGTGATCGTCCTGCTCGCAGCCTTCTACCCCAAATTCGGCTTCGTACAGCGTAAGGTCGAGGGCGACGTCGGGGAGAACCGTGAACAGATCGTAAACGCCTTCAAATCGGCAGGCTTTTCGCTTCGCACCGACGAGGACGGCGTAATGACGTTCCGCGCCGACGGCCTGCTGCGCAAGCTGACGCTGCTGGGAGAAGACGAGATAAAAGTTTCACAGTACGGACAGTGGATCCTGCTCGACGGCATACGCCGCGGCGTGGCCAGAGCCGGATACAAGCTGGATTCGTACATACAAATGACAAAACATGATTAGAAAAGGATACCGTTATCTGCTCACGGCCGCCCCTGCCGCTTCGGCGGCAGCCCTGCTGACCTTCGCCGCCCGCAACGACTTCGGGCTGGGGCGCAACATGGAGATTACGGTCAATATGATGCGCGAACTGTCGCTGAACTATGTAGACCCGGTGGACCCCGACAAACTCATGGAAGGGGCCGCCGAAGGCATGGTCCGCGACCTCGATCCGTACACCGAATTCATCCCTGAGGAGCAGATGTCCGACTTCGAGCTGCTCACCACGGGCAAATACGGCGGCGTGGGATCGCTCATCCGCCAAAAGGGCGACTGGGTGAAGATCGCCCAGCCCTACAAGGGTTCGCCCGCCGACCGGGCCGGGCTGAAGATCGGCGACAAGATCCTCGCCATCGACGGCAAGGACGCCAAAGGCTTCACGACCGAGCAGGTCAGCTCCCGGCTCAAGGGAGAGCCGGGCAGCAAGGTCAAGGTGACCGTCGAGCACCTCGACGGCAGCACCGAGACCGTCACCCTGCAGCGCGAGCGCATCTCCATTCCGGGCGTGCCTTACACCGGCTGGGTGGCCGACGGCATCGGTTACATCCGTCACAGCGACTTTACCGAAGGGTGTTACGAAGACATGCGCGCAGCCGTCGAGAAGCTGCGCACCGGGGGAGAACTGAAGGGTCTGATCCTCGATTACCGCAGCAACGGCGGCGGCATCATGCAGGAGGCGGTCAAAATCCTGGGAATGTTCGTCCCCAAAGGGACCGAGGTGGTCAGCACCAAGGGGCGTTCGGAAGATTCGAAGCAGGTGTTCCGCACCGACACGGAGCCGATCCTTGCAGACCTGCCGCTGACGGTGCTGATCAACGGCAATTCGGCGTCGGCGGCGGAGATCGTCGCCGGGGCGTTGCAGGACCTCGACCGCGCGGTGCTGATCGGCCAGCGCAGTTTCGGCAAGGGACTCGTGCAGTCGCCTCGACCGCTGGGCTACAATGCCATGCTCAAACTCACCACGGCCAAATACTACATCCCCTCGGGCCGCTGCATCCAGGCCATCGACTACTCCCATTCGCAGGAAGGTTCGGTGCGCGCGGTGCCCGACTCGCTGATCTCGGAGTTCACGACCCGCGCGGGCCGCAAGGTCTACGACGGCGGCGGCGTGATGCCCGACATCGCGACCGACCCGGAGTACATTTCACGCTTCGCCCTGACGCTCTACGCGCTGGGATTCATCGAGGATTTCGGCGACGAATACACGCGCCGCAACCCCGGCCGGCAGATCGACATCCGCACCTTCTCGATCACGGACAAGGACTACGCCGACTTCGCGGAGTTCATGCAAGACAAGAAGGTCCCCTACGAATCGGACACCCGCCGGGCGCTCAAGGCGCTGAAAAAAGCCGCCGAGGACGACCGTTTCGCCGACTTGAAGAACAAGTTCGAGCAGGTGGAGGCCGAGTTGAAGGACGACACGCAGACCAACCTCGAAACCTACCGCACGCAGGTCGTCGAGACGATCAACAACGACATCGTCATGCGCCACGGCTACCAGGCCGGCGTGATCGAGCACTCGCTGTCGGGCGACAAGGAGGTGAAAAAGGCCGTCGAGGTGCTCGGCGATCCCGCAGAGTACTCCCGAATCACCCGCGAGCAGGACACCAAGCGCAAGTAAAGACATGAAAATCAGGACTGAATTCTTCTCGTTCCGCAACCGGGTGGTGGTGATCGTCGTCGGGGTGACGCTCGGCGCCCTGTCGCTGCTCTACACCAACGACATGGCCCGGCGGCTCAAGGAGAAGGAGCAGCACGACGTAGCGCTGTGGGCCCACGCCATGGAGCGCGTGACGCGCGACGTGCTGGGCGGCTCGATCCAGGACCCGTTCGTGGCCGACATCATGTCCAACGGCAACAACATCCCGTTCATCATCACCAACGAGAACCTCGAAGTCATCAACTCGCACCTCATCCCCGAGAAGATCATCAACCATCCCGGACGGCTCCGGAAACAGATCGACAAATTTTCGGTCGACAACCCGCCGATCCCGGTGAAATTCTTCTGGTCGTCGCAGCATTACCACATCATCTTCTACGGCAAGTCGGCGCTGCTCAAGTCGCTCTACTACTTCCCCTACGTGCAGCTCCTCGTCATCACAGCCTTCATCGCGCTGGGATTCATCGCTTTCCGCTCGTCGAAGCACGACGAGCAGAACCGCGTCTGGATCGGACTGGCCAAGGAGACCGCCCACCAGCTGGGAACCCCGACCTCGTCGCTGCTGGGATGGATCGAATACCTGCGTTCGCAGGATGTGGACCAGACGGCCGTCGAGGAGATGAACAAGGACCTCACGCACCTGATGAAGATCGTGGACCGTTTTTCGAAAATCGGCTCCGAGACGCCCCTCACCCCGGCGAACATCAACGAAGTGGTGGGCGAATCGGTCATGTATTTCCGCAAGCGCATTCCCCGCAACGTGACGCTCGACTACAACGGACTGGCCATCGCCCCCGTGCAGGCCAACATCAACGCCGCACTGTTCGAATGGGTCGTGGAGAACCTGATGAAAAACTCGCTCGACGCCCTGCAAGGCCACGGAGCCATCGACGTGCGGATTTCGTCGGACGACAGGAGCGTTATGATCGACGTGAAGGACACAGGCAAGGGCATTCCCAAGAGCAACTGGAAACGCATCTTCGAACCGGGATTCACGACCAAGACCCGCGGCTGGGGCCTCGGGCTGTCGCTCTCGCGCCGCATCGTCGAGGAGTACCACCAGGGTAAGATCGCCGTCATCGACTCCGAAATCGGCAAGGGAACCACCATTCGCATCACACTCAAACGCCACTTCGCCTGATGAACTCCTCGCCGGCACATACGCAACCCGCAGTGCCTGCGGCGGATTCGGTGTCCGGAACTCCGGACGCACCGGCCCGGACGGGATATGTCCCCGGTCCGGATACGCTCCGGGCGGAAACGGCCTTTGCGGGAACGAACTTTGCAAATCCGGCCTTTGCAAACCCGGCCTTTGCGGACGGCGGTTCCGCGCCGTTCTCCGTTGCAGCGACCGGTGCAGCCCCTTCCGAATGGCGCGACACGACCTCCGCCGCAATTTTCGGAGCGCAGTCGACCCTCGCGGAACCCGCGCGCATTCCGCTCGCACCGCCTCCGCCGCTCGCGGAAAACGCCCTTTTCCAGAGTTTCGTGCTGCTGCTCGCCGCCACCTACGCCATGCTGCTCTACCGCAACCTGGGCGACGTGCGCACGCTGCTGGGCCGCATCTCGCGCGACGCGGCCACGGGCAAACGCTTCTCCGAGGACCCGGGCGGAAGCGGCTACTCGCGTTTCCTGAACATCGCCACCGCCATCGGCCTGCTCTTTCTGGGCGTCGCGGCGGTCAAATACGGCGACACGCTGATGCCCGGCCGCCTGGCAGCGTCCATTCCGCAGTGCGCAGCCCTGATTTTCAGCCTGCTGGTTTCGCTCGCCTCGCTGGGCATAGCCGCCTATCAGACAATCGCCGTGCGGCTGGCCGGAGCGCTGACCCTCTCGCAGCCCTTCATCGCACAGCTCATGCTGCTCAAACGCACCTGTTTCGCCCTCGGGATGATCCTCATTTCACCCCCGCTGCTGCTCTTCGCACTCTGCCCGCAGGGCACGGGCGGCGTCTGGTTCTGCATCATCGCCGTCGAATTGGCCGCAGCGGCCGCCTTATACCTCAAGGAGACATTAAACCTGTTTCTTTCCAAAAAAGTTTCGATTTTGCATTGGTTTTTGTACCTTTGCACCGTGGAAGTCTTCCCTGTCAGCCTATTATGGCTGCTTGCAGTAAGATGAAACGGCAAAGACAAACCTAAATCAATTCGCAACATTGAAAGTAAAGAGTGTATTAGTTTCGCAGCCGAGGCCCGCTGTCATCGAAAAGTCCCCGTTCTACGAATTGTCCCAGAAACACCACGTGGAAATCGCCTACCGGCCCTTCATCCGCGTAGAAGGCGTCTCCCTGAAGGAGTTCCGCGCCCAAAGGGTCGAAATACTCACGCACACGGCCGTCATATTCACATCGCGTACGACAGTCGACAGTTTTTTCCATATCTGCGAAGAGGCGCGCATCACCGTGCCCGAAACCATGAAATACATCTGCCAGACGGAGGCCGTAGCGCTCTACCTGCAGAAATACATCGTCTACCGCAAACGCAAGATCTCGTTTGCCGACGGCTCGTTCACGTCGCTCATCGAACTGATCATCAAACACAAGGAGGAGAAATTCCTGCTGGCGTTGAGCGAACCCCACAAACCCGAACTGCCGGAAACGCTCGCCAAGCTCAAACTCTCGTTCGATCCCGTCATCTTGGCCCGCACGGTCGCCGGGGATCTGGACGACGTTAAAATGGCCGACTACGACCTGCTGGCGCTCTATTCGCCCTCGGACGTGAAAACCCTCATCGAGAAGTTCGGAACCGACGGCCTGCCCGCCGTGGCGGTATTCGGCGAAGGCACGCTGCGCGCCGCCCTCGGGGCCGGAATCACCGTGCTGGCCAACGCCCCGACGCCCGAAGCCCCCTCGATGGTCAAGGCCATCGACATCTACCTGCAAAAGGTGCAGAAAGGCGAGGAGATCGAGCCGGTGGAACTGGTGACCGACGCCCGCAAGGAAGAGTTCATCCGCAGCCAGCAGCACAAGCTGGCCAAGAAGGGCCGCACGCGCCGTCCGACCACGGAATCCCGTAAATAAGGGCCGCAAGCCCCCTGCCGCCATGTCCGCACACTCGCTACCCCGCACCGAAAGGCTCCGTTCGCTCGGGGCCGTGCGCCGTCTGTTCGAGAGCGGCGAAAGCGGCTTCATCTTCCCGTTCCGCTACGTGTGGTTCGCGGAGCCCGACACCGAGCAATCGGTCGAGGTGCTCTTTTCCGTCCCCAAAAAGTTCCACAAACGGGCCAACAAACGCAACCTCGTGCGCCGCCGCACGAAGGAGGCCTACCGCCTGCAAAAGCAGATTCTGCACGACGGCCGGCCGGTCAACCTGGACCTGGCGCTGATCTACTCGTCGAAGGAGACGCTGCCTTATAAAACCGTCGCAAATGCAGTCCGCAGGATTCTGGAATCGGTCGTGGAGCATCTTTAAACAGGCCTGCGCCCTGCCGCTGATCGGACTGGTGAAGTTCTACCAGCTCTGCATCTCGCCCTTCACGCCCCCGTCGTGCCGGTTCACCCCCACCTGCTCGCAGTATGCGCTCGAGGCGTTGCGCAAATACGGCCCCCTGAAAGGACTGTGGCTCGCCCTGCGGCGGGGGGTGGGGGGGGGCCTGCACGCTGCCATCCGTGGGGCGGCAGCGGCTACGACCCCGTGCCGTAGCGCAAAAACGGCCGGCCGACCGGCCGACCGGCCCCCTCCTTCCGAAGAGTCGCGTCACCATTTGCTTTTGAACCCATTTTCCTTCCGGCAATAAAGATCATATCCTTTTCGGAGAAAAACAATCCCGACCCTGACGATCAGGGTCGGGATTCCGCCTTTAAACAGAACGATTCGGCCCGGACGGACAGATCAATCGTGCAGGTCGTCGCACCGCTCGGCCGCGGACTCGAATTCGAGCGTCGCATGGGAGATTCCGGCATGGTTCAGGAGGTCTTTCAGATCGTGTTTCACCTCCTCCATACGGGACAGGCTTTCGAGCACGACATGGGCCGTCAGGGCGTTTTCCGTCGTACTGATAGCCCAGACATGGATGTGGTGGACGGCCTTCACGCCCGGAACGTCCGTCATCTTCCGCCCGATCGCGGCCACGTCGATCTCCCCGGGAACGCCGTCGAGCGACAGACGCAGGCTGTCGCGCGTCAGCGACCAGACCGACGCCACGATCACCGCGGCGACGACCAGTCCCACGACAGGGTCGACGATCGTCCAGCCCGTCCACGAGATCACGAGTCCCGAAACGAGCACCCCGACCGACACCAGCGCATCGGCGGCCATGTGCAGATATGCACCCTTGACATTCAGATCACGGTCCTTGTCCTTCAGAAACAGCCACGCCGTGAAGCCGTTGATCGCCACCCCGACGCCCGCCGTCCAGGCGATGGCGCCGCCTTCGACCGGCGCGGGATGCAGCATGCGGCCGATGCTCTCGGCGACGATGCCCCCCACGGCGATCAGCAGGATCACCGAGTTCAACAGCGAGATCAGCACCGTGCTTTTCTTGTAACCATAGGTGTAGCGGGGCGTAGCCTGCGCCTGCGCCAGCCGGAAGGCCAGCATGGCCAGCAGCAGGCTGGCGACGTCGGAAAGGTTGTGCCCGGCATCGGACAGCAGGCCCATCGAGCCGTAGGAGAGGCCGACGGCGAATTCGACGACGACGAAAGCCACGTTGAGCGCAATGCCCAGAATGAAGGCCTTGTTGAGCGACGTAACCGTGCGCTCGTGGTGATGGTGTTCGTGTGTCATGGCTGCGGATCGGTTATGGTGTCCTTGATTTCGGAGAGTTCGACCAGTTTGTTGACGATGGCGTAGATCGTAAGTCCCGCCGCGGAGTGAATTTGCAGTTTCGCGGCAATGTTGCGGCGGTGGGTGATCACGGTATGGGCCGAGATGCAGAGCGCATCGGCGATCTGTTTGTTGGTCATGCCCTTTACCACGCAGACGATGATCTCCTTTTCACGGGCGCTCAACGGCTCGGGTTTCACCGTGCGGGGACCCGCCGCCGCCAGCCGCTCGACGGCCGGGATGAAGAGTTCGTCCTCCACGGCGTTGTGCGAGGCGAGTTCGTGCTCGCAGTTGAAGATGTCGAACAGCACGCCGTTGAGTTCGTTCGAGCTGCCCGAAGGGTAGTATTTGATGATGATATTCTTCAGCTCGCGCAGCTTGATATCAATCTGGTCGTGCTGGCGGCGGAAGATGTCGATCGAATAGGCCGTGTTCTTCTCGCCCGAGAGCAGCGACTCGACATACGGAAAAACGGTCTGCTCCTCGTAGGACATGTGGCGCTGCACTTCGGCGGCATACTCGTCGAAAAAGCGCATGATGGCGAACGAAACGTCGCTTAGGGCGCAGTCGACCGCCTCGATCAGTTTCCGCCGGATGGCCGGAAGCCGGAAGTCCAGGAAATAGCCGTGGGAGTTGTGCAGATAGTCGGTCAGCGAACGGACCGAGACCTCGCCGGCCAGCTCCGCGCCGTTGCCGAAGTTCATCAGCATGTTCACCACGGCGAGGAACGTCGCGGCGTCCACCCTGCTCTCGGCGCACACCTCGGCGATGGTCTTGTCGCCGAATCCCAGCGCAATGCCGAAACGGCTCATCACCTGCAACACGGCATAGCGGTCGCAGACCAGATCGCACATCCGGTCGTCACCCGCATATCCACCATTTTTATACATAGACAACGTGAATCCGGTGCATCGGATTGAATTTTTTTCGCCCGGATTTCAAACATGGAATGCACCGGATTCCCGTTACAGCGCCTACCGCGCCGGTTCCATATTGACAATCCTCCCCAATTCCCCTTTGCCAAGGGGGACTTATACCTGCCATCAGGTATTCATTTCGACGCCACAAAGATATGCGGACAAGCGCCGTGCCGCAATACCTAAAAAAGGGTATTTTCAGCGGCGTCCGATATCCACGTAGGTCGTCTGCAACATCGTGCGCCCCACGTCGAGCAGTTCGGGATTCGTCTCCGTCACGGCACGGCCGCCCGTCGCGTCCCACACCGCCTCGCCCGAGGCGTCGACCACGCCGAAACCGTCGTTGAAGGCGTAGTAGGCGAACTTACGGGGGGGGGTCGGTGCGAAAATGTCCTTGCTGTAATCGAAATCGTCGTGCGGAACGCCCAGTTGGGCGAGCAGCGTCGCGGCAATGTCGATCTGCGAGGCGTAGTCCTCCACCACACGCGGCCGGGCGACGGCCCCGCCCGTCCAGATCATCGGAATGCGGTGGCGCAGCGGTTCGTTGTAGGCCAGCGTCCGCGGGTAGGGATAGCCGTGGTCGGCGACCAGCACGACGAGCAGATCGTCCCATGCGGGCGAAGCCTTGAGTTTGTCGATCATGCGGCCGACGCAGTCGTCGGCGAAGGCGAAGGCGTTCAGCTCCCTGTCGTCGAACCTACTGAACGGCACGTCGAACGGCCGGTGGCTGCTCAGAGTCAGCAGTCCCGCCAGAAACGGCTCTCCCGTCCCGCTCTGCGCGATCACGCGGTCGGCGAACCAGTCGCACATCACCGCATCGTCGTACCCCCAGTCGGAGGGCGGCGTATCGAACCGAAGGTCCCTCTGCCAGACGAGCTGCTGCCAGCCCGTAGCATACATATAGGAGGCCTGATTGGTGAAATTGAGATCGCCGCCGTATACGAAACTCGTGGCGTAGCCCTCGCGGGCCAGCGACCGGGCCAGCGACGGCAGGCTGCGGCTCTTGGCCGGAAGCTTCATGATCGACATGCGCGTCTGGGCCGGAAATCCGCTCAGCACCGCCACTTCACCGCGGTCGGTGCGGAACGAATTGGCGAAAAAGTTCTCGAACCAGATGCCTTCGTCCCGCAACCGCCGCATATTGGGCATGACGGGCCGGCCGTCGACGTCGGCATCCATGATCGTGCGGGCGAAACTCTCCAGAATAACGACCACGACATTGGGACGGGTCTTCGTGAGCACGCGTTCCGAAGGTCCGGACGCAGGGCCGTTGCCGCGCAGGGCGTCGAACTTCGCCGTGCGCGTTGTCTCATCGAAGAAAGGGTATTCCGAAGCATAGTCGGTATGGTCGCCGAGCGTCGTCAGAAACGAAAAGACGGGATTTGTCGCCGCATGATTCAGGAACATGTTCGAGCTGAAATAGACTTTCGAGACATTGGCGACCGATGCCCCCGTACCGCCGCGGATCGCCAGAAAATCGCAGCCCGCAAGCAGCAGCAGGCCGAAGGTCCACGGCAATGCGGCGCGCCGGCGCAGGGGTTCGCCATCGAAAAGCCCCACCACACGGCGGTAGGTCCAGATCATCAACGCGACATAGGCGGCGGCCAGAAGCGTCTGCCGCACGCCGAGCCAGAAATCGACGCTCGCCATCGCCTCCTCGGGATCGGAGAGGTAGATCAGCACCGTCGCATCAATGCGGAACCCCCAATGCTCGTACAGCGCGACGTCGACGGCGAAGATCACGGCCGTCACCACGGCGATCAGCGCAAAATAGGCTGTCAGCACGCCCCGCCACACCCGTTCCGGGATACGCACCCACAGCGAGAGAAGCACGGCCAGGAGAGGCAGCGCGGTGACATAACCCGCGACGGTCATGTCGAGCGTCAGCCCGTGCCACAGCACCTCCATCCAGCCCCCGAAACCCGCCCCGGCCGCCTCTGCGGCATACCACGCCATAAAGACGGGTTTCTGCACGGCCATCGCGAGGACGGTCGCACAGAACACGGCAACGAGGAAAGCGAGTTTTCGGCGCATTACTTATTCCTATTTTTTGATTTCAGACAGGGTGGTTTCGGGCATCGCGCCGCACGGGACGGATGGGCAGTGCCGAAGTACGCCCCAATCGTCACGCGCAAGGGATGTGCGGAAATAGCCGCATAAAACCGAAAAACTATATTTTTTCGCCGTAGGCCAGGTCTCCCGCATCTCCGATGCCGGGAACGATGTAGGAGCGCGAAGTCAGCTCCTCGTCGACGACGGCCGTCCAGATCGTGGTGGTCTGCCGCGGCATGTTCTTCATGGCATAGTCAAGCCCCTGCTCACTGGCGACGACCGCGGCGACGTGGGTATGGGCCGGCGTACCGCCCTTCTCGCACAAGGCGTTGTAGGTCAGCACGAGCGACGATCCGGTGGCCAGCATCGGATCGACCAGCAGCAATGTCTTGCCTTCGAGGCTTCCGCACGAGATGTACTCGACCTTCACGGTGAACTTGCCGTCCTTGGTGCTCTTGCGATAGGCCGAGACGAAGGCGTTCTGGGCGTCGTCGAAGTAGTTGAGAAACCCCTGATGATAGGGAAGTCCCGCACGGAGAATCGTCGCCACCACGATCTGCTCGTCGATCATCTCGACGGTGGCTTCACCCAGCGGCGTCTCGACAACGCACGGTTTGTAGCTGAACGCTTTCGATATTTCGTAGGCCGTGATCTCGCCGATGCGCTCCATGTTGCGGCGGAAACGCATCGAATCCCGCTGAATCCGCTTGTCGCGGATTTCTGCGATGAATTTGTTGAGAACGGTGTTCTGCTGGGAGAGGATATGCAACGTCATGGTTGAGTGGGTTTGGTTGGTTGTCAGTAGAGGAAATTGTTGAACGGATAACGCCCGGCGTGAATCTCGCGCACCATGCCGTACAGATCCGAGCGGAATTTTTCCAGATTGGTCTTCGCCAGCGCCGAGAGGAAGATGCAGGGCGTGTTGGCCCGTGCGATCCAGCTCTTTTTAAGCTCCTCCAGCGAGAGGTTCTCGCGCGTGGCGGGCGTCAGGTCGTCCTCCTCCTTCTCGATATAAGTATAGGCGTCGACCTTGTTGAAAACCAGATAGACGGGTTTGTCGCCCGCGCCGATCTCCTGCAGGGTCTGCTTCACCACGGCGATCTGCTCCTCGAACTGCGGGTGCGAAATGTCCACCACATGAACCAGCAGATCGGCTTCGCGAACCTCGTCCAGCGTCGATTTGAACGACTCGATCAGTTCCGTGGGCAGTTTGCGGATAAAGCCCACCGTGTCCGAAAGCAGGAAGGGCAGATTGTCGAAAACCACCTTGCGGACCGTGGTGTCGAGCGTGGCGAAGAGCTTGTTCTCGGCGAAAACCTCGCTTTTCGAAATCAGGTTCATCAGCGTCGATTTGCCCACGTTGGTATAGCCGACCAACGCCACGCGGACCATTGCGCCGCGGTTCGAACGCTGCACGGCCATCTGGCGGTCGATCTTCTTGAGGTCCTCCTTCAGTTTGGCGATGCGGTTGCAGATGATGCGGCGGTCGGTCTCGATTTCGCGCTCTCCGGCGCCGCCGCGGGTTCCCGTGCCGCCCCTCTGGCGTTCGAGGTGGGTCCATAGGCCCGACAGCCGGGGCAGCATGTATTCGTAATTGGCCAGCTGCACCTGCGTCTTGGCGTAAGCCGTCCGGGCACGCGACATGAAGATGTCGAGGATCAGACGCGTGCGGTCCAGCAGACGGCAGGGCATCTCCTTTTCGATGTTGCGCGTCTGCGAGGGAGTCAGTTCGTCGTCGAAGATCACCACGTCGATTTCATGCTCCCGGCAATACGCGGCGATCTCCTCCAGTTTGCCGGGACCGACGTAGATGCGCGACGAAGGCTGCGGCAGCCGCTGGGGGAAACGTTTCACCGAACAGATGTCGGCCGGCTCGGCCAGAAACTCCAGTTCATCGAGAAACTCCTCGGTCTGGCGCGGGTCCTGGTTGTCGCGGATGACGGCGACCAGCACGGCGCGTTCGCGGCAATCGGCCGCGGCGACAGGCTGGGGATTCAATTTATTTTCTTCCAAAACAATTCTATTTTATTTCCGGTTTCAACTCCGGCTTCCGCCGGGTCGGACAACGTGCTGCAAACACGATGCTACAAATAAGGGTATCCGCCCGAAAGCAGGATACCCTCAAAAAGTTCAGCCGTAACGCCTTAATTTGCATGCGGAACTCGACCGGCAGGGCGTATCTGACATGCACCGTCTGATTCCGCCGTTTCCCGGGGCTCCATTCGGCGATTCGTTCGACACACGGCCCTTTCATCCGCCGGCGAACGGCCGGGCGGATATTCCCGTCCCGGACTTTAGTTCTGTACGCGGAAGTCTACCGGCAGGGTATACTTCACGCGAACCACCTGGTTACGCTGTTTGCCGGGGCTCCACTTCGGAGACTTGTTCAGTACGCGGATGGCCTCCTCGGAGAGCGAACGGTCGGGCGTCTGAAGCACCTGGATATTGGTCAGACGGCCGTCCTTCTCGATCACGAACGAGAGAACCACACGACCCTGGATACCGTTTTCGAGGGCGATCTGCGGGAACTTCACGTTCTGCTGCACCCAGTTGCGGAAGGTATTGAGGTCTCCGCCCTGGAACGAAGGCATGGTCTCGGCGATCAGGAACGGCTGGTCGTCCTCGATGGTCTCTTCGGCCACCTCGACCTGCTGGATCACCTCGGTATTCTCGTCGAACTCGGCGAAGTCCACTTCGGTGGTGATCTTCGTGTCGTTGGTAACGACCTGCAACAGGTCGGCGATAACCTTCACCTCTACACGCTTGGGAGGCTCGGGAGGCTTCTGGTCTTGGCGGGTGATCTCGACGATCTCCTCCTCGACAACAGCAGTCTGCAAATCCATCTTTTCAATCTTGCGCTCCTTCGGGGTGTAGGCGAAAGCCCCGATCACGAGGCAAAGCGAAATGACCAGACCGATTTCGAGCAAAAGACCCCGCTTGTTCCGGAGGTCCGCTTTGGGTGATTTCTTAATTTCCATTTATCTCAAATAATTTTAATGTTCGGGCAAAAAACGGGCATAGGGGCGCTATGCACCACAAATATATGGATAAAAATTCAAAAATGAACATACGGACGCAAAAATCTTCATTTTTTACCTACTTTTGTCGCAGGAAACAGCCCCCGGAATCGCAGGAATGACACATCAGGAATCGTTATACGGCAAAACGCCCGACCAGCTCGCAGCCCTTTGCGGCGAGCTGGGAATGCCGCGCTTCGCCGCGCGGCAGATCGCCCGCTGGCTCTACGTCCGCCACACGGAAGACCCGCTGCGGATGACCGACATCGCCGCCGCGCACCGCCAGCAGCAGCGCCGTGCTGCGCCCGCTGATGGACACGCTTTGCAGGGTGGCCCCGCCATAATCATAGCGGGCACTCTCGGTGCCATCGCTCACGTTGATGATGGCGGCATAGGTATCAAAAACAGCCAGCACGCGGCTGCTGCCGGTCCCTTTTAGCTTCCCGAGGAGTCTGAC
>OGQZ01002044.1_pt1 | contig 14381 bp, 13 predicted proteins | sample 1553321 | NCBI WGS metagenome assembly OGQZ01 (sample SAMEA2579958, study PRJEB22360) | human gut metagenome | reverse complement strand
GTTTTCGAAAGGGATAGTAGGATATCATCTGGCAACTTTGACATATAATAAGGGGAGACATCCGATTGTATGGGCATTAGCTTTAGGATTGAAGATAAAGTGAATGCAATGAAAATATATGATACAGAACTAGGTGAACCTCCATTTCCTCGGAACTTGGAAGCTATAAGGTCATTGGCTTTATTAAGGGGTGGAACTTCGGGGTGTAGATATGCTGAGGCATTTAAGATGATAAAGCAAATTGAGATGTAAGGCGCAGTCAGATGAAAAAAATTTTATTTTATAAGTGGTATTCATTTATGAATGCAGGAATCGAAAGAGCATTTAGGCAGTTAAACATAGAATATGATATTTTATATTATCAGCAGACCGATTGGGAACAGGATCCGGTATTCGAAGAAATGGTTCAAAAACAACTTAAAAATAATATATATGCTGCAGTTTTTTCTGTAAATTTTGCTCCAATTGTGTCAAAAGTTTGTCAACAATATGGGGTTGAATATATTTCATGGGTTTATGATTCTCCTATGCATATAAGAGATAACAGTATGATGAAAAATTCATGTAATAAAATTTATATGTTTGATTGGGGACAGACTCAAGAGTATCAAAAACAGGGAATAATTATGGAACATTTGCCATTGGCAGTAGATCCAGAAGTTTTTAATTTGAGAATTAACAATAATGCTGTAAATGAATATTCTTCTCAAATCAGTATGGTAGGAAAATTATATAAGACAGATTATCCAATATATACTAACCCATTAAGTAATAATATAAAGCAACTATTAAATGATATGATAGTAAAGCAAAGGGATATGTATAATAATTGTTTTATTCCGGAATTTCTAACAGATGAATTGTTAAAAACTATTAATGAAGAGTATATAACTGCGGGATTAGATTTTAGAATTGAAAAAAGAGAACTTGAATATATGATGTTGTGTGAGACAACAAATAGAGAAAGGATAATTATATTGTCATTACTTGCAAATCATTTTGACACGCATTTATATACAACAGAAAAAATACCTATAAGCAATTTAAATATACATGGCCCTGTTGATTATTATAAACAAATGCCATACATATTTAAATTAAGCAAAATAAATATGAATATTTCGTTAAAGGCAATAAGAACTGGTATTCCATTGAGATGTGTAGATGTATTAGGATGTGGCGGCTTTTTGCTGTCAAATTATCAAGAAGAATTAGTTCAGGACTTTATTGTGGGCAATGAATGTGAAGTATATGGAAGCTTTGAAGAAATGTATGATAAAGCTAATTATTATATTAAACATGATGATATTAGAAAGAAAATTGCTAAAAATGGCTTAGAGAGAGTTAAAAAGTCGTTTACTTTTAGGGATAGAATACATAAAATGTTTGTACACTTAATTTAAACTGTTAGCTAATGAATTTTACAAGAAAAGCCATTCAAACAATTAAGTTTTGAGTGGCTTTTATGGATGAAGTAATAGATTGCATTTCGCTTTATAATATTAATGCATGGAGGCATAAGGAAATAGAATATGACAAAGGTTATAACGTATGGAACATTTGATTTGTTCCACGAGGGTCACTACAAACTTTTACAGCGAGCAAAAGAGCTTGGTGATTATCTGATAGTCGGAGTTACTACAGAACACTTTGACGAGGCTAGAGGAAAGGTGAATGTAGTTGACTCTATTATGGAGCGAATTGAAAATGTCAAAAAGACCGGATTTGCAGATGAGATTATCATAGAAGATCATGATGGACAAAAGATAGAGGATATTCAGAAGTATGGAGTGGATATTTTTACGGTAGGTTCAGATTGGATAGGTACGTTTGATTATCTCAAGCAGTTTTGTAAAGTGGTTTATTTGGAACGAACGCCAGACATTTCATCCACAATGATTAGGAAAAATAGATTTAAGATTGTGAATTTAGGAATTGTAGGGACAGGTCGGCTTTTGCCTAGATTTATAGCAGAATTAAAATATGTTAGTGGTGTAAATTTGTGTTGTACATATAATCCTGAAGTTCATAGCAAATATGCATGGAATAACAGACATGACTTACCTAACTATCATGGGAATTATGAGGAGTTTTTGGAGGAGGTAGATGCTGTATATATAGCATCTCCGAATGAGACGCACTACGGATACGCTAAGCAGGCATTAGAGCTGGGAAAACATGTTTTGTGTGAGAAGCCGGCAGCATTTACAAAAAGAGAGGCAGAGAGCCTTTATGAATATGCAAAGTTACATGATTTAGTATTGATGGAAGCCGTCAAGACCGCATACTGTCCGGGCTTTGGACAGCTCCTCAACGTGGCAAAAAGTGGAAAAATAGGTGAAATCCGTGATGTGGAGGCCTGTTTCACACGATTGGCAAATAAGGAATCCAGAGAAAGAACGGACTCCAGTTACGGAGGCAGCTTCTTAGAGTTCAGCAGCTATACGCTTCTTCCTGCGATTAAGCTCCTGGGTAATGACTACAAGAGTGTGCATTTTGACATACTGTATGATGAGACGGGGGTTGATGTGTATACAAAGGTATCGCTTAAATATGATAATGCGACAGCATTAGCCAAAAACGGTGTGGCAGTCAAATCAGAAGGACAGCTTGTCATAGCAGGAACCAACGGATACATTCTCGCGCCATCACCATGGTGGCTTACCAGAAGGTTTGAGGTGCATTATGAGGATCCGGGTAAGGTTGAGGTTTATGAGCCGACATTTCAGGGAGAGGGCTTTCGTTATGAAATCAGCGATTTCGTGTCAAAGGTCAATGGAATTGACAGGCATGGGTACAAGCTGACAGCGGAGGAAGCAATCGCGATGGCGGGTATCACCGAGGAGTTTATGAAGGAGAAGAACAAAGAGAAGAGAACACATAATAATGTTGCATGTCAACAAAATTATTGCTGATTTTGTAGAAAAAATGCAAAAACGCGAATAATATTGTTGCAGTGATACAATATAAGACATATAATAATATTATTGAAACAATATTGTGAGTGGAAAAGGGGGCAGGCATATGCTGGTACAGTTCACAGTCGAAAATTTTTTATCGCTTAGAGATAAGGTGTATTTGAGTCTGGAACCTTCAAGAGATAAGAATCATTCAGAGAATCTTATTACAAAGGGAGAGTATAAGTCCGTTAATACTGTGACGATTTATGGGGCAAATGCTTCGGGAAAGAGCAGTTTGTTTAAGGCTATTACGGTTGCTCTAAACATGATTAGAAATTCAAATAATGTGCAGATTACAGATGAATTGCCGGTCGTGCCGTTTAAACTGGATTTCAAGTCGCACAATAAACCTACATCTTTCGAGTTTACATTTGTTGCTGGAGATGAGAAGAAGTATATTTATGGTTTTAGTGCAACAAAGGAAAGGATTATTGAAGAGTATCTGTATTGCTACAATACATCAAAACCAACCTTAATATTTGATGTAATAGAAAATGAAGAACCTAAATTTAATAGGTTATATAAGGTAAAGCTTGATGCAGCTTATCAGATGAATACATCTAATAAATTGTTTCTGGCAACGGCCACTACCTGGAATGTGGAATGTACAAAGGTTCCGTTTGAATGGTTAGCAAAATCAATTGATACATTTACGGAAGTACAGGAGTTGAGCAATGTTGCATTTGACAGATATCAGACAGATGAAAGTAAGGAATATATAGACTTTACAAGGGAATTATTAAAACAGGCTGATATTAACATTAGCAGTATAGAGCTTGATGCAAAAGAGGGAAAACGAAATGATGTTGAAATAACAACAGGTCATACTGTTGTAGCTGAAAATGGAGAAGAAAAGGTATTTTCACTTACACTTCAAGAAGAATCAATGGGAACGCAGTTACTGTTTTACTATGGTCCATTGTTGAGAGATGCATTCGAAAAAGGCAAGACTATAATTCTTGATGAAATTGATAAGAGCATGCATCCAAGTATTGTGAAATTTATAATTAATTTGTTTAGAGATTCGCAAGTAAACAAAAATGGGGCCCAGTTAATTGTGACAACACATGAGACGGGCATTTTGTCATTAGATATGTTTCGAAGAGATCAGATTTACTTTACAGAGAAGGATGCAAAAAGTGGAGTAACTGATTTGTATTCCCTTGACGAATTTTCTGTCCGTAAGACAGAAAACATTGAAAAAGGGTATTTGATGGGAAGGTATGGAGCAATTCCGTTTCTGAGGGCAGGGGAGGTACTGTGATTGGCAGATAGAAAATTTCAAAAGAAAAAGAGGAATAATATTACCCGTAAAAAGAGGCCTATAATGATTTTTACAGGTGAAGGAAAAAATAAGACTGAGAAGCAGTATTTTCTTTCTTTTCAGGAACAACATGGTAAATATTCCATTCAGTATGTGAATACGGGGCTTGATACAGATCCGGCAGGAATGCTCAAATCAATGGAAAATGCATGGAAAAGATATGAGTTATCAGTATCAAATGGAGATAAAGCATATATTGTATTGGATATGGATTGTAGTCTACAAAAGATAAAATTAGTAAAGAAATTGCAGGAGACATCCAAGAATATTCAATTTATTGTGTCTAATCCATGTATTGAAGTATGGTTTATTATGCATTTTATATATACCACACATCAATTTAAGGATGGAAGAGAACCGAAGAAAGAATTAGGAAAGTATATTTCGGGGTATGAGGAAAATATGTACATATCAGAAATTATTAGACCTAGATTGGAGATGGCTGTGAAAAATGTAGAAAAGCTGATGGTACATTATGAGTCTATAGGAATTAAGTGGGGAGACGCTGCATGCAATCCTATGACGGATGTTGTAGATATATTAAAAGAACTTGACGTAATATAGAGGATAGGTATATGGAAAAAGCAAAAATCAAAATAGGCATAATCGGCACCGGCAGAATAGCCCACCGTTTTGTGCAGGATCTGAAAATGGTAGAGGAAGCCACTTTATCCAGTGTATACAATCCGCACAGCAAAAGTGCAGAGCGCTTTGTAGAAGACATTTGCACAGATGATAAAAATGCAGACAGACCAATAGCAACCTCAGATTTCGCACAATTATTCGAAGCCTGCGATGCCATATATATAGCCTCACCTCATGCGACTCATTATGAGTATGCCAAGAGGGCACTTGAAGCCGGAAAACATGTACTTTGCGAAAAGCCGATGACGCTGGCACTAAGTGAGGCAGAGGAGCTGTTTCAGATAGCAAAAGAGAGAAGGCTGATACTTCGCGAGGCAGTCAAAACCGCGTACTGTCCGGGCTTTTTGAAGCTTTTAGAGGTTGCAAAAAGCGGAGTAATAGGAGAGATATGCGATGTGGAAGCAGCCTTTACAAAGCTTGAGAGCACCTGCGGCCGGGAACTCACAGATATAGAGAGCGGAGGCAGTGTCACAGAGCTTGGCACTTATTGCATGCTTCCTATATTTAAGCTGATGGGCTGTGATTATATAAACCTGCGGGTTCAGGCAATCAATGCGCCGAACGGTGTGGACAAATACACCAAGCTGTACTTTACATATGAAAACGGCATGGCAACAGCCAAGATGGGACTTGGTGTGAAGTCTGAGGGGCAGCTATTGATATCCGGAACTAAGGGCTATATTCTGGCAGAATCACCCTGGTGGCTTACAAAGAAATTTGAAGTGCGCTATGAGGATCCGACAAAGAAAGATGTATATGAGGATGACTTCATAGGAGCAGGGCTGGTATATGAAATTGTAGGTTTTATAGAGGATTGCAAGGGCAATCCGATAGGGGCAGGCGTCACAGAGGATGAGACACTTGCCACGATAGATGTCATGGAGCAGTTTTTGGGCACGAGCGTGGCAACGAGAAAAAAAGCCACAGAAAAAGAACGTGAAAGTGTTAATTTTACCAATGTGGCAGACAAATATTTGTAAGGAAACAGGAGAAAAAAATGCTAAAAGGAATACAATATCGGGCACCGCTTAGTCTGGAGGCAATTGCAGATGGAGGCTTCTCATATGCAGAGATATCCTATGAGGTGCTGGCAAACAATGCACTGCCCACCTATAAGAAAAAGTCGGGAGACAACCGTCTTCTGATGGTATCGGGACTGATATGTGAGTTGCACGGACTGACGCCGGACAAGCTGTACGACGTGTTGGAAACCTGCAGGAAATATCAGGGGCACTATGTAGTGCTGTCCACCATGAACTGCGAGCCGGAGGTGCTCGAAAATGTGGTCGAGGAATGTGCTATGATGATATCAGACTACAAGATACCGATATTTCTGGAGAACGGCTGCAGAGGCGATGATGAGACCGGATATATGCACAACGCATACTCGGACGTATCAGACCTGATGAAAACGGCACAGTACTGCAATCGCCTGTGTGAAGAGCCAATGGTTGGAATATGCTATAACATAGGCTATGGAAATCTTCTGGCAAAAAATATCAGAAGTCAGATATATCAGTGCAAGGATTATCTGTGTGCGATACATGCCAATGATAATGGCGGCACAAGGAACGATAAGCAGATGCCATATACCTTCACCAAAGGCAGAGGTGACCTCGTGACAGACTGGTATCAAATAGTGCAGGAGCTGATTCACATGGAATTTGGCGGCTGGCTGATATTTGATACAACAGGCCTGTTTGGCAGATGTCCGGAAAAATTGCAGGCGCAGTATATACGCTTGATGCATGCGATTGCAGAGGATTGGGAGAGTCAGTACACATTTGCGGAGAGAGTGCTGAATAAGCCGGACAAAAAGCTCATACTCTTTGGAGCAGGACAGATGTTTACCGACTATATGCGTGTGTTCGGAGAGAAATATCCACCATACTTTGCTGTGGACAATGGACAGAGCAGATGGGGCACCAAAGTGCTCGGAGTGTCTGTCAAGAGCCCGCAGGAGATACTGACAGTTCCGGCAGAGGAGCGAAATGTAGTGATATGTTGCATGTATTACGATGCAATCGGCGCACAGCTTCGCGAGATGGGGGTAGAATACGAAGAATTTCACGACCAATATTTTGTATAGATTAAAAGGCTTTATTAGGATATACAGTATGGCATATGCTTTTATAAAAAAGAGTGTATGATAAAAAAGATCTGACCGGAATTATGACAGATAATTGATATAGATGAGGAAACACATTATGATAAAAGTAGGAGTACAGACAAAAGGAATATTACCTGAAATGGGACTGGAAAAGGGTGTAGCGCTCATAGCTGCAGCAGGCTTTGAGAGAGTAGACTTTAATCTGGATACATTTCTCAAAAACTCAGACGTGTACGCAGGCCGAATCAACACATTCTTTGATAATGATATGGAAAGCCTGCTTGTATATTTTGAGGAATACAGAAAAATGTTTGAGAAATACGGCATAAAGCCATCACAGATGCACGCACCGTACCCGATTCTGGTACCAACAAGAGCAGATGTGACCGACTACATGCAAAAGGTTGTAATCCCAAAGAGCATAGCAATCGCAGGTCGGATGCAGATACCATGGGTGGTAATACACCCCTTCAAGCTTCAATACAAATACGGTCTTGAAGTAGAGCAGGCGATGAACCTGCAGTATTTCCAATCGCTAATCCCGATGCTAAAGGAGCACCATGTGGGAGTGTGTGTGGAAAATCTGTATGAGGGTGTCGGTGGCAGAATCACAGAGGGCACCTGCGCTAATCCGGCAGAAGCCGCGTGGTACGTGGACGTGCTCAACCAACTGGCAGGCGAAGAGCTGTTTGGCTGCTGTCTGGATACAGGTCATATGGAGCTGACACACAGAGAACCGGCAGACTATATCAGACAAATCGGCAGCAGACTCAAAATCCTGCATATGCATGAAAATGACGCAATCGGTGACCTGCATCAGATGCCGTACACCTTCGGCACAAAGCCGAATGACGGTGTGGACTGGGAGGATTTCTGCAAAGCTCTGAGTGAGATATGCTTTGACGGAACACTGAGCTTTGAGACATTCCCTTGTGTGAACAGCTTCCCTAGAGGAACAAGAGAGGAAGTGCTTCGAACTATAAGAACGATTGGAGAGGATATAGCAATAGCAATAGAAAGGTGGTGGAAATACTATGGAAGAGATTATAGTAGGAAATGTAGAAGAATTATGTGACAAGGTTAAGGGAAAAATGGTATATATATATGGAGCTAAGTCAGTAGCATTGAGGGTATGGAAAACGCTTGAATTATCAAAAAATGGAGGTACTGAAGTCGTTGGTTTTTTAGTATCAAATAGATACGATAATCCAAAGAAAATCTATGGAAAAAATGTATATAGGATCGAAGAAGAAAATAAGCATTTTGATTGTGTTATTCTTGCAGTTAATGGGGGAATATTATGGCGTGTAAGGGATGAAATAGAACAATATGATATAGATAGACTTATTTTAATTAGTCCATTAATGGATGATATGTTTGAGAAAACCGCAAATAGTGTTTTAAATAAAAATTGCAAAATATCTGATAAGGCATATATTGATAATAATGTTCAGATTGTAGCGGATGAAACTTCTATTATAGAGATAGATGATAATGTTATTATTGGGGAAAAAACCATTTTAATAGCAATAGAGCATTCACATATACATATTAGTGAGAGAAGTTGTATAGGATGTAGTGTTAAAATCATTGCAGAAAATGGATCATTTGTAAATTTATATGAAAGAACTTCAATAGGAGAAAATAGCGAATTACTGGCAGAAAAAGACTCTGTGATACGCTTGTCAAGAGAATGTAGTATTGGCAAAAAGATATCAATAAGTTCACAGAATACATCAATAATTCAAATATCAAATATATGTGTCGTAGGGGATTATGGAAAAATAGGATTAAATAAAGGAAGAGTTTTAATTGGTGAAGGTACGACTTTTGGAACAAATCTTTATCTTGTTTGTGAATATTCTGATGTGATAATAGGGAAAGAGTGTATGTTTTCATATTATGTAAAAATTAATGTTGGAAGTCATCAAATAATAGACAAGAGTACAGAAGAAAATATTACAAACCGCAATGCAATAAGGATAGGAAATCATGTGTGGTGTGGAATGGGATGTATAATATTGCCGGGATGTGATGTGGGAGATGGCTGTGTTGTAGGGGCGGCTTCAGTTGTAAATAAAGTGATATTACCGGATTGTACATGTGCAGGTAGTCCGATTAGAATACTAAGAAAAACTATAGAATGGAAAAGATAGGATGTCTAATTAGATATCAAAAAGGTATTTGTATTAATGTGAATAATAAACTAGTTCGTTTGTAAATAGTATTAAGTAAATCAGAAAATTGACCGATATAAACAATAGTTAAATGGATTTAATTGCTAACCTGCGAATGGAGTCGCTTAAAAGATATATCGGAGAATCGGAAACGGTTGGTGTATGAGCCCTGCATTTGTGCAGGGCTTTTATTATATCGAAAGATAATTATAGAGGATAAAATGAGTTTTGAATATAATGATGATGTGTTAAAAAAAATACAGAACATAGAATTAGAAATGCTTAAGGAAGTGGATAGAATATGCCGTAAATATAGCATAATATACGAATTAGATGGTGGTACTTTATTGGGGGCAGTTCGTTATGGCGGGTTTATTCCATGGGATGATGATATTGATATTCGTATGCTAAGAAAAGATTACGACAGATTTTGTGATGTGTGCCAAGATGAATTTGGTGATAAGTATTTTTTGCAGACATACCATACGGATTCTGAATATAGATGGGGATATGGCAGAGTATTAAAAAATAATACGGAATATTGCAGAGCGGATCACGAGATGATTAATAGCAGAAATGGTATATTTCTAGATATTTTTCCTTGCGATAATATGCCTGAAAAAGGATTTCAAAAGCAAATATACAATTTTAGATGTTATATAGCTCGGAAAATAGGATATTCTGTTGTAGGAGCAATGTACGAAAAAAATCATGCTAAAAGATTGGTATATAAAGTTTTGTCATCGATTCCGATTAAAGTAGCAGCAAATGAATTTGATAGATTGGCATCTAAATATGATAATAAACAAACGAAATATGTACGAACACCGGGATGGCATTGGAAACAAGAAAGCAAAGGATATTTACGTTCGTGGCTCACTGAGTATAAAGAAATTAAATTTGAAGATATGGTAGCATATGCACCAAAAGATACAGATGGATTTTTGAGATATATGTATGGAGATGATTATATGACACCACCACCGGAAAACGAAAGGAATCCACAACATCCTGCAACAATGATTGATTTTGGGGAGGAATAAATATGACAAATGAAGAATTTAATATTTTGAGAGATAAAGCGGAAATAGAAGGAGAGAAAGCTCTTACATCAGAAGAAAAAATATTACTTGAACCATACAAGGTTGACAATGCAATTATAATGGCGGCAGGATATAGTGCAAGGTGTATGCCATTATCAAATATTCTTCCTAAAGGGCTTTTTCGAGTGAAGGGCGAGGTACTCATTGAAAGAGAAATACGTCAGCTTAAAGAAGCCGGAGTTGAAGAAATTGTAGTTGTAACAGGATTTATGAGTGAGAAATTCCAATACTTGAAGGACAAGTATGGTGTAATTCTCGTTCATAATGAGGACTATGACAAGTACAATAATATTGCGTCTTTATATATAGCACAGGAGTATATGAAGAATTCATATATTCTATGTTCAGATAATTATTATACTGACAATGTATTTCATTCATATGTGTATTCTCCGTATTATTCATGTGTCTATTCAGAAAAATATTGTGATGAGTTTTGTGTACTCGAAGAGGATGAAGAGGGCATTATAACGAACATTCACAGAGGTGGAGCTAAGGCATGGTACACAATTGGCGATTGCTTCTTTAATAAAAAATTCTCTGATACATTTGTAAAATATATGAATGCTGAGTGGGATGATGAGAATACAAGAAATATGCTTATGGATGATTTCCATATTCGTCATATTGATGAACTCAAACTTAGAAAAGTAGAACGTGAAAATGATAAAGTATTAGAATTTGATACACTAGAAGAATTTAGAACTTTTGATGATACATTTGATGAATTTATGAACAAAAACCTAGATCAATCAAATGAGGTAATAAAGGTATTTTCTAAGTATTCAGAGGTGAAATCATATCATTCGGTTCCAACAGTTCAGAAGAATGGTAGATTGCATTTGAATGAAAACCTTTTCAAACCCTCACCAAAATGTTTGGAAGTATTAAAAGATATAACGATGGAAGATTTATATCTTTATGATTTGGGACGTAATGATGAATTAGTCGAAGCATTGGCAGAATCAACAGGTATTTCAGATAATAATATATTTGTTCACAATGGTTCGGCAGAAGTTATCAAATCAATTGGAAGTATTTTGTTAAATGAAGGGGATGTGGTGTTAATTCCAGCACCGGGATGGAGCTATTACAAGAGTGTAGCGGATGCAAAATTTGCTAAATGTGTTACTTATGAGGTTTGTGAAAAAGAGGATACATACGAGTACAATATTGATGATATCCTACAGAAAGCAAAAGAAAATCATCCAAAAGTGATTATTATTACATCACCACAGATGCCTACTGGATGTGGAATTGATTATGATGACATAGAGAGAATAATAAGAGAAAACGAAAACTCAATAATCCTTCTTGATGAGGCTTATTGGGGATATGGTAATGATGATAACAAATTCGAGAAAAAAATTATTACTAAGTATAGTAATGTGGTAATTACAAGGACATTTTCTAAGTTTTATGGATTAGCAGATATTCGTATAGGATATGGATTGTGTAGCTATCCGCTACGTAGAACTATTGGCTTAGATTTACCATTGTTCCGTGCTTGTGGAATTAGCAGGAGAATTGCTATTGCTGCGGTTAAGGATAAAGAATATTATCAGGCAATGAAAGCAAAGTCAAATTCAGTGCGAGAATGGTTTTCTGATGAACTTAATAAGATACCGGGAGTTAGAGCATATAAATCAGAATCTAACTTTGTATTTATTAAGTTAGATAATGCAGATGCTGATAAAGTAAGGGCGTATATGGAAGAGAATGGATTGCTTATTAGATTATTTACGGATAAGGATGCACTAAGACTTAGAATTACAATTGGACCTAAGGATATTATGGAGAGAGTTATTTATCAGTTGAAGAGAGCATTGGAGTAATAATATGGAGAAAATGATATGTTAAAGGAATTACAGGAATTTAGAGATAAATTAGATGCGGTAATGCATAAATGTATGGGCAATAGAATTGTAATCTATGGATATGGATATTCAGGTAGATTTGTGGCTTGGTATGGAAAGTACTATCATAGCATTAAGCCAGATTATATAATCACGCAAGAGTATTCTAATACTATACCATATGAATTCGAATTGTATAGGGAATCATTATTTGATTTTGGGTACAAAGATGTAAAGAATGCTATCGTATGGTTGTGTACAGCAGAGACCGCTGAGGTACGTGAAAGGCTTGTGTCGCATGGCTATGTGAAAAATAAAACTTATTTTGATATGAATGAAGTGATTTATGGGGCAGAGTATGATAAAGATGCTGCTGATACTAATGTACAATTTATGAGATATTTGGAAAAAATATGTGGATGTGATTTAGTTGAACCTATAAAGGTTGATGATTTTGTGAATTCAATTAAAGGTATGCGTCCATGTGTAAACTCATCACAAAAGGAAATTTTTCCATTGTTAGATAAGTGCCATATTATACCAAATGAAAAAGATGCAATATTTGATTTTGGATGCGGAAAGGGAACTGCATTAATTTCTTTTTTAGATTATGGTTTTTCAAAGGTTGGTGGGGTAGAATATGCAGATAATGTGTACGATATTTTATGCTCAAATTTTAATAAATTGGGGAAAAAATATGTAAGCAAGGAAATAAAGTGTATTCATGAGGATGCAATTAATATAAAATATGAATTGGATGAATACAATTGGTTTTATTTTTTGGATCCTTTTTCTATAGATATATGTGAGAAAGTTATAGAAAATATATGTGATAGTATAGATAGAAAACCGAGAAAAATAAATATTATAAGTATATTACCTTGGTGTCACAATAAGATTATTGAGACAGAAAAATTTGTTTTAACTAATCAGTTTGATATTATGACACGACAAAGAGTAGTTAATATTTATGTAACAAAAAAAGGAGAAGAATATTGAACAGTATAAAAATATCTGTAATTATTCCAGTATATAATGTTGAAAAGTATATAAAAAAAGCTATTGAAAGTGTAATTGAGCAAACATATAAGGATTTAGAGATTATTTTAATTGATGACGGATCTACTGATGCTAGTGGTATAATATGTGATAATTATGCAAATATAGATGAACGGATACGCGTTATTCATAAGGTAAATGGGGGGATTGTAAGCGCTAGAAAGGCCGGAATAAATATTGCGACTGGTAGTTATGCTGTAAATTTGGATCCTGATGATTGGATTGAAAGTAATGCATATGAAAATGTTGTGGAAATTATTAAGAAATATAGCCCTGATGTTATTGCATTTGGAATGAAAAAAGAATATGAAAATTTTGTGGAGCGGCAATCAATTCAGTTAGCAAGTGGAATATATACTAAACAAACATTTTGGGATGCCTTTTGTGAGAAAGTAATTGAACAGCCTTTTTATTCGCAACCGATGTTAATGTCACAGTGCGATAAAGTAGTAAAAACCGAACTATTTAGAAAACATGAGCTTAGTTGTAGTGAGAATTTAAAAAAAAATGTAGATGATGCTGTTATTTTCCCAATGTTGTTGGACATGAATAATATATATATAGATTTTGGATGTTGGTATCATTATTGTGTAAGAAAAAATTCAATATTGTGGCAGAAAAAAAATAAGGATAATTTTAGATATAATGTTTTAGCGTTACATTTGATTAGTTCTTATAAAAAATATGGTAAAAATAGTGGATGCACAAAAGAATTTTTACTGTATAAGTTGGTGCATCATTTAATGTTAGACACTCCTGAATTGCTATTTGAAAATGGAAGATGTAGTATTTACCCAGATATGCAGCAGGGGTGTAGAGTTATATTATATGGGAAAGGTGTATTTGCAAATCGATTTATGAATAGTTTAAAAATACAAGATTATTGCGATATTATTGCAAATGTAGATTCAAGTGATGTCGAAAGATTAAATTTAATAGATAGTAAAAGCTATGACTATATTGTTATTTCCATATTTAATTCCCAAATAGTTCTTTCTGTGTTGGATTTATTATCAAGTATGAAAATAGATAGAAAAAAAATATTAATTATAGAAAAAGAAAATATTACACCAGAATTTTTGCCGGAAGAAGTAAAAGAAGCTTTTTACAATTTATAAGAGATTATGAGTGAAAGATGGAGTAGATA
>OGQZ01002039.1_pt1 | contig 14414 bp, 7 predicted proteins | sample 1553321 | NCBI WGS metagenome assembly OGQZ01 (sample SAMEA2579958, study PRJEB22360) | human gut metagenome | reverse complement strand
CTTTTGATAAAAAAAAGACAATATTCCCATTCCCTGTTGTTTATCTCTCATCCGCCGTTACAGTAAAAATATTCGTAAAACGGTTCTCCATATCCAGCGAAAGACCAGACATCTCTGTCTGGCCTTTCTGATGATCATTCTTTACAATGATTCATTTTATTATTTTTTCTTTTTTCTTTTTACTGCAAAACCTGCTGCACCGCCAACTACGATCGCTGCTGCAAGGATGCCAACCCATACACCGATCGGTGTATTATCGCCGGTCTTTACAGAAGTACGTCCTGTTGTTCCGCCTCCATCATTATTGGTTGATGTAGAACCTCCAGGTACTGGTGTACTTGTTCTCTCAGAAGGTGTTACTGTTGGCTGTCCGCTCGGTACCGGTGTATTCGTTACCGTCGGCTCCGGTGTTGTATTCTTACTGTTAGTGATATCCATGGAGTTTTCATAACTCTCACTTTCGTTCAGAATGATATCACCTTCACCGTCGATCTCATATGCGAAAGAATCATGATCAACCGGATTTCCATCCTTATCAGTCTCCATAACTGTATAGGTAACTGACTCAGGTTCTGTATTCTCCGGGAAAGAAACCTCTATATCAACAGAACCGTTCTGATTCAGTTCTCTGATCGTACCCTCAACAAGATTCAGAGAGTCATCTGCTCCTGTCTCAAATACAGCTGCATAGAAAGTATCCGGTACCGTTGTCTCCTGTCCGTCAACAAGAACCTTCTTATTGATCGTAATATGTCCTTTCAACGCAAATCCAGTCGGAATGAAAGAATAATAGTTATTTACATATGATACCGATTCTGTAGAACCATTCTGGCTGATCTCTGCCTCATTGGTCGCATTTTCATTGGAATCAGTTACATCATAGTAATAGGACTTTCCTTCATCTATAATGATCGAATCATTAATAGTCATCGGATCGCCATTCTCGTCCAGCTCAAATACATAATATTTTCCATCTGGTACATTTGCCCAGGTAGCCGTTCCGCTGCTTGCTTTTACAAGGCGGATATCTTTCATGTAGTCACTTCTGAACGGGATTGTTCCCTTATCATCCAGGAAAAGACCAACTTTATAGGTTGCATCATCTGCTTCCATTTCGATAACATCGAAAGTATCCTGATTAATATAGTACAGTCGTTTTGTAACCTGGATCTTTGTTTCCTTATCACCATCACGGGTTATCGTCTTCGGATATGCCTGCACATTATAAGTCCAGCCAGTACCTTTCTCTACAAAAGGAACCGTCAGTACCATCGGCGAAACAGATACATTCGGGTCATCCGGGTTGCTCTGTACGATCAGATATACGCCCTCAGCCATATTGCTGTAGACGATCTTTCCGTTTGCGTCTGACTGCATCTCGCTTCCGCTAAGTCCGGCCTTCTTCACTGCCGCGGAAAGCGTATCTGCTGTTTTATACCATTCATCTGCTGTTTTCAGATTTTCAAAATCAATTCCCGTAAACTGCAGTGCGCTGTCAACCACAAAATGCACATTCCGGTCAAACGTCACACTTCCCACTTTATAAAGGGTCAGATTCACGTTAGGAATCGGTTTCACGGTTCCGTCCTCTCCGGTCTCCTGGATCGTCAGATTGATATTTCCGGTTTTCCCGGCTACATAATCATCTGCAAAAACTGCCTGCGCCATACTGCCGATCAGCATCACAGCCATTACCAGAATTGCCAGAAAGCTGCTTAAAAAATTTTTCCGCTTAGTTCTCTTTTCCACTTTTTTCCGCCTCCTCTTTTTCTCCTGATATCCGCTTCTTTCCACTGCGGCGGACGATCAAATAAACCAGCAGTATCAAGATAACAAGCACGATGCCTCCCGCAGCCAGAACCTTCTTCGGATCTGTTTTTGCAAGCTTCTGCGGAATTGTCTCATTACTTTCTTCTTCCTCCACATACTCTGTACGGCTTCCCCGCACAAGAAGTCTGTGTGTATTTACTCCGTAAGGAGTACAGGTTACAAGAGTCACCAGATCCTCGCCCTCCACGATATCCAGCTCGCTGGTCTCTTCCGGAAGAACCGTTTTGATCTGATCTACTTTATATGCCAGATTCTTTCCCAGAATGTGCAGGATAAAAATATCTCCGATCTCCATCTGGTCAAGATCTGTAAAAAGCTTTGCATTAGGAAGTCCACGGTGTGCCGCCAGCACGGCATGTGTGCTCTCGCCTCCAATCGGAAGACTGGTGCCCTCCACATGGCCCACACCTTTTTCCAGAACGTTTTTACTCAGTCCGTGATAGATTGCCAGCTTCGCCTGGATCTTCGGAATCTCAATACTTCCCATCAATCCATCGCCATTTGGATCCAGAACCTCATCATAAGGATGGGTCGGTTCATAATCCTCCTCATCGTCAAAAGCATCTACAATCGCATTTACCGTATGCTCCGCATTGTACTCTTCTGCTTCTTTCCAAAGCTTCTCATAATTATCATCAGAAAGTCCTGTGACTGCCTGATCATAATCACTGATCAGCTGCGCGTTTCTGTACTGATTCCACATATCACTGATCGTAGGATAAAGAAAAATTCCTGCCCCTGCCAAAAAAGCTACTGCAATAAAAGCATTCAGGACGACATTGCTCTTTTTCTTTTTTTTCTTTTTAGCCATAAATTATTTCCTGCGTCGTTTTTTGTTCTGAACAAAATTGACAACTGCTACCAGCACACCTGCGATCGCAAAACCGATCACAACACAAAGGATCAGCATCGGAAGTGTCGGATTGGAAACTCCGGTAGCTTTCTTCTCTGTCTTCTGCGCTTCTTTCGCAGCTTTTACAGTTGTTCTGTGTCCTCTTACAAGGATTCTGTGCGTGTTTACCGCATATGGTGTACACGTAACAAGTGTCACATAATCCTTACCTTCTGTGATTGCCAGCGAATCGGTCTCCTCCGGAAGAACCGTCTGGATCTGATCCACCTCATAAGCAAGCGTCTTATCCAGAATATGCAGGTAAAAAACATCTCCCTTTTCAACAAGATTCAGATCTGTAAACAGCTTTGCACTGGGAAGTCCCCTGTGTGCGGAAAGAATCGCATGTGTACTTTCACCGCCAACTGGAAGACTGCTGCCAAACAAATGTCCCGCGCCCTTCTCCAGTGTTTCATCTGTTGTGTAATGATAGATCGGGATCTTTACATCGATCACAGGGATCTCTATATATCCCATCATTCCATCACCATTCAGATTCAGAAGTGACTCATATGTACTGTCTGTCTCTCCATCCCTCACAGAAAAAGCATCCGGCACGCTTTCCTGTTTGATCTGCTCGTTATATTCCTCTGCTGCCTTCCACATGCTGTCAAGTTCCTCCGAATTATTATTCGAAGAAACACTGCTGCTATATTTACTGATCAGAAGATTATCCCTGTGCTTATTCCAGACATCGCTGACCATCGGATACAGCAGTATGGACAATCCTATCAGAAACAGCAACCCAAGTCCAATATAATTTTTCTTTTTATTCTTTCTCATAGGTTTCTCCATACTGTTGTATTACCAGTCCCGGCCTCCGAAGAGGCCGGGTGGTAACTGATTTACTTAATGATTACTTTGGTTCTGTTGTTTATAAATATTTTGAAAAAACTCGACCAATCGATCTGTGAAGGATTACTCCTCAGATCCTCTTCTGCGGCTCATGAAGAATGCGCCAGCAGCACCAGCCATAACTACAACACCGATGATAGTGAAGAGGTATGTTCCCATTCCACCTGTGGATGGAAGAGATCCAAGCTTGGTATCATTCATACTAGTTGTCTGTGTAAGAACGTCACTTGCAATTCCATTATCATCCTCAGCAACTTCCAGTGTTGCACTAACGTCAGCTGTATTTACAGAATATCCCTGTGGTGCTGTAACCTCTTTAAATTTATATGTTCCAACATCAAGTCCCTGTACTTTAACCTTACCATTTGCATCTGTTACAACTTCTGTCACAGCACCTTCAGTATCAGCTGGAACATATTTATATGCGCCATTAGAAAGTTTTACAAATGTTAATGCATCTGCTGCACCATCTTTTCTTACTTCAAATCCTGCGTTTGCAAGTGTAACATTGTTCTCACCATATTTTGTTAATGTGATGTTACCTTCATAAGTTTTACTTTCTTTGCTTCCATACTCATTACCATCTTTATGTCCGGCTGTTGCTGTATTGGTGATGGTGTCATTTTCTGATGTAACTTTTACCTGATAAGTAATTACTACCGGTTCTCCAGCATGGCTGTTTGCATCATTAATCATGGCATTTAAATTAACGCTGAATTTATTATTTACGCTATCAAAGCTAATTGGATAAGACTTTGTTACATCCGCTCCATTTAATGTGATTGTTGCCTGGTCTGTATTTACATATTCAGCACCTGTCAGTTCATCATATGCCCAGAAAGATTTATCTGTATCTGTAGGATTGATGTATGGTACATTTGTGCTTACTGTGTAAGTAAGGACATCTCCTGTTTTTGTTACATTGTCAGCATCAATAACTTTCTTGTTTACCTGAGTAGGTGTTTTCTTTGCGTTTACAATTGCATTTGTTAAATTCGGAGCTTCACCAAATCCAACATATGCAGACATAATATTATAGGTATATCCTACTTCTGTTGCCTTTACTAAGTACACACCTGCTTCACTGACTGTCTGTGGATTACTCATCTCTACAAAATGAACTTTTCCTGCTGCTAATGCCTGAGCTTTTCCTAATTTCTCAGCATCCTTATTTGCAATTAATGCCTCAATTGCTGCCTGTGCATCATCATCAGCCACTTCATATGCCTCAATATATGCATTTTTCACATCATCATTTACAAAAGCCCAACCTGTTCTCGTTGTCTGATCTGCTCTAATAACCTGTGCATAAGTTAAAGTTGCCTTGTCGGCATTATTCACTGTAATTGTTGCAGTAGGTCCATCCGCGAACGCGGTAGATGCCATTGCCAGCACCATAATCGCTGCCATCAGTATTGCACTGACTTTCTTAAATAAATTCTTCACATCTTTGCTCCTTTCTTTTATGCCTTCTTTTCTTTTTCAATCTCCCTGTGTTTCATTTACAATTAATGTGTTACGATCTTTCTGCTTCTTCCTCCCTTCGTTTATTATTTATAAACAACAGGAGTGCAGTTGCAAGAATCGCTACACCACTGATTGTAAATCCATAGGTTCCCGGACCACCAGATTCTGGTAAGGAATAAAGTTTTGTGTTTTTAATTGTTAATACTTTATTCTCCGTATTCAGTGACCACATATTACTATCCTGTGTCGGATCGCCATTTTCGTCAACAAGCGTTACATTTCCTGTTGCGACTTTGAAGTAAATACTGCTACCTAATAATGAATATCCTTTTGGAGCAGTTGTTTCTGTCAGCTTGTAGATACCTGACTTCAGATTATTCAGTTCAATCTCTGAAGTACCATTCTTTACTTCTATGTCATTCCAGGTGTCACCATCTTTCATCTCTAATTTGAATTTAGCACCTGTTAAGAAATGATTTTCTGTATCTGTTTTCTTCAGATCCAGACTGGTTACTGCTTCGTTTGTGTAAGATGCAACACCTTTTACACCACCAGATGTATACGTATAATCTGTTGTAATAACATTTTCTTCGCCTACATTATTACCAAGTGTAAACTTAAGTGATTTATCTGCATCTGATTTAACGCTTTCACAATCTGTCTGGCCGTCACCTGTAACAATATCGAATGCCTGAATGGTATATCCATCTGCATTGTTTTCTGTTACCGTATACTCTCCTCTTGGAAGATCCGGCAGCGTAACTGTTCCGCTTGTTTCATTGGCCTTAACTGTTACACTTACCTGGCTGTCTGAAACATTCTGACCATTCTTCGCATTCACATTAAATGTAAACGTTCTACCTGTGTCAGATGCTTCCGTTACATTCTTTGTGATCTGAATCTGACCTTTGATGACATGAATCTTATAAATACCATATGGATTGTTTCTATTATCTGGATTATAAGCCTTCTCAGCATTTCCTACGACATGCTGTTCCCCACCACTTGTGGTGGTGTTCGTTTTACTCTCATCCGTTGATGTCGTCTTCGGATCATAAGTTACTTCCAGATAATACTCTGTATCATCATCCGGTGTTGTTGCCATATTCTCTTTACTGATATTGGTTTGAGTTCCATCTTTCCACTGTAGAGTAATATGATCTTTCGCATCGGCGGCACTTATTGTACCTTTTGAATAAGATGTTTCTGACTCATTAAACAACTGATTCAGAATTGCTTCATCTGTCGGTACTGTATCACCTTTGTAGATCCAAACGTCTTTGTCCTTGACTACTAAGTTAACTTTAACATTAACTGTCGGCTGTGGCAACTCAACATCGCCATATCCTGTAGAAATCTTGGAATCCGGTGATACGTTGGTTGTAACATTGTTTCCACCAACGAAATTGTCTTTAGCTTTTACTTTAATTGTTTTATTCCATTCGCCATTTTTTTTCTTGTTTGGTATTGTCTGATTGGTCCACTGGATCTGATAATTTCCTTTTACCAGAGATACCGTACCACCATTTACTTCAACACCATTATTCAAGTCATCCTGTGTATATAACGTTCCATCATCTTTCAGAAGTTCAAACCTCGGATCAATAATATCTGTGATTGTTGCTCCTGTAATGGAAATGTCCTGAGTGATCGTATTCTGAATATCTTTGAATATGTCTCCCAGCTGCGTTGCATTTCCAGCATTAAATGCACAGTTTTTAGATGCAATTCCTGGATAAGTAGTCCTGCCATATGTTCCACCTTCAAGAAATGCCTTTGCTTTATCTCGAAGTCCAAACCCAATTGTATATACAGTATATCCTTCTTGCTTTATACCTTTTATACTTTCAGTACCATTTGTAATGTTTTCTGCATTCTGCTGCGCAGTAGTGTCCCAACTATTACCAGATCCTGTTGGTTCACCATCAGTAAACAATAATACATACTTAGGTTTTGTATCCCCGCTCATTGTAGCTGCATCCAATTTACTTTTTGCATTTTTAAGACCTACATATGGATCTGTTCCTCCATTTGCTACTAAAGAATCTACAAACCTTGTCAGGTTTTCTTTATTATCTCCCGCTTTCTGTAAATCTTCAGTTTTTCCATGGCTACCATATCCAGCACTACTAAATGCTGTAATACCAATTTTACTATCTGGTGATTTATTCGCTGTATCTGTTATAAACTGTTTTACCGCATTTTGTAATGCTGTAAGTTTCTTTTCTGTTTTTTTCAGATATATTTTGCATCCATTATAAGTTGAATCATCTGCTTTAGTTTGCGACCCCCAATCATCACCAATATACCAACCCGTTCTCCCGTAGTAGTTATTATAATATTGCAATTTCACATAGGATTCATCTTTTTTCACATAGTACAGTGTGCCTGTATTTAATCCAGCTCTACCATCAGTTGTATTTTCTGCAACATAACTATATGAAACAGTTTTATCATCCATAGAACCAGATACATCCAATACCAACATAATATCCGCTACTGCTTTTTCAGTAGTGGTTATTGTACTTGTACTTGTAGATGCTGCCTTAATATTGATGTTATAAGTTCTCTTATCCCAGTCGTTTACAGTTGCAGTCTTACTGTAATCCATACTGGATTCAATAATCTCCTCCTGTGTATAATTCATGATATGATACAACAAATCTGTATCTTTTTCTATCTTTGTCGTGCCATCTGCTTTATAAAGAGTTGCCACTGCTTTATTATCCTCAGATAACGTAACCTTTACAATCCAAGATTCATCTGATGCTTCATAGCCATTAGGTGCAACATCCTCTGTTAATGTATATGTTCCAGGTCTTAATCTTGTAAAATTAACAAGTCCTGTTTCATCTAGGGATGTAGCCATCTGTGATTCATTGGTTTCTGAATTTACAAGAGTAAATCGAGCACCACTTAACGCTTCCTGTTTTTTATTTACTTTTTTTAATACAAGATCTGTTGTAGGTACATTCGTAACTTCAGAAATACGCGCGGAAGGAAGGGTAAAGTCCATCTGGCAGTTTGATAAATACGCACCTCGTTCCATATACAGAATAGTCAGAGTATGCTCTTTTTCTTTATCTATTATTTCTCCATCCTCACCTTTAACATAATCCCATAGATCTACTGTCTTTTTAGCTGCGTCATGAATTCCACCTAAATCGATTACAATTTGCTTTCCATCCAAAACAACCCATAAATCATCATCACCTGTAAAGGTATAATTTAATGGACCTACGTAATCTCCAATTTTAAAAGTTACATCATATCTCATTCCAAAAAAGTAATTGTGATTATTATCACTCTTTTCACTTCTGGATACTTTGTCCAATGGGAAGAAATCATTTCCTGCTGCTGCAAGCTGCTCTCCATTCTTATTAATTACTTTTGTAAGTTTATAGGAATCTCCTTTCTGATCAAAAACTAGTTTGTAATCCTTAATGACTTTTCTTAAATAAGTTTTAGTACTATTAATATTGACAGTTGCATCTTGATCTACAAAAAATCCTGGCTCGGGGTATTTGAATTTTACTGCTCCCTTTCCATCATTCTCTACCTCTTTTAATAATCCTTCTGTCCTTCTGACATCTTTATTATATCCATTTACAGTGGCTGTAATTTTGCCTCCGTCTTCTTTATAACCAGAATCAACTGTGAAACCATATTTATAAGAATCATAATTATGACCCTGTGTACCTGCTGTTATTTTCTGATTACCATTTTTTGCAGCATCTCCTAACATATTAAATGAATAATATGTCCACTTTCCAGTATTCCGGTCGTTACCTTCACCAGCCTTAACTGTATAATCATAGAAAGATGTCGGTCCCTGGAAGTTATCATTATGCTTTGGTGTATAATACACTTTTATCGTACTATTATCCTGTGCAACTTCAATCGTTTCGTAATTCTCAACTACATGATCATTTACTTCTACTTTTGAAACATCCCAGTTCTTTGCCTTGGTATAATCATTTATCTTTCCGCCAACTAAGATTGTTCTCTCATCATCTGAATAAATCTTCTTATTATCCGCCTCATTCAGATGCTGAATTGTTACTTTAACATCGTTTCTGCCTTTCTGCACAATTACATAAGTAGAAAAATGCGTCGTCTCGAACTCAACATCACCATTCTTAGCAACGCTGCCATCCATATTTTCAACGTTATCATTCTCGTCTACGTGATATACATCCGCATCCTTGATCTTCTTCTCATCATTCAGAGATACAGATACCTTCACTGTAGCACCTGGCTGAACCTCTTCGCCGTCCACCAGGAATTTGATATCGTAGGAATGGATCTTCTCGATGGCTTTCTTTTCTTTGATCGCTTCTTCTGTGATCTGGTCTTCGGCTTCCTGGCTGAGTTCTACCGGTGTTACGGAAAGCTCTGCGTTGTCCGGAAGGTCTGCCGGATCGGTAAGGGTGACTTTTACGTTGACTTCGTCACTCGTGTAATCATATCTGGTGATCTCAGGCTGAATTTCTTCTTCCTGCACATCCTCAGGCTCTTCTGCCTCATCACTGCTATCAACAACCTGTGCCATATCACTTCTTATGTAAGCCTCGGTTCCTTCCCAGGAAACCTTGTACCAGGTTGCTCCGTCCTCTGCTGTTACGGTATCCAGAAGTGTGAGCTGTGTTCCTGCGTTTACAGTTGCCAGAACCTCTGCCTCGATAGATGGGCTGACACGAAGATTCGTATCGTCTCCCAGAACCTCGATCAGGCTTGTCTCACCATTCTCATCTGCTGCCGGAACCTCATCCGGGCTCGCAATATCCTCTGCCGGTTCTTCCACCACATCCGGATCCTCTGCCGGCGCTTCGGTAGGTTCAGCATCCGGATTCTCCGCCGGAGCCTCAGAAGGCTCTGCCTCAGGAGTTACCTCCGGATTCTCTGCTGCCGGTGTCTCAGCTGCATCCTGCTCAGGCTCGTCCGAAATATCCATTCCGTCCGTAAGCTCCTCTGATGCGATAGACACCTCGTCCTCATTACCGGAAACAGCTTCCGCCTCGACATCTGCTGTCTCAGGCGAATCCCACATAACGGCAAAAACAGCTGCGTTGCCAGTCTCAACCTGAAGTGTCTGGATCTGTTTGCCCTCGTTGACATTCAGAACCTTCAGATCCTCGTTGGCCTGTAAGGTGTTAACATCAGTATCACCGGTACTGCTGTTATAATGAAGCTTCTCAACGGTTACACTCGTGCTGGCAGCATCGGTAAGCTCCGGTGCTGCCGGTGTCTTGTACTCAAAAGTTACTCTGACTCTGCCGTTCGGCTCGACTCTGTTTCCGTCGCCATCAGCAAAATACACATCATACGCAAAAAAACCTCTCAGGCTGCTGCCCTTGTCTGTAGCTGCTGCTGAAAGCTTCTGAGAAACTGTATCATAAGATACGGATGAATTCTCGTTTACGCCGTCAGCCTTCAATGCTGTATTCTGCGGAAGAGCTCCGTCCTCCAGTGCCTCTGCTGTTACTTTAACAGAATCATTTTCATATGTAAGCGTCGATTGCTGCGCCTGTTCCGTTTCCTCCTGGTCAGCGCTGCTTACATCCGGTGTCGATTCTTCGGCCGCTGGTTCAGATGTAATTTCGCCATCTGTAAATATATCCTCCGTTCCATCTCCGAACGCCTCACTCGCGGAGATCGTATATGCACTCGGCATACAGGATACCATCAACGCCAAAGCCACCATAAATGCCAGGAGTTTTCTGATCTTATTATTCCTTAATTTTTTCATACCTTTCCCGCTTTCCTATGTGTGCATTAACGTGTACTGTATTTCTTATTACTTTACTTCTGTTTATATTCCTTTCTCTTAAAAAAGCTTCATGTTTTTAGCCGGTGAGTAAACAGGTTACACCTTTTCAATATTTTACCCTTATGTGATTGTAGTGTCAATATACCAGACATTATTAGTAAGGATACTGACATTATCAGATGCTATCGAAAATCAGTCTTCAACTCCTCCTTCTTAACTTACTCGTTTACTGGTTTTTTTCGCCTGATTCCCCAATAAAATCTGACTATTTGTGGTATTTATTATACAACACTACCAGTTGTTTTGTAAGGCACGTTTTCCCAAAAAAAAGTGCCTCTGTCACTATTTTAACATGAATTCCTTCAGCTCCTCCCGCTTCTTGACATTCAGCTTGCAAAAGATATCCGTAAGGTAATGCTTGACAGTATTAATGGAAATCCCCAGATGCTCTCCGATCTCCTTATTGGTCCATCCCCCACTTGCCAGCATGGCAATAGAAAACTCCATCGTCGACAGCTCCCCCGTAACCTTTCTCCTGTTTCCCGGATTATGAAGCGCCATCCAGCCCCTGCTGAAAGAAAGCACCCCCTTCGTGATCCGCTGATACGCCTCCGGATCCCGATTCCGGATACAGGCCTCGATCAGCCCCCGCAAAAGCCCATGATGCTCAATAAAAGGCTCCAGAAAACCATCCATCTTCGCCAGCTCCCAGCTCCGGAGCATCTCCTCCTGCGCCTCCTGCTTATGCTTCCGGTTGATCGCACACACCGCCATCATACAGTGCATATACGTCATACTGATCGGATACGACCGCCCCGCCATAAACAAAGCAGCCTTCCCCATCCCATAAGCACTCCATATATCCCCGTTAAGATACGCATGGTGAGCCATCACATACGTGGCAAAAAGCCTCAGCCCCTCAGGAAGCATCCTGCTGTACTCCCCAAAAGCAGGCATCCCATCCGTAGGCAGATGAAGCAAAACCGCCCCCACATACCCCGCCAGAAGACAAGACGCATAAACATCCTTAGGAACCTTCTTCTTCATAGCCAGCTTCACACAGGACTGGATCCCCTCCATCCCCCGCTTAGCCGCCGCCACATTCCCCAGCGTCAGATTAGAATACCCATACAAAATACACGCCGAAAGCTTCAGCTCAATAACCCTGCAGGACAGATACCCCCTGGTGATCTCACAACACTCCTCCGCCTGCCCCGTAAAATAAAAAAGCTCAGCCCGCGCAATATTCCTAACATCCACATCCACAAACCCCTCAACAACCTCCCGAGCCTTCCCAGGCTCAAAAGACGAATTCAAAAGCGGCAAAACCATATAATCACACATACAACCCACTCCCTCCAAAACCCAGGCAGCCCCCAAAGACCACCCTCAAAACCAAACCAACAAACCTCCAAAGCCCTCACACAAGCCACATCAACACACATCCGAAGCTCATCTCTCAAGTCCCACAAAACAGTCCCCAAAACTCCTGATATCAATCAACCAGTCAATCAGTCAACCAATCAGGCCAACCATCTTTTTCCATAATTATAATCCAAAATCCTCCAAAAATAAATTTAAATATTACACAAAAACACTACAATATATCCAAACCAGCCTCTATTCCCCAATCCCCTCACGACAAACCGCAAAAAAACTCACCCCACCCACATCCAGCGCAGCGCCGATGCCACACCATCTTCCAACACACCACAAAGAAACTCAGCCCCTGCAGCCATCCAGCGCAGCGCTGATGGCTCACCACCCTCCCGTCAGACCACCACACCTCACACCCCAAAAACCAGAACGGACAGACTGCCAGCGGGGCGGCTGCATGGTCGGGACCCGGTGCGTCGGAGTAAGCCGCTGGTCATACTTAGCGCCTGGAGCTTCTGACGGGAAGGTACTCTGCGGCCACAAGCCGCAGAGTAAGCCCCATCTGTCTGAGCCAGGTACGCATCAGCGTACATGGCGAGTTATGGGGCGCCCTGCACGGCAGAAGGCTCAGACGCTTAGTATGCCCCGGCGAAACGACCGCACCAGGCACGACCATGCAGCCGCCCCGCTGGCAGACTGTCCGTTCGTCCCTCCCTCCATTCATCCCTCCCACCCACACAAAAAAAGAGCCCCCAGGTCCAAACACCCAGGAACTCTCCCAAAACTCAAATATCCAATTATCATCAATCGTTATCAGTTATTACCAGTCATTACCAGTTGTCACCAACCATCACCCAACACGCAGCCGAAACTTCTGAATCTCCTTCTCACTGGAAACCCTCTCGATCTCAGCACCAAGACTCCTGAGCTTCTCCTCAAAATTCTCATACCCACGCTGAATATAAACAATATCATCGACAACCGTAACACCCTCTGCAGCAAGCCCCGCAATAACAAGCGCAGCACCCGCACGAAGATCCGGCGCACTCACACGCGCACCCGTAAGCTTCTTCACACCATCAATAATAGCAGAGTTCCCCTCCACCTTGATGTTCGCTCCCATTCTGGAAAGCTCATCCGCATACTTAAAACGGTTCTCAAAAATACTCTCTGTAACAATACTCGTACCCTCAGCCAGCGCCAGCGTAACCGCGATCTGCGGCTGCATATCCGTGGGATAACCAGGATAAGGAAGCGTCTTCACATGCGTGCGGTGCAATGTATGCGGTGCACGGACACGAACCGCGTCATCAAACTCCTCAACCTCACAGCCGATCTCCTCAAGCTTGGCAGTAGTAGCTTCCAGATGCTTCGGAATAACATTACGGACAGTAACATCACCACCCGTAGCAGCTGCCGCAAACATAAACGTACCAGCCTCGATCTGATCCGGAATGATCGAATACTCCGTACGATGAAGCTTCTCAACACCACGGATACGGATCACATCCGTACCGGCACCCTTGATATTCGCACCCATGCTGTTCAGGAAGTTCGCCACATCAACAACATGCGGCTCCCTTGCAGCATTCTCAATGATCGTACGACCAGCCGCCATAGAAGCAGCCATCATAATATTGATGGTAGCACCTACAGAAACCACATCCAGATAAATATGGCTTGCTACCAGATCAATGGCATGGGCGATCACTGCACCGCATTCTATCTGTACATCTGCTCCCAGCGCACGGAAACCTTTGATATGCTGGTCGATTGGCCGGCTTCCAATGTTGCATCCACCTGGAAGTGGTACCTGGGCACTCTTATATTTTCCCAGCAGGGCGCCGATAAAATAATAAGATGCACGGATACGGCGGATATATTCATCATCAACTGACACCTCTTTAATACCGCTGCCGTTGATTTTTACTGTATGACGGTCTACGCGCTCTACTCTTGCACCGATCTCCTGGATAGCTTCCAGCATTACATTGATATCTCTTACATCTGGAAGGTTATCGATCAGTACATCATCATCCGTCATGATCGAGGCGGCAAGAATACCTAACGCAGCATTCTTGGCACCGCTGATGGTTACATCACCCACTAACGGATTACCGCCTTTTATAATATATTGTTCCATTACACACCTCTGTTGCTTGCAATCCTTTTAATAGGTCTTAAGAATTCCCTAAAAATTCGTTCACATTTTATTTACATCCA
>OGQZ01002028.1_pt1 | contig 14482 bp, 11 predicted proteins | sample 1553321 | NCBI WGS metagenome assembly OGQZ01 (sample SAMEA2579958, study PRJEB22360) | human gut metagenome | reverse complement strand
ACCGGAGGACAGTACCCCCGAACAAGTATTTCAAATATTCAATAACCGGCTGCACAAGCCACAAAACGAGAATAGCATGAATTTAGACGAACTCAAGAGACGTCCGCGGTTCAAGAACTGCGTGACAGATGACGATTTTCTCCGTGAAGTCGGGCTTCTGGAAACGGAAGCCGGGAAAGTTCCGGGCCTTGATGCCGAAGTCACCCGCCTGAAGGGTGAGCTGAAGGAGTTCCGGGACAAGGCGGATGCGGATGAAGCCGCCGCCCGTAAGAAACTGCTTGATGACGCGGAGAATGACGGGCGTATCGACGCCACCACCCGCCCCATCTATGAGAACCTTTTGTCCAAGGACCGTGAAAACGGGGAAAAGGCGCTGGAGAAACTCTCCCCGAAACGTAAAGTCATGACCGACCTGCGTGTGAACCCGACAAATGAAAGTCCCTGGAACAAGCGCATGACCGAGATTAAGGACAAGTTGAAACATTAATAAAAATATTTGCTATGGCAATAGTAGTAAGAAACACCAACTACAACGGTGAGGTACTGGAGAAGATCCTGGTACTCGCCTGTACCGGGAACGACCTTGTGGAAAAAGGCCTGATCATGGTGATCCCCGGCGTCGAGAAGAAAATCAGCCTGCCGCGTATCAAGACCGGCAAGATGCTCCAGAAACGCAAGGAGAACCCGGGCCTGGAGGATTCGAAGGGTAACTTCAATTACTCGGAGAAATCTTTGGATCCGGAGGATTTCATGGCGTTCACCACTTTCAACCCCCGCGCTTTCGAGCATATCTGGCGCAAGTGGCAGCCGAAAGGCAACCTTGTGTTTGCCGAACTTCCTCCCGAAGCCCAGAACACGCTGCTTGACGAACTCAGCAAGAGCGTGAAATTCGAGTTGGGCTGGCATTACATCAACGGCGAGTTCGGGAGTGATGACGACCACCTTTTTAACGGTATCCTGACACAGGCTGCCAAGGACTCGGACGTGATAGTGGTCCCGGCTCCTGCCGATACTTCCATGATCGGCAAGTTGAAGGCTGTCCGCAAGGCTATTCCGAAAGCCCTGCGCGAGAACCCGAACCTGCGTATCCTGATGAGCATCGATGACTTTGACAAGTACGATGACGAACTGACCGAACGCGAGTACAAGAATACGAGCGAGACGGACATCAACAAGAAGCGCTACAAGGGTATCACCATCGAGACGCTGAACTCCTGGCCTGACGACCTTATCGTGGCCACGCTCTGCTCGATGAGCGCCGACGGCAACCTTTTCGCCGGTGTGAACCTCCAGGACGACGAGGAGGTGATCCAGATTGACAAGTGGATGAACTCCAGCGAGCTGTACTTCTTCAAGCTGCTTATGAAGGCCGACACGGAAATCGCCTTCGGTGAGGAGTTTGTGGTGCTTGACACCCGTACCGACCCGGTGTTCAAGGCGGTGGAACATAACATTTCAGCCGACCCTTCCGCCCTTTCGTTCAAGGCCGCAGGTGAGAGCAAGTATGTGACAGTCACTGCATCCGGTGATTATAGTGTGACATCCGTCCCTGCCGGTTTTACGGCGGTCGGTACCGATGACGGGCTGAAAATTACCGCCGAGGTGAACAGTAGCGGCAAAGCAGTATCCGGTACGCTTGTGGTAAGCCTGGACGCTGATCCGGGAAAGAAGGTTGAAATAGCGTTGTCCCAGGTGGCCGCTGATGACGAGGAAGGCGGTGCGTGATGGGCAGGCTGAAGTATCTGGTCATCCATTGCACGGCTACGCCTGAAGGGCGTGAAGTCAGTGGCGCAGAGATTCGCGCCTGGCACACGAACCCGGTATCCAAGGGCGGCCGCGGCTGGAAACAGGTCGGGTATACTGACCTGTTTCATCTGAATGGCGGCGTGGAGCGCCTGGTGGACAACAACGAGGACGCGAACGTGGACCCCTGGGAAATCACCAACGGCGTGGCCGGCTATAATTCCGTCAGCCGTCATATCGTGTATGCCGGCGGTGTAGCCAAAGACGGCAAGACCCCGAAGGACACGCGTACGGCGTGCCAGAAGCGTGCGCTTGAGAAGTACGTGAAAGACTTCCACCGCCGTTTTCCAGATGTCCGTATCGTGGGTCATAACGAACTGGCGGCGAAAGCCTGCCCCAGTTTTGACGTGCAGAAATGGCTTGTTTCAATAGGTATCAGACAATCATAAAAAAGTGATCATGGACACGAGCGTACTCTTGAACTGGATATTTGGCGGCGGCCTTCTGGCCGCTCTGACGGCCCTTGTAACGTTGGGCCCCACGGTCAGGAAGGCGAAGGCGGAAGCGGAAAAGGCGAAAGCCGACGCGGAGACCGTGCGGATAGACAACACGGAGCACGCCACGCGTATCCTGATCGAGAATATTGTAGAACCCTTAAAAAAAGAACTTAGTGCGACACGAAGAGAGATGGCGCGTTTGCGCAAGGCTATTGACGGTGCCAATGATTGCCTTCACCGTGCTGACTGTCCTGTCCTTCATGAGCTGCGCGAGCTCCCGAAAACAGACCCGGAGCTTGACGACGGTGAAAACCGCGTCAGGCGTGGACAGCGCAAGGTCCGGGCGTCGGGGGCTGGTGATGGCGGGCCTCCCGGCATCGGCGCTGACGTTGAAAATTCCGGTTCCTGACCTGCTGGCGCTTCCTGCCGGTGCCTCCTATCATGGTAAAAACGGGCAGGCTGGCGTAGATGTGACGTCCAGGGGCGACACGTTGGTGGTGACTTCCACCTGTGACAGTCTCCAGCGTCTGGTCCTCTGGTATGAGGAGGAACTGACACGTATCCGGGGCGATACCGTGAGTGTTTCGGAAGTTTCCGAAACGGAGTTCAAACAGCGTTTTAACCCCGTTAAAATCGCCCTCATTGCCTTTATCGCCGGTATGGCATCCGGCATAGTATTAACCGTTTTAATAAAGAGACGACTGTATGAAAAATAACAAGAATTTCATCTACGGCATCGCTGTTGTCACGTTCGGTGCCATGACTATCGGCTGGATCGAGAAGGGCAGCTGGGACTGGGGCGGCACGAAGCCCGAGAGTGTCGATGTCGAAGCCGAGCAGGTTCCCGACGCCCCCGTCCTGACATTGCTCCAGAAGAACGGGCAGGTATCGCCCACGTTCAACCTTATCCAGCTGGACTATAAGAACATCAAGGCCGTGCTTGGCGGCACGCTTGTAGGGCCGGCGGATGCCCCGACCGGCTGGAAGGCCCCGACCGAACTGGTGAACCTTTCCGGTCCGTGGACCATCAAGTTCGTATCCGGGCAGACGATGTCCATTCCGAACGGCACCATCCTTGCGAACCTTGGCGGGAAGCTGACGCTGACGGAGGTTTCCAAGCTGGAATGCCAGCTGAAGGTGAACAAGCCGGAGGACGGCTCTTCTCCTTACGAAATCAATGACACCGCGGCAGTGGAGGACTAACGCATGGACGAGCGTGAAGCGAGAAAGGTGCAGAGGGAGGCATCCGAGGCATTGCTTGACCTGGGTGTCTCCCTTCCCCTGAAGGAATGGCGCCTGCCTTTCATGAAACGCCCCGTGCGGTGGCGTGTGACCATGCGCCGCCCGCGCCTTGCCGGGCAGATATGCATCGTGAGGCTGTATCTCTCGATGGACGTCTCCCCCGAGGAGGTTTCCGCCTTTGCCGGGCGTGAGCGGCTGGAGTTCCTGGCACGGAACGGCGTCAAGATATCCCGTATGGTAGCCCATACCCTCTGCCGCGGTCCGGTGAGCCGGCGGCTTTTTGTCCGCCCCGTGGCGTGGTTCCTGCGTGAGGCCGTGGAGCACCGTTTCCTGCTGGGCGCCCTGGAGAAGTTCATCAGCCTGATGGGCAGCGAGTCTTTTACGAGTATTATCAGCTCGATCGATCGGGCGAACCCGATGAAGTTGAGAATGAGCCAAAGAAGGAAGGGGAGTTAAGGACCGAGTTTGAAGGTTCCCATAGCCCCTTCGGTTTTATCTGGAACATCGCGAGCGCCACCGGCTGGACTGTCGGGTACATCCTGGAGAAGGTGAACTACCAGACGCTCATCCTGATGCTGTCCGATGCCCAGGGCGCCCTGCTGCCCAGCGCCCCGCGTTACGTCCGCCGGTCAGCAGCTGACTCCAAGGTTCCGCAAAGCGGTGGCGGCGAGGTGGATCCGGAAGCCGCCGCCCGTGAAGCCGGCGACATAGTGAATTTTTACCAAAGCAATTTAGAACTGTAAACGATGAAGCCCGTAGAAATCGAATTCCTGATGAAGGACAACCTGACGGGGGGCCTTGACAAGGCCGGCCTTGCCGTCGACATCCTTGCCGAGAAATCGGAGAAGGCCGCCGCTGCCATCAACGCCCGTATTTTAGAGCAGCGCAAGGTCATCGACCGGGTGAATTCCGACCTGCACCGGATGGAAACGCAGCTCCAGAACATGAAGCCCGGCCCGGCACAGGCGGAACTTGCCGCCGACGTGGCGGCCTGCCGCAAGGTCCTGGATGAGGAGCGTGCCGCCCTTGAAGGGCTTGAAAAGGAGCACCGCGAGGCGGAGAAGAGCGTCCGGAACCTCCGTAAGGAGTACGAGCGTATCTCCCTGGAGGAAGAACGTGCCGTCGCCGGTAGCAAGAGCCTGACCGACAAGATCCGGGAGCAGAAGGAAGTCATCGGGCAGATTGAAAGCGACATCAAGTCGCTGGAGAAAGCCTACCAGGGGGCCGCACCCGGCAAGGCGAAGGTAGCCGCCTTGGATGAACTGAACGCCGCGAAGAAAACGCTTGAAGAGGAAAAGGGCGCCCTTGCCGGGCTCCAGGCTGAACAGGAGAAGACGCGTGCAAGCAGCAAACGCCTTTCCATGCAGCTGCGTGAGCTCCAGGACAACATGGCCCGCCTGCGGCTGGAAGGGAAACAAGACACCGAGGAGTACCGGAAGATGGCACAGCAGGCCGCTCTTCTTTCCGACACGCTTGCCGATCTGAACACCCAGACGAAGATCCTCTCGCACGATGACGCGAACCTCCAGGGCTTCATGTCGGGCGTGAGCGGCCTTGCCGGTCTGTTCACCACGGCCACCGGCGCGCTGTCTCTTTTCGCTTCGGAAAACGAGAACCTGGCAAAGATCCAGACGCGCGTGCAGAGCGTGATGGCCATCACGATGGGGTTGCAGCAGGTGTTCAATACGCTGAACAAGGATTCCGCTTTCCGGCTGGTGACGGTCGTGAAGATGAAGAACCTGCTGACAGCCGCCAATACCCGGCTGGCTGTCGCCCTGGGCATTTCCACCGGTGCCGCGCAGGCCCTGATGGCCACGCTTACGTTGGGCCTTTCAGCCGTTATCACGGGACTTGTCGTCGCCTGGGACAGATATTCCACCGCGCAGGAGAAAGCCGCGGAGAAAGCCCGTGAAATGGTAAAAATCGAGTCCGACGGCCGCGCACAGATGATCAAGACCCGTTTCGAGATCGAGAGCACGCTGGCGAGCCTGAAGAAGTTCACCGGCACGAAGGACGAGGAGAAGGCCAAGGTGGAGGAACTGAACCGCAAGTACGGCGAGAGTTTCGGGTATTACGACACGATCGCCCAGTGGTATGACATCCTTCAGAAAAAGGGTGAGAAATATATCCGGATGCTTTTCCTCCAGGCCAAGGTGCAGAGCCTTGTGAACAAGGCCACCGAGGCTGACGAGAAGGTGAACGAGATCAAGGCCAGCAAGCCGGAAGACGTGGACGGCTCGATGGGCTGGTTCGCGCGCATGGGGCTTTACATGGCCCAAAGCGAGTCGTATGGGCAGGTGGACGCGCAGTCCATGATATCGGAGTATAACGAGAAGGCGAAGGAAAAGGCCGTACGTGAGGCCGAGGAAGTCCGCGACGGCTACCTGGCTGAAGCCCGGAAGCTCCAGGAGGAATATCTGGATATCGGCAAGGAGTTCGACCTGGGTGACCATGCCAAACCCGACCCGAATGCCGCCAAAAAGGAGAAACAGTCGGAAGAGCAGCGTGCCTCGGAGCTTCTGAAGCTCCAGATGAAGACCCGCCAGTCGGCGATTGACCTTCTGAAGGAGAGCGGCGAGAAACGCCGCCGCCAGATCCGTCTGAACTACGACAAGGAGATCGCCGAGCTTGCCGCCCAGGAAAAGAAGTGGAAGGATGCGCAGAAGGGCAAACTGACCGGTGAGCAGGAATCCACCCTGAAAGAGGCGCGGGAGAAGGCCGCGGCGGCACGTGACGGCGACCTGGCAAAGGTGACCCGGGAGGAAAATGACGCCGCCCGCCAGTCGATGCTCGACTACCTGAAGGAATACGGGACATACCAGCAGAAGAAGCTGGCCATCGCCCAGGAATACGCGGAGAAAATCCGCAAGGCACAGGAGGCGGGCAACTTGGGTGAGGTACTACGCCTCGGCCGCCAGCAGAAAGAAGAGACTGCCGCCGCCGAGATTGCCAGCCTGAAGGCGGATATCGACTGGGACGGCCTTTTCGGCAATTTCGGCGGGCTGCTTGAAGAGCAGCTGCGCCCCACGCTGGTGAAGCTGCGGAAGTATGCCGCCTCCGACGAGTACCGGAATGCCGGTGCCGAGGACAAACAGGTGATCAGCGAGCTGATCGCGAAGCTGGAGGACCGGAGCGCGGGCGGTATCAACCGGAACATGTTCAAGGACGTTTCCCGTGACCTTTCTGCCTACCAGACGACGCTGCGTGAGCTGACAGAGGCCAAGGAAAGGGAGAAGGCCGCCGCTGACGCTTTGGTGGTGGCGCAGGAAAAACAGAAGAAAGCCGCTGAAAGCGGTGACCCCTCCGCCATGAAGGAAGCGGAAGAACTGGTGGCTACCGCGCAGGAAGCTTTCGACGCCGCCTCGGCGAGCGTGGCCACCCTGACAGAGGCGAACGACAAGGCGGCGCAGGACCTGCGCACGTCCAGCACGAACGCCGTTTCATCCCTTACCGGGCTTGCCGAGGGGCTCCAAAGCCTGAAGTCCGGTTCCCTTGCCGGCGTGGCCCAGGGGCTCGGCAAACTGGGCGAGGCGACGAAGAACATGGGCGGTGTGATGGGTACGGTAGGCAGTACCCTTGCCGAGACGTTTTCAAACGGCGGCATCATCGGGCAGATCATCGCGGCGGTGCTTTCCATCCTTGACGTGCTGAAGGAAGGAATCGGTACGCTGGTAAGCGGTATTCTTGATTCCGTGCTCGGTGCGGTGAACGGTATCCTGGAGAACATCCTTTCCGGTGAACTGTTCACGCAGATCGGCAGCTCACTTTTCTACGGGGTGAGGGACATCCTGGACACGGTGACCTTCGGCCTGTTCTCCTCGCACGGCAATGCCAGGGAGGTGAACGCGCTGGTGGATCGGCTGACCGAATCGAACAAGTACCTGACCACCGCCATCGAGAAGCTGACCGACGAGATGGCCAGCTCCGGCGGCGCACGTTCCACCGAGTACTACCGGAGTGCCTACGAGAAACAGCAGCAGAAAATTGAGAACGACCGCCAGATGCTCGCGGCAAAGATGGGATACCACAGTTCGCACCACTCGAACAACTACTACATCGGTAAGGCCATGGGCAGCGGTGACTGGGACACGGTTTCCGCCTACCTGGGCAAATCGGTGCGGGATACCGATTCCCTCTGGAGCCTTTCCCCCGAGGAACTGGCCCGGCTCCAGGAACTTCCCGACATCTGGGAGAAACTCCATTCGGGCAAGTACGACCAGAGCCAGTGGCTTGACGAGTACGTCTCTGACGCGAACACGCTGCTGGAACTCCAGAGGCAATGGCAGGAAGCCATCACGGACACCTCTTTCGACGGTATCCGCAGCGGCATGAAGGACCTGCTGAAGGATTTCGAGACGGACTCGAAAGACGTGATCGCGAGCGTGGACGAGTTCATGGAGAACGCCATCCTGAAATCCATCGTGAACGGCACCTATTCGGACGAGCTGAAGAAATGGCAGGAGACGTTCGCCGAGTTCATGAGCGACGGTATCCTGTCGAAGGAGGAAGCCGACACGTTGCGCACCCGGTACTCGGACATTTTCGAGCGTGCCCGTGCCAAGAAGGAGGAGATGTTTGACACTGCCGGCATCACGGAGGAGGGTAAATCCACAACGCAGACCGGCCGCGCCGGCGGCTTCTCGGCCATGTCGCAGGACCAGGGCACTAAACTGGAAGGCATGTTCACTTCGGGCCTGAACCATTGGGTAAGCATTGACGAGAAGACCGAGGACGTGGCGGGCCGCATGGCCAGCGCCGAGGGACACCTGGCTAAGATTGCGGAGAATACCGGTAAAAGCGCCGGTTTCCTCGGCGAGATAAAGGAAGATATAAAACGAATCATACGTGACGGACTAAGAATGAAATCATCATGAGCATGGAACCAATCATGGGCGGGCTGTTCCTTATCAACGGCACCGATATCTGGACGGAGTACGGCGTATTCCTGACCGAAGAGAAGCGCGGCGGGCGTGACAACCTGAAAGCCATCCTTGCCGCGAGCAAGACGAAAGCGCACACCGCCGTGGACATACGTGAGGAGAACGGGGAGAAATATTCCGACATTCTGACAGTGGCCAACGAAGCGCGCGACATCACGCTGACCTTTGCCCTGTATGCCCCGGGTAAAGGGGAGTGGCTGAAGAAATACATGTCCTTCATCTCCTTCCTGAAAACCGGCGACAAAGGCTGGCTCTCGCTGTATTTCCCGCAGCTGGAGCTGACATTTCGCGTGCATTACCTGGATTGTCCCGGCTTCACCCCGCTGACCTACCTCTGGCGGGAAGGCGTGCAGGCCGGCCGCTTCAAGGTGAAATTCCGCGAACCCGAACCAATCATTTAAACAACGTTCAAACACCATTCGAACATGCTTTTAACGGTATATGACAGTAACAGGCAGGCGAAGGCGGTCCTTTCCCCGGACGACAGCTCGACGCAGGTGAAGGCGATCCAGTCGGACAACGTGCTGACGCTCTCCTTCACCCTGTACGAGTATGTGGCGCTTGAGGTGAACGACTACGTGGATTTCGAGGGCGAGCGCTACTGGCTCCAGGAGCGTTACCTTCCGGACGAACGCAGTACGCAGGAGTGGAAATACGACGTGAAGTTCTACGGCATCGAGAGCCTGATGAAACGTTTCCTCGTCCTGAACGTGGTGGACGGCGACCCTGAGCCGGTATTTACGCTGACCGCCCCGCCACGGGAACACATGGCCCTGATTGTGAAGTCCATCAATGACGGCATGGGCGGCATCACCGATTGGAAAGTGGGGCGTGTGGAAGGTACCGAGAACGTGGTCATCGACTACGAGGGGAAGTACTGCCCTGACGCGCTGAAGGAACTTGCCGGCAAGGTGCCGGGCGCCGAGTGGTGGGTGGAAGGCCAGACTGTGAACCTTTGCCGTTGCGAACACGGTGAGGAGGTTACCCTGTCCTACGGCAAAGGGCTGACGGAGCTTTCCCGCGACAAGGCCGACGGCGCGAAGTTCTACACCCGCCTGTTTCCGATCGGCAGTTCCCGGAACATCGACCCGGAGAAATACGGCCACAGCCGCCTCCAGCTTCCCGACGGTGCCAAATATGTGGATGTGGACACGGACAAGTACGGCATCCACCACCACTACGAGAAGGACGCCTTCGCGGATATCTATCCCCGCCGCGTGGGTACCGTGACCTCTGTACGCAGCGCGCAGGTGACGGATGAGGACGGCAACCCTTTTGTGATCTGGTATTTCCGGGATGACACGCTGAACTTCGATCCCAACGCTTACGAACTTGCCGGCAAGGTGAAACGTGTCTCCTTCCAGGAAGGTGGCGAACTTGCCGGTCTTGGCGAGGAAGAGGACGGCACCTACTATTTCGAGGTGAACTTCGACAGTGACACCCGCGAGTTCGAGATCATCACCATCTGGCCGTATGATGACGACACGCAGCTTCCCGGTGACCGCCTTGTCCCGAAAGCGGGTGACAGGTATATCCTCTGGAATATCCGCATGCCTGACGAATACTACGCGCTTGCCGAGGAGGAATACCTGACGGCGGTGAACAGGTACAATGCGGAGAACGCCGTCGACGTTTCCGTGTACAAGGGCCCGACGGACCACGTGTATGTCGAGCGTAACGGGATAGACCTTTACCCGGGCCGCCGCGTCCGGTTGGAAAGCACGGAGTATTTCCCGGAAACGGGTTATCGCTTGAGTCGTATCACGAAAATCACGCGGAAGGTGGCGCTCCCCTCACAGGTGGATCTTGAAATCGGTGACGCGCTTTCCACCGGCGTGATGGAAAGCCTGAAGGGGAGTATCGAGGAGGTGAGGAATTATACCAGAACGGCCGGCGCGAACCTTCCCGACATCATAAGGAGCTGGGATAACACGCTTCCCACCGACAACAACCTTTTCTCGGCAAAAAGAAGCCAAAGGGAATTCCTGAGTAAACGCCATCGGGATACCGCTGCCGAGGTGATCGGTTTTCTGAAAGGGGCTTATTTTGGGGATTACAAAGCCGGTGAATCCGGAGGCAATGTTGACGGCGACGGGAACGCCGAGTTTCTGACGGCTGTTATCCGGGAATTGCTCCGCAGTACCCGTTTCGTGGACGGCATGTTCGGCGAGGGTTGGCAGCTATGGATAGATAAAATAACGGGGCTGAGTAATCTCACGATAGACAAGGCGACCATCCGGCAGACGTTGGTAGCCTTGGAACTGCTCATAGAAACGGTTCGCAGCGTAAGGGGGCAGCTGGTTGTATCCGCAGCCAACGGTAAGATCAAGACCGTGACCAAGGAGGGCAACAATTACCGTATCATCTTTGAGCAGGAGAACACGTTCGTGGCGCACGACCTGATGCGCTGTGCCGTTTTTACGGGGGCGGAGATTCGGGGTTACTGGGTGGAAGTGTCGGAAGGCGACACGGAAGGGATAACGGTACCCCAGAGGGAGTTTGGCGGGACGGAACCGAAGGCGGGTGACGAGTGTGTATTGATGGGTAACACGGAAAACCCGCTCCGGCAGAACCTGATCAGCATATCGGCCACCGAGGACGGGCAGCCACGTGTTGACATACTGGATGGCGTGATGGCGAAAAACTTCAACGGCTGTTTGCGCTGCCGGGTGGGTAATCTTGACGGTATCAAGGACAGCGCTTTCCCGGCGAATAGCCAACCACACGGGAACGGTCTCTATGGCGACAACGTATATTTGAAAGGTACGTTCGTCCTCATGACCGGCGAGGATATCCTGACGAAATTTGAAATTACGGAGGGTAAGATACAATCAGCCGTGGAGGGTCTGCGCGACGAGGGGAGGGAGGAGCAGAGCTTTTTCGATAACACCACGTTTACCGAGGGGATGAGTAAATGGATAAGCGGGTACAAGGCCGCGTTCCTGACTTTCGGCGGCAAGTGGATTCTTGCCGGTAACAAACTGTTAGCATCGAGCGAGAACGGCAATGTGGAGGTCGTAAAGACCGGTAAGGTCCCCTATGTCCGTATAACCAACAGTTACATCATGCAGAAGAACGGGGATTTCCGCACGATCCCCGATTTCAAGGAGTTGAACGGGGACGGGCTTCGCATTCCGGGCTATGTCTACCTGTCCTTCCATTACAAGGTGATCGAGGCCGGACACCTGCGTATCGAGTTTGTCAATTCCAACAAGAACGGATACGAGAATTTCAACATGTTCGCTTACGACGGTGATTTGCCGGTCGGTGGGGAGAAGGTATTCAACCATTCCGGGCTGTGGAACGGGACCGGTGACTTCAAGCTGTCGTTCACGGGTGTTATCCAAGTGTCCTTGTTGGTGTTCTCGACAGACCGGACGGATGCCCTGGCGTACAAGTATGCCACGTTCTTCGACCAGTCGGAGAAGATGATCCGAATCGCGGCGGCGAATTTCGATAAGGACGGCAATGTGCTGGAGGCATCCTCCATTATCACGACGGCCAAATATAACAGGCTGATTTCTGTCCATTTCGATGAGAACGGGGAATTGCGGAATAAATCCGGGTTGGTGACTACCGCCAATTTTTCCAAGCTGTTCGCTGAGGGCGTTACAAGCAACGGGCTTGTAAAGAGTGCGGATTTGAAGGTCTATGTCAAGCGTGACGAGTTCGGCAATCTTGTTTCCGGTGTCACCATTAAAGCCGACCAAATCAAACTGGAGGGGCTTGTTACGGCTAACGGCTATTTCAAGGTCCTCACGGACGGGAGTATCGAGACCCGGAATGCGAACATCAGCGGTACTGTCAAGGCGAGCGGCGGTAAGATTGGCGGCTTTACCATCGATTCCGGCCGTCTGTATTGGAAGAGCCGCGATTATTTCGGAAACGATTCCCGGAGTTTGAAACTGGGAGTCTCGAGTTCCTCGACGGAGGGGATCGTGGACGTGGCCTTCAATGGCGCTACCAGTGGGCGGTTTGGCGTAAAATCAGTCGGGGCGACATCCGGTGGGGCCGCTATATATGCATCGATAGGCTCCTTAACCTACCCGGCCAGCGGTATGACCTATGCCGGGTTCTTTGTGGGTCCGGTAGATGTAAGGGATACCGGTAGCGGATTGACAAGTGATGTTTGTGCGTCGAAAGGGTTCCGGTACATCAAGAGCCGCAATTCCGACGGTACATACGTGTATAACGAGGGTGTGAACTGGGGGGATGGTGCCGCCCAGAATCCCGACCTTGACAAAATAAGACTTATCGTGAGGGGCGGCATCATAGTCGGCTATACAGGGGAATAAACATTTAAAACCAAAGAGATATGAAAGTTGACTTAAACAGGAGATTCAGGGGCTTTGACGGGAACGAGCTTGGCGGTGACAACATCGCCACCGCCGTGGCGGAGGCCCTGTTCAATTACGGAAAAGACAAACCGGTAGGCCGTGATGAGAAGTTCAAGGCTTACGTCCTGTGCCAGCGTATCATCCAGGGCGGTGGAATCCTGGAGATCACCACCGAGGAGGGTACGCTTATCAAGGAGGTATGCGGCGAGAGCCTGACGGCCGGCGGTTACGGCCAGGTTTATGAACTGATAGAGGGAGGGGTTTGATATGGCACTGACAGAATCGGATATCGCCCAGGTTTTGGAGGCGGTCAAGGCGGAATCGAAGAGTGTCGAATCCCTTGAGACGGTCGGCTCGCTGAGCGGGGTCAAATCCCTGCCGGGACAGAAAGGTGACAAACTGGTGAACGTCCCGATCACCTTATTGAGCAAGCCGGCCGATGACGCGGCGGCCCGGGCGATCAAGGCCGCTGAAAGGGTGGAGGGATTGGCTCCCGAAATGGAAGCGGCCACCCAGGAGACAAAAAAGGCCATTCAAACGGCGGGTGAATCGGCGGCAAAGGCGGAGGCGGCCGCGAAGAAGGCCGAGGATGCGATAGCCCAAGGCTACAAACATAAGGAGATGAGTGAGGAGGAGTTTGAAAGTCTCCCGGAAAAGGACGGCAAGACCATTTACCTGATTTACGAGGAGGAATAGGTATGATAAGTGTTGGAAACAAAGAGGTGACAGCCATCCGTGTAGGCGAACGGGTGGTGGCGACGGTCTATATAGGGGCCAGGCTGGGTTGGCAAGCCATCCGGAGCTGTTTCGGCGCGGGCTTTTGGCGCAGTGACAAACCCTGGAGCCGAACGGATGGCTGGAAACGGATGAAATAACTTTTAAAGAATAACGATATGGCGAAAAAAGTGTATGACGAGGACGGTCTGGATATGCAGAAGACCGATTGGTCCGGTGACGAATCCACGGGTAATCTTCCGGTGAGCGGCCGGTTGGTGGAGAAATATATCAAAAGTATTGATGACAAGGCCACCCCTACGGAGGAGCTGGCCGCCGGTGAGACGAAAGCCCCCACGAGCGGCGCGGTGTTCGCCTCGCTGGTGGGTACCGTGACGAATATCGACGTGACGGACAGCGAGGACGGCACTCAGTACGTGATGACAGTCACGCAGAAGGATAGCGAAGGGGGAGAAAGCGACAGGGAGGTGCGCTTTTCCAAGTATAGCGACGACGACAAGGTGGTGGTGAATATAGACCTGACCGATGCTTCGGGTTCCTCCTTGCCCGCTTCCCAGTATTTGTCGTTGGGTACCGGTTTCGTGGTGAGATATGCCGTTGGCGTGGGCACGGCCGGTGGCGGCGAGGTGAGTGGCTACAGCGACCTGAAGGCCAAGGTGGTCGTAAAACGTGGCTCCACGGTCCTTTCGGAATTCCAGGATGCGGAGTTTGTCGGCGTTACGGCCGGTCAGAGCTATACTTTTGACGCGTCGCCTTACCTGAAGGATGCCACGACCTACACCGTGCAGGTGGAGGCGCAGGCCGGTTATGATGGCGGTACGCTGATGAAAACCGCTACCGCCAGGGTGACGATGGTGGCTATGGAACTAAGTACCACTTATTCGGTTGGGAACGGACTGGCTGACGGGGGATACCGGAACGACGTGAACATCCCATTTACAGCTAAGGGAACGAGTGGCGAGAAGAACATCTACTACCGTATCAACGG
>OGQZ01002000.1_pt1 | contig 14647 bp, 10 predicted proteins | sample 1553321 | NCBI WGS metagenome assembly OGQZ01 (sample SAMEA2579958, study PRJEB22360) | human gut metagenome | reverse complement strand
ACAGCAAAAAAGGAACCGGATAAATCCGATTCCCCTTTTATCATTACCAGATAAGCGCTTACGCACGCTCTACTGCTCCAGAACGTAAACATCCTGTACATACCGGCATCTTCTTTGTGCCACCATTCACCTTGACCTTAACAGACTTGATGTTTGGCTTCCACATCTTGTTGCTTCTTCTGTGGGAATGACTTACTGCGTTACCAAAGTGAACGCTCTTTCCACAAACTGCACATTTTGCCATCGTAAGCACCTCCTTAGCATATTTAACCCTACTGGTCATCATTTATCAATAACTATTATGACTGTCTAATTTTGCCACAACAAATTTATTCTACCAAATCACAATCTAAAATGCAAGAACAAATTTAATTTTTTTCTTTTTCTTTTGAAGAACCCTGATCGGATCGGAATTTATCCACAAAATCAGGCACCATATCCAGCACTTTTGTGATGGCATCCTGATTCTTTACATTCACCAGCCTTGTCTGACCATCCTTAATGATCAGAATGGAACTTGGCTGGATCTTTCCACCCATTCCTCCACCGGCATTGTTCTTCTTGCCATTTTCAGAAAAAGAGCCTGCTCCTACACCAAAGCTCACATCTACCAGCGGCAAAATGATCGTTCCATCATCAAAACGAACGGCATCTCCTACCACTGTTTTCGTCGTAAGAAATCCTTCCATCCCTTTTAAAAGAGAACCTACTGCCGTATTGAAATTATTGTCACCCATGCTATCACCACACCTTTCCTTGTATTACAATGCTCTGCGCATCCTGCCTACTTTCCGTCCAGATAACTCACGAGCCGGATTGGATGTACCCGTATCACAAGGATCAATAAAATAATCCCCATGAGGGAACCACGCAGCTCAACCTTTCCTTCAAAAACAGCCTGGTCAAAATCAGGTATCACCCGGACTCCCTGTCCATACATTGCAAATAATATACTTACAGCACCCAGAATTTCTCCGGTCTGTGCCGGATCTGAAGTTCCAAAATGAATCCAGCCACGAACCTTTTTGGGAAAGATATGCTTTAACAGCTTTCCCCCATTTACCAATAAAAGCCGGATCAGCTGCAGACCTTCTCTGTCAACTGCCTTTATTTTATCGAATATCCCTTTGATTGACAAGAAGAATTTTTTCACTCTGTTTCTCAACGCAATAAAACGGGACCTTTTTTTCTTTCCGGATGGTTCCATGGTTTCATTTTCCATAGACTCCGGCTCCTTGTGCATCTGCTTAACTTCCGTCAATGACACTTCCGGTTTTCCGAAGTCCTTTTCCGGCTCCTTTTGAGATGGTTCACGGGATCCTGCCGGCACCCCGGATGCCTTTTTCTTGCGTTTTCTTTTTCTGCGCCCTGCATTTTCTCTGGCAGACACCGGAAATCCAAAGATCCTGAGCCTTGTTCCCTTCTTTCCATCTGTATCAAAAGACAGATGCAGGATATGAAACATCCAGCTCACCACACCGTGAGCACTCCACCGGTCCATACAGGTTACAGATATGTGATACCGTACCGGTACGAATAATATACACATACACAACACCAACAGCAGGGCAAGAACGCATAACAGTGCAATTCCCAGCCACTTCAGTATTGTCAATAGGATCATTTCCGCACCTCCTCCCGGCATCAGACCATTTATTTTATGGCATCCTGAAAATATTCACGAACGATTCCGGGCGAGATATCACCTTCTCTGCAGACCGTGTCAAGGCAGATCTGAGCCGCCAGACGCTGTGCCTTTTCCCGGCTTCCCGCCAGTCCGATCACCGTAAGCTCCCGTTCCTGATACCAGCGAAACCACAGCTCCCCGGAGGAATATATCTCCATCATATTTTTCCCATTCACCGGCAATGTAATACAATATAATGACCTGGTTCGTTTCTTTTTTTCGAGAAGTTTCTGATATCGTTTCTTTTGAGGCACCAGGTCTGCGTCCAGATACATTTTTGAACTCCAATGCAGCATACTTCTCTCCCTTTCTGCAGAATCTATCCCATCATTTCCTGAATCAACTGCTTTGATGCATATTTTTCTGCTTCATCATCACAAAGGCTTAACGACTGACTGATATAATCTGCCACCTCCTGAGGCGTAGAGAAAAAAACCGGGATCTTTTCCAGAGTGTTTGCCATAATTGCCCGGCGTACCAGACGAGACTGTCCCTTAAATGCCTGTTTAAGTTCCGATACCAGTTCCTCTGCTGCTTTCTCCGCATCCTCCGGCGTCACCTTTTCTTCCTCATCCTTCCATTCCAGCTCCACAAAGTCGCTTCCGGAGGAAAGCTGAACTAACTGCTGTAACGCCTGGAAAGAATCCTCCAGTCCAAGCTGCGCGATGATTTCCCTCCGGGTTTTCATAGTTTCCTCAAGAACCGCATCTGCTGTATTCATGGATTCATAAATACGCTCCTGCATTCCTTCGATCTCCGGAAAATGCTCTCCCAGCTGATACAGCTTTTCTTCCTCTGTCTCCGGAACCGGTTCCTCACCCCAGATATCACTTTCCTGATGCAAAAACAGATCATTAACTCCACGGATCACAAACTGCGCCGCCGGAATCTTATCTGCTGCCTCTGCACCACCATTGGTTAAATACATGGAATAGGCTCCGTTAATTAATTTCTGGATCAGCATATAAAGATCGGATATATCATTCAGCTTTGAAGCATTAACTCTAAGCTTTTCCGCATATATCTGATACATCTCCCCTGTCATCTTTTCGTAATCCAGCTCATCAAACTCCTTCATAACAGGGACAAACTCTGTAAAATATTTCTCCATATCCTCTGTATGATACAACATAGCATTGGTTCGGAACATATAAAGATGTCCATCTAACGCACTACGGTCCGATCCCTTATAAACAGAGATACTGTCCCGGATCAGATCAAAATAATGACTTCTCGTCATACGCACCGGAAGCTGGCCAATGACCATACGAATATTATCGTTAATCGCCATATTGTCCTTTGTCGAGAAAATAAAATTCAATACCTCCCGGGCAAAGACGCTGTCCTCTGCAATAACCTCCTGATCCTCAAAACGATACTGCAGACGGTTTAAAATGTATTCGTAAATGACAAACCGATCCACATATGCCGTCAACACCTGCATCCGGTCAGTAACCTGTCCACGGAGATCTACCAGCACTTCTCCCTGCTTTTTGCGCTCCGTCTCATCAAAACCGTCCGGATCCATCAGCACACGTACCGCCTGATGCAGCGCATCTGCAATATCCTTTGCAGAGTCAATATATGGATTGATCCCCTCTGAAATCATTTCATAAAATACATAATATTCCATCATAAATTTCAGTCTTGCGTGGCTGTCATGAATATCCATCGCCTGCTCCAGATATTCCGGCAATGCCTTCTCCAGATCTGTACCGTGCGATATTTTTTTTACGCTTTCACGTATCCTTGTACTCATACTTAAACTCCATTCTACCACCGGAAACGATGGCAAGATCCGCAGATTTCTGCGGATCTCTTATTTATTTTACCAGGTCTGTAATAATACCCAGTTTTCAAACCACTTCAAATATGTGGTCACATAATGTATCGTCGTCGGCGTACCACTTAACACCGGATAGAACATAATAAACAGTCCAACTGCAAGAGCGGTATAGACATATGCCAGCTTCCGTACTTTCGGATACTTCTTTACGATCAGATACATGCTATAACCAACCATTACCGTAACAAATGGCACACTTGGGAAATAGTGATAGATAAATACCACTCGTGTAACCTTAAACCAAGGTGCATACTGAGAAAGATATCCCACACTTAAGAATGCCGCTTTACGATCCTTTTTCACAAACATTCTGTAAAGCATAAAGGCAAAAGCAGGAATACCGGCCCACCATACCAGCGGATTTCCAAATGCGCTGATTCCCTCTCGAACCGTATCCGATACCACTCCGGAATAATACCAGATCGGGCGGTACATGATCGGCCACTGATACCATTTGGAACCATATGGATGTGTGGCATCCAAATTGCTGTGATAATTGTACATGGTCTTCTGTGCTTCGATCACTTTCTGGATCAGGCCCCTGTCCGTACCATCGTTAAACGGAATATATGACAGAACATAAATGACTGCCGGAACCACAATAAAGAACACACAGCACCACAGTAACGTAATGATTAACTTTTTGTGGAAATTCTTCACAATGTACTGATGTGAAATCTCCCCGGTCTTCCCCCCCGGATTCTTTGCCGCATAAATATATTCCCGAAAACGCCGGATCATCTGTGCGAAGAAAATGATGGCAAGACCGATCGCCGAATAAATACCTGTCCATTTTGATGCCCAGCTGAGTCCCATGGAAAATCCACACAGTCCCAGTGGAATCAATGTCTTCGACAGTTTTGTATCAAAAAAGCTTATCCTTGTATAACAATACATAAAGAAATAGGAAAGCATAATAAACAGGGTAACATACACGTCAATCGTGGAGATTCTCGTCTGAACAAAGTGCATAAAGTCAAACGCAAACAGAATCGTCGTCACAATACTGATCCAGGTTTCCTTGAAAAACTTCTTGGAGAAATTGTAAATGATCGGTACCATCAGCACACCAAAAAGGGTACCCATAAATCTCCAGCCAAACGGACACATACCAAAGATCAATACACCTACTGCGATCAGCTCTTTACCTAATGGCGGATGTGTATTTTCATAGCAGTATAATTTATGGATCATCTCATAAGCTGTCCTGCCGTGATAGATCTCGTCAAAATATGTACCGTTCAGATTTGTTGCCCGCGAAGCATACATATCCTGCTCATCAAACAGATTATGATAATCTGCTGCATTTACCGGTGTTACTACATTTCCTTCCGTATCTGTAAATACCAGCTCCATGATACTGTCGTTCACTGTATCCGCTGCCGGTGATATTCTGATATAGCGGGCCGTAACATTTAAATCCGTGTAATTCCAGCAAAATACAGAGCCGGCATCCCATGGATTATCTGCCCCGTACAAAGTATTCCAGTTTGTGCCATCTGACGAATAATCCACGAGATATTTGGGATTATTCTGATAACCGAGGTACTCTGCCATCTTTCCAAGACTGATATCCTGACCCAGATCCGCTACAACGGCTCCATTTGTCACTACAGAATATTCTGTTTCCGGAGCCTTGAGACTGCCCAGATGCACAAATGCGATCACCGCATAAACCAGCGTAATGATCCCCATCGCGATATAGTCTTTTTTGGTCATCTTTGCCAGCTTGGAAGAAGGGCGGATCACCGGCTTCTTCTCTGCCTTTTCAACGGAGACTTTCTTGAACGTAGTTTCTCTGCTGATGATCTCCTTTTCCTGCTCCTCTGTTTCATATTTCCAATAATGGCGAACAGTAGTATATACCATAAAGCCAAATACAACCATTCCCAACAGAGAAATGGAGAACAGGATCGGACTATGCCAATCATAATTTGCCGCATCATACTTAAACAGCACATGCGCCACATTGTAAAAGAAATGCATTGCCGACAGACAATATAAGATAAATACATCTCTTCTCGGCTTCATTACATATGCCAGAAGTAAAAACGCCATTGCCGGATACATATATCTCTCGTGCATACGCACAGAAAACATAAAAATTCCAATGATCAGAACAGCGCCGATATAGCTGTACTTTGCTTCTGTCTTTTTACAACGGAAGCTGATAAACACCGTCGCAATGATGATCAGCAGAATGAAAATCGTCCCCCATGTCTGATAGGTAAGCCCAAGCTTTGCTTCCCCCTGGCTGATCCAGTTTTTGCCACAAAGAGTCCAGAAATTGTAGGCATTAACCGATGCATACTCAAAAGATCCCACTGTATTGGTATATAATGAGATTACCTTCTGCAGACCATAAGGCAGCACAGAGATCACCATACAAAGAATTGCTGTTAAGCCCATTCCCAGATTGATTCCAAACTTCTTCCAGTTAAAATCCTGCAAAAAGACATGATCAATAATTCCATAAATCAGCACCGGTGCAAACATCATTGCCTGGGGTTTCAACAAAATGGCCAATGCAAATAAAAAGTAAGATGGAATCAGCTTTTTCTTTGCGATCAGATAAAACATCCATGCGATAAATACAACGTAAATACTATCCGTCTGCCCCCAGACCACACTATCTAACAAGATTGCCGGGCAGAACAAGTATACTGCTGCCAGAAGTGCTGCTCCCGTTTCACGGAACTTTTCAGATGCAACCTTATAAATAAGGTATCCCATTCCCATATCTGTCAGAATGGACGGCATCTTTGTAAGAATATCGCTTGTAGCGGAATCCCACGGAATACTGAACAAGTGACGGAGCCATCCAATCACATATAAAATATAAATATATCCAGGTGGATATCCCTCGGTCATTGTCTCATAAAATTTATGAAAACCATCATTGTAAACCATGTCTGCCCATGCAATAAAGCAGCTCATATCCTGTTCATGGCCATGATACACTCCGCCAATGATGACACGAAGCAAAAATGCAACTACCATTACTGCCACAAATATCGTCAGACCAATGGAACGATCCTGTGGATTGGCAAGTTTTACAACCTCTGTCTTGTTTTTTGTCCTGCTTTTCCCTGCATTTTTTCTGTTTTTGGAACGATTCGACGCCCCGCTCTGTTCCACGACCACTTTTCTGTTCCTCAGAAAACTGCTGATCGGGAAGTACATAGCAAGCATAGCCAGAAAGCCCAGGATTGCTACAGTATTAATCATCCCCATAGTTTTTCTCCTTTTTTATCAATTTATATCAAACATGCTTTTTGACATGTTGATGGGTAAACAAATGCTCCGAACAATATTCATAATTTCCTTCACATTTCGAACAATACCGAAATTCCAATGTCTCATCGTCCAGCTCTGTTCTTCCGCACACGGCACACCGGTGTCTGGCACCGCCATTCTGTCTGCCCGCCTGCTGTACCTGTTTCTTAAAACGTTTCCGGCGTTTAATATCTCCCGGCGATATCCTGCGATAATCACGGCTTGATAAAAAGTATATCAGGAAATTCCCCAGTGCCACAACAATCGCCAGTGCGGCACTAAAATATACTCCCGCAGCAGCAAGAGTTCCTCCCTGACTCAGATAAGAGAAGCCGGATACAATATTTTCAACTACACAGTAGATCAGGTATACCGCATCCAGAATCGCAAGCCATTTCACCTTGATCGGAAGTACAAACCAGAATAAGAATTCCATATTTGGATTTTCTGCCGCAAAAGCAAAAAACATAGACCAGTAAATATACTGAAAACCTGACATATAATATGTGGAATGGATCGCTCCATATAAAATAAAGGCCGCAACAATATTTAACAGCCACCCGCTGATAAAATACATATTAAACCGAAATGTTCCCCACGCCCGTTCCAGTGACCGTCCAAACAGAAAGAATAAATTAACCTGAATCGCAAAGAACAAAATACTCACAATAAATCCCATTCCGGTGTTAAATCCATATGGCTCGATCAAATATGTCACCAGTCTCCATACTTGTCCATGAAGAACAGCCTCTACGTTCAATGAAAGATAGTTATAGTAAATTCTATTGTCAATCAATCCCAATGCGGCACCTGCACAATACAGCACGATCACATACTTGATCAGATCCGGCACTGCATATTTTCCATATTTCCGCTCCAGTTTATTTAATAATTGATTCATAACCCTCCTATCCCTGCAGCTTCCGGTCATCTGCAGGTACTGTTCCCATCTGTTATTCCATATCATTAATTATGGTATTGGAAATGAATATTCCAATACCATCTATTCTATTGATACGCGTTTTCTTTGTCAAGACACAGATTATTCTACTTTTGTCGATAAAGGGTCATTCCCGGTGGCAGTAAGATCTTATCTACCCCAAGAATTTTTTCCAAACTGTCCCCTTCCTTTGTCACATATACTGTCTCTGCTGTTTTCTCATCCTGTAATGTAGTTTCCTCCACAGCCATATTGTCCTGTTGCCGTTCTGATGATGTTCCTGACGTCTCCGTCATTTCTTCTGCCGGCTGCATTTCATCCGTTTCTTTCTCCTTTCTGGTTTCCCCGGTCATCTCCCTCTGCATTTTGTCCTTTGTCACATGAACCGCATTTCTTACCTCCCATTTGGCACATGTACTGCCATAAGGAGGCATCCCCCCCTGCGTATTCCCCTTCACCGGCACACATATTGTTTCCCCGATCTGAAGATTATACACATCCACATAAGGATTGGCACGAAGCAGAAGTGCCAGCGGCACTTTGTGTTCCAGGCTGATGGAATACAGAGTATCTCCCGATTTGACTGTATGCATAATACCATTACAATGTTCCATATCTTTCATGCACCTTTCTATGCTTTCCTTTTTCATTATATTCCCAATTTATGTTATTGGTGACAGACTGCTTGCAATCAATTTTTTTTTGTCATATAATAGGAAAATATGGCGATATTTTTGATATCGCATTTTCCTATTAAAAAGGACAGCGAAGGAAGAAAGGAAATATCTTATGAAATTACCATGTCATACACTGGGAATCGATATCGGTTCCACAACAGTAAAGATTGCTATTTTAAACCCTGAGGGTGAGATCATATTTTCTGATTATCAGCGTCACTATGCCAATATTCAGGAGACACTTGCTTCCATTATCAAACAGGCGTTAAAGGAGCTGGGAGATCTTCCGGTTTCTCCGGTTATTACCGGTTCCGGTGGTCTGACACTTTCAAAGCATATGAATGTTCCCTTTGTTCAGGAGGTTGTCGCTGTAGCAACATCCCTGAAAGACTATGCACCCCATACCGACGTTGCCATTGAGCTTGGCGGTGAGGATGCAAAGATCATATATTTTACCGGTGGTATTGACCAGCGAATGAACGGAATCTGTGCCGGCGGTACCGGTTCCTTTATTGACCAGATGGCTACCCTGCTTAAGACAGATGCCGCCGGTCTGAATGAATATGCCAAAAATTATAAATCTATTTACCCGATTGCTGCCAGATGCGGTGTATTTGCCAAAACAGATATCCAGCCTCTGATCAACGAGGGAGCTACCAAAGAAGACCTGTCAGCCTCTATTTTTCAGGCGGTAGTCAATCAGACCATCAGTGGTCTTGCCTGCGGTAAGCCGATTCGGGGAAATGTCGCATTCCTGGGCGGACCTTTACATTTTCTTACGGAGTTAAAACAGGCTTTTATTCGTACATTAAACCTTTCCGGAGATGCGATCATTGCACCGGAGCATTCACATCTGTTTGCGGCATCCGGTGCTGCAATGAATGCAAAAACAGACGAATATATGTCATCTCTCAGCCAGTTAAATGATGTTTTAGCCAAAAAGATCGATATGGAATTTGAGGTTGCCCGTCTGGAGCCTTTATTTAAGGACGAGGCAGAATACAATGACTTCTTAAAGAAGCATTCGGAGAATGATGTCAAGAAGGGGGACTTTGCTTCTTATAAAGGAGATCTCTTTCTTGGTATTGACGCCGGTTCCACCACCACAAAGGTGGCAGTGATCGGTGAAGACGGAAGCCTTTTGTATTCCTTCTATAGCAATAACAACGGCAGCCCGTTAAAAACGGCCATTAAATCTATCAAAGAAATCTATGAATTGATGCCGGAAGGTGCCAGGATCGTGCGTTCCTGCTCTACCGGTTACGGTGAGGCTCTGCTAAAATCTGCCCTGCTCCTGGATGAGGGCGAGGTAGAGACCGTTGCCCACTACAATGCGGCTGCATTCTTCGAGCCGGATGTTGACTGTATTCTTGATATCGGCGGACAGGATATGAAGTGCATTAAGATCAAGAATCAATCCGTAGATAAGGTTCAGTTAAATGAGGCCTGCTCCTCAGGATGCGGTTCCTTTATCGAAACCTTTGCAAAATCTCTGAATTATGATGTGGCAGATTTCGCAAAGATTGCTTTGTTTGCGCAAAACCCGATCGATCTGGGTTCCCGCTGTACCGTTTTCATGAATTCCAAGGTAAAGCAGGCGCAGAAGGAAGGGGCATCTGTTGCCGATATCTCCGCCGGCCTTGCTTATTCCGTTATTAAAAATGCTCTTTTAAAGGTTATTAAACTGACAGATCCGAAGGATCTGGGCGAAAAGGTCGTGGTTCAGGGTGGTACCTTCTATAATGATGCAGTACTTCGAAGCTTTGAGCGCATCTCCGGCTGTAAAGCAGTCCGCCCGGACATTGCCGGTATCATGGGTGCTTTTGGCGCTGCGCTGATCGCCAGAAACCATTATGAAGGCCAGGAGACAACCATGCTTACCATTGACCAGATCAATGATCTGAAGTTTGAGACCTCTATGGCAAGATGTAAGGGATGTACAAATCACTGTCTCCTCACCATCAACCGTTTCACCGGCGGTCGTCAGTTCATTTCCGGAAACCGATGCGAACGGGGACTTGGCAAAGAGAAAAATAAGGATCATATTCCGAACCTTTTTGAATACAAAAACAAACGTCTCTTCCAGCATTATACTTCTCTTGATGAGGAGCATGCTGTCCGGGGCACCGTTGGAATTCCACGGGTATTAAATATGTACGAAAACTATCCATTCTGGTTCACCTTCTTTACGGAGCTTGGATACCGGGTCGTTGTATCGCCGGAATCCAATCGTAAGATCTACGAGCTTAGTATTGAATCCATTCCAAGTGAATCCGAATGTTATCCGGCTAAGCTTGCCCACGGTCATGTGACCTGGCTGATCCGTCAGGGCATTGACTATATCTTCTATCCTTGTATTCCTTATGAGCGTACTGAGGTAGAGGACGCCAATAACCATTACAACTGCCCGATCGTCACCTCCTACGGTGAAAATATCAAAAATAATATCGAAGAACTCCGTGACGACAAGATTACATACCAGAATCCATTTCTTTCCCTGGAAAGTGAAGCGATCGCCACAAAACGTCTGGTAGAGTATTTCACCGAGGAAAACGGTATCTCGGCCGATGAGATCCGCCATGCCGCCGCTGTTGCTTGGAAGGAAATGCAGGCAGTCCGTACGGAAATGGAACAAAAGGGCGAGGAAGTATTACAGTATCTGAAAGAAACCGGCCGCCGTGGAATCGTTCTGGCCGGACGTCCATATCATACAGATCCGGAAATCAATCACGGTATTCCTGATCTGATCACATCCTATGGTGTTGCCGTACTGACCGAAGACAGTATCTCACATCTCGGCAAAGTAGACCGGCCAACCATCGTTATGGATCAGTGGATGTATCATTCCCGTCTGTATCAGGCAGCATCATTTGTAAGCACGCAGTCAAATCTTGATTTAATTCAATTGAATTCCTTTGGCTGTGGTCTGGATGCCGTAACAACAGATCAGGTCAGCGATATTCTGACGAAACGTAACAAGATCTATACCGTATTAAAGATTGATGAAGTGAATAATCTGGGAGCGGCAAGAATCCGTATCCGTTCCCTGCTGGCGGCTGTCAAGGAACGTGCCGCCAAGGATATACAGCCACAGCCAGATGTGGATACAGCACATCACAGAGTTATCTTTACAGAAGAAATGCGCAAGGAATACACGATCCTGGTGCCACAGATGTCTCCAATTCATTTTGATATTCTGGAGCCGGCATTGGCATCCTGCGGTTATAAACTGAAAATCCTGCCTAGCACACCGGCCGCTGTTGATTATGGCCTGAAATATGTCAATAATGACGCCTGCTATCCGTCGCTGATCGTCATTGGTCAGTTTATGGAAGCACTGTTGTCCGGAGAATACGATCTGGATAAGGTGGCACTGATCATTACCCAGACCGGCGGCGGATGCCGTGCTACCAATTATATCGGTTTCATAAGACGTGCGCTGGAAAAAGCCGGTATGGGACAGATTCCGGTTGTTTCTATGAGCGCCGGCATCGAGAAAAACCCCGGTTTAAAGATTAATCTGAAGATGGCACACCGTGCAATCCAGGCATTGATCTACGGTGATGTATTTATGCGTGTTCTCTATAAGACAAGACCTTATGAAGCGGTTCCCGGCTCAGCCAATGCCCTTCACGAAAAATGGAGAGCCATAGCCCAGAGAGCCGTCCGCAATGGAAATAAATCAGAATTTAAGAAGAATATCCGTCAGATCATTAAAGAATTTGATGAGCTTCCACTAAAAGATATCGAAAAGCCTCGTGTTGGTATTGTAGGAGAAATCCTTGTCAAATTCCTTCCACTGGCAAACAATTATCTGGTAGAGCTTCTGGAAGCAGAAGGTGCAGAGGCAGTTTGTCCTGATCTTTTGGACTTCTTTATGTACAGCCTGTATAATGCCAACTTCAAGGCAGAATACCTTGGCAAAAAGAAGTCTTCTGCACATATTAACAACTTCCTGATCTCCTATCTGGAACATTACCGTAAGGTTGCCAATGACGCTCTGGCTGCCAGCAATCGTTTCGAGCCAACCACAAGAATCAATAAGCTGGCAGAATATGCAGAGCCGATCGTCAGTGGCGGTAACCAGACCGGGGAAGGATGGTTCCTGACCGGTGAGATGCTGGAGCTGATCCATTCCGGCGTGCCAAATATCGTATGTACCCAGCCATTTGGCTGTCTGCCAAACCATGTGGTAGGACGCGGCATCGTAAAAAAAATGCGGGAAATGTACCCGGACGCCCAGATCCTGCCGCTTGACTACGATCCGGATGTGAGCTTTGCCAATCTGGAAAACCGCCTGCAGATGCTGATTATGAATGTGAAAGAAAGAAGCGTGGACACGGTTGCCCTGCCGGACGTGGGGCAGAGAAGCCCCGTGGAGACTATGAATAGAAAACAGAAAAACGCTGATAATAAAAAGCAGAAAGTTTCCTGATTTCGGGTTAGACAAAAATAGAAATCACATAAGCCCACGCGGCGGAAAGGGACAAGCTATGAAACATCTGCGTGTCTTTGTTTATGCGGATCGTGATATCCGGCTCCGCCGCGCGATTGACGAATATGGGGATCTGGAAGAGCATATCGATGAATTTATGCACCAGACCGACAAACGCCGCCGGATCTACTATGAAAACTATACGAATCAGCGCTGGGGCGACAGAGAAAACTATGATCTGATGCTGAACAGCGGAGATTTGGGAATTGAGAAGTGCGTGGAGTTGATTTGCCAGGCGGTGAAGTAAGGGATAACGAAACAATTACAATTTTAAGCAAAAATAACCGCTCAAGTTTTGCTAGGTGACCTGGGGCGGTTATTTTTATGTCCTATCTAAGATTCCATCCATGAAACAACGGTCCATTTCCATTTCCAAGATTTAATCCGAATGCTAATGCCCCACTTAAATAGGAACGTGCATCACGAATACTCTGCTCCAGAGAACGTCCGGCGGCGAGACCGCAGGCGATTGCGGATGAGAGTGTGCAGCCAGTTCCATGGTTGTTTTGATTCTCGATCCGGGGACTGGAAAACCAGAGTGGAGTCTGATCTGGCTGACAAAGAACATCACAGACGGTATTTGGCAGATTTTCCCGGTGTCCGCCTTTTAAAAGAACCGCGGTGTGAAATTGACGGGACAGCCGGGTGGCGGCAGCTTCTATGCCTGCGTCATTGTCCAATGTATGCGTCTGCATTTGAAGTAAAAATTCAGCCTCCGGCAGATTCGGTGTCAAAAGTGTGGCGCGCGGAAACAAAAGCTCCTGGGAGGCGGCGATGGCGTCCGGAGCTGCCAGAGGGCGTCCGCTGGTGGAGATAAGCACTGGATCGAGTACCACCGGGATATCGGGATAGGCGCTTAGTTTTTCTGCGACAACCTGAACGGCAGTTTTGTTTCCCAGCATTCCGATCTTGATCGCTTGCGGAGTTAAATCTGAAAGAACCGAATCCAGCTGTGCCGCTAATATTTCCGGGGAGGCAGGCGAGACAGCCTGCACGCCGAGCGTATTCTGAGCGGTGATCGCAGTGATGACACTGGTTCCATAGAGCCCCAGAGCGGTGATGGTCTTTAAATCTGCCTGTATTCCTGCGCCGCCTCCGCTGTCCGAACCGGCGATGGTGAGTACTGCGGGGATAACGCGGTGGTTTTTATGAATGCACTCTCGCAGCTCCCGGACCGCAGCCCCGATATCGGGCTGTCCGAAAATCCCGGATATAATCGCAGCTCCTGCGATGCCGGTTCCAGCCAGGGTGGAAAGATTGGAAGCGTTGATTCCTCCGATGGCGACAACCGGAATGGAGACGGACTGGCAGATGGCGGTCAGAGTCTCACGGGACATCGGGATGGCCTCTGTTTTGGTTGGACTTGGAAATACAGCGCCGGAACCGAGATAATCGGCTCCGGCTTTTTCTGCTTCCAGGGCCTGGGCAACGGTTTTGGCGGTTACGCCGAGAATCTTGTCCGGTCCCAGCTTGGCGCGCACCTCGCGGGCGGGCAGGTCACTTTGCCCGATATGGATGCCGTCGGCGCCGCTGTTTATGGCGACGTAGAGGCTGTCATTGATAATCAGAGGAACGTGATAGCGCTCGGTGAGTTTGCGGATGGAAAGCGCCTCCCGTAGAAAATCTTCCTCGGACAGATATTTTTCACGGAGCTGCAGCATCGTGATTCCGGCGTCCAGCGCCTCGCGCACCTGTTCCTCCAGCGGACGCATGCCGGGGCGGTGTG
>OGQZ01001996.1_pt1 | contig 14671 bp, 9 predicted proteins | sample 1553321 | NCBI WGS metagenome assembly OGQZ01 (sample SAMEA2579958, study PRJEB22360) | human gut metagenome | reverse complement strand
GACGGATGCGATCTATTATTGCCGTCTCGGCGGAGGAATTTACGACGAGCCTATGCTGTCAAGCCTGCTGGCGGTCGATGATTCGCTCGGCCGGGTCCGGGGACGTTATCTGGAAAATGCACGGGAAGCGTCGGAGCGGAACGATACGGCAGCCAGCCGGGAATGGGGCGGAAAATTCAACCGATTTTACAACGGCAATCCCGGCGTAGAACGGAAGGATATGCTGCGAAAAGCCTACGAAGCGGCCAATCCGCACGGAAGCCTGTACCTGTTGATCGACAGGATACCCAAGTTGTCGTACACCCCGGCCAAGGAGGCGCACAGGTTTTACAAGACATTGTCCGAAGGGTTGAAAACGAGCTATTTCGGCCGGATGTACGCAGACTGCATGACAAGAATGGAACAACTCGCCGAAGGAAAACCGGCGCCGGATTTCACACTGGCAACGACCGAAGACCGTACTGTCGCCAAGGCTGATTTCAAAGGCCGATACCTGCTGCTCTACCATTGGGGATTGTGTCCCGGCTCGATCCATATCGACCGGCAGGTGAGCGATCTGTTCGAAAAGTACAAGGACAAAGGATTGCAGGTGGTGGGACTGACCGAATCCATCGCCGATATCCGGAGCGTATACGAAAGTCTGCCCGCAGGCAAAAAAACGCCGTCGCCGGGTGTGGACGACATGCGCCCCGTGCTGGCCGGCATGCTGGAACACGGATGGATCGAAGCGGAACTGGAAACCGGTCATCCGGAAAACCGGCAGATCATGGAAACGTATGCCATCGAAGGCCGGCCGTTCTTCGTTCTGATCGGTCCGGACGGCACCATACTGGCACGCAATTACACGAATGCCTTTTACCGGGCGAAAAAGATTCTGGACAAGGAGCTGGGCGGAACGGCCGCCGAATGAACCGCGAAACGGCCGGCGGCGGTGCGGCAGGCGCAAGCCCCGGAAAACCGGACCGGAACATCCCGTCATAAACTCTATGTTTGATCTCTAATCTACGCATATTTTGTCTCCGATCACCATCTACACCGACGGCTCGGCCCTCGGAAACCCCGGGCCGGGCGGCTACGGCGCAGTGCTTCTCTCGGGACACCACCGCAAGGAGCTGTCGCAGGGCTTCCGCCTCACGACCAACAACCGCATGGAGCTGATGGCCGTGTGCGTGGCGCTCGAAACGCTCAAGTTCGAGGGTTCGGACGTGGTCATCTACTCCGATTCGAAATACGTCGTCGACGCCGTTTCGAAAGGCTGGGTCTTCGGCTGGGTCCGCAAGGGATTCGCGGGCAAGAAAAACCCCGATCTCTGGATGCGTTTCCTGCGCGTGTACAACCGCCACAACGTCCGTTTCGTCTGGGTCAAGGGCCACGCCGAAACAGTCGAGAACAACCGCTGCGACTGTTTGGCCGTGGCGGCGGCCAACGACAAGGCGCACTGGCTCGAAGACACGGGCTACGATCCCGCAGAGCGGTAAAAAGGAAGGCCGCCGCACCGTTTTTTCGGCACAAAGTCCACCATAATCCATCGAATTATCGTACATTTTTCGCTTTTCGGGTTATTATTCCTATCTTTACGCCGCTAATTGCGTAACCAACAAACATACGCTCCGAATGTTCAAAACATACATGCGGCTGTTGGGTTTTGCCCGGCCGATCAAGAAATACGCGATCCCCTACTTCTTCTACTCGCTTTTCTACGCGTTGTTCAACTCGCTGACGTTCATGCTGATCATCCCGATCCTGAACACCATGTTCGACGCGAACTACTCCTTCGAATACGTCGAAAAGCTGCCTCCCCTGGAACTCAATCAGGACTACCTCGCAACACTTTTCAACTTCGCCTATTCGCACATCTTCGAACAATACGACCGCCAGAACGTACTGATGCTGCTGGCCATTGTAGCCATCTGCATCAGCCTGATGAGCAACCTGTTCCGCTACCTCGGCGCATGGACCATGGAGAACATGCGCACGCGGACCCTGCAACGCATGCGCAACGAAATGTTCTCGCGCGTGATGGACATGAACGTGGGCTATTTCTCGGACCAGCGCAAGGGCGACATCATTTCGAAAATCACCTCCGACGTGGGCGTGGTGCAGTTCTGCATCACCAACACCCTCCAGGTGTCGTTCCGCGAACCGTTTCTGATCATCGGCTACATCGTGATGATGGTGGCCATTTCGTGGGAGCTGGCCATCTTCTCGGTGCTGTTCCTCCCGGTGGTGGCCCTGCTGATCGGCAGCATCGTGAAGAAACTCCGCCACCCGGCCCGCACCAACCAGCAGCGCATGGGCGAGATGGTCTCGACGCTCGACGAGTCGCTCTCGGGCATCAAGGTCATCAAGAGCTATAACGCCACGGAATACATCAAGCAGAAATACTACGCCATCAGCGCCGACCTGGCGCGCCTGACCCTCTCGATGGCCCGCCGGCAGCAGCTGGCCTCGCCGATGAGCGAGTTCCTCGGCATCACGGCCGTGGGCGTGATCCTCGTCTTCGGCGGTTCGCTCGTGGCCAAAGGCGTGCTCGACCCCGGCGGATTCATCGCCTTCATCGCCATCTTCTCGCAGATCACGCGCCCCGTGCGCACCTTCATCGACCAGTTCGCCAACATCAACCAGGGAATCGCCGCCGGAGAGCGCATCTTCTCGATCATCGACACGAAACCCGAAATACAGGACAAACCCGGCGCCCGGGAACTCACGGGGCTGAAAGAGAAAATCGAATTCCGCGACGTGCACTTCACCTACGACGGGGAGCGCGAAGTGATCGACGGCATTTCGTTCGAGATACGCCGCGGGCAGACCGTGGCTCTGGTCGGTCCCTCGGGAGGCGGCAAGTCGACATTGAGCGAGTTGCTGCCCCGCTTCTACGACCCCTCGGCGGGCGAAATACTCATCGACGGCATCTCGCTGCGCGACTACACGCAGGAGAGCGTGCGCGCCCATATGAGCGTCGTGGCGCAGGACACCGTGCTTTTCAACGACACCATCGAAAACAACATCGGCATGGGCAAGCGCGGCGCCACGCACGAAGAGGTGGTCGAGGCGGCGAAGGTCGCCAACGCGGACTGCTTCATCCGCGAATGCACCGACGGTTACGGGACCAACATCGGCGACCGGGGCGTGAAACTCTCCGGCGGCCAGCGCCAGCGGCTCTCGATCGCCCGCGCGGTGCTCAAGAACCCCGACATCCTGATCCTCGACGAGGCCACCTCGGCACTCGACACCGAGAGCGAAAAACTCGTGCAGGACGCCCTCAACAACCTGCTCAAAGGCCGTACGTCGGTGGTCATCGCCCACCGCCTGTCGACCATCCACAACGCCGACCTGATCGTTGTCGTCGACCACGGCCGCATCGCCGAACAGGGCACGCACAACGAGCTGATGGAACGCAACGGCATCTACGCCAAGCTGATCGAAATGCAATCCTTCGACTAAAATGACCGAGCGGGAAAAGATGCTCGCCGGCGGGTGGTTCGACCCCCGGGATGCGGAACTCACCGCCATCCGGGACAACGCCACGCGCCTGATGCACCGCCTCAACGTCGAACTCTGCGGCCACGACGACGCCTACCGCGCCGCACTGCGCGAGCTGTGCCCCGGCTGCGAAGGATTCATCCGCGAACCGTTCCGCTGCGATTACGGACTCAACATCTCAATCGGCGAAGGGTCGTTCGTCAATTTCGACTGCGTGTTCCTCGACCTGGCGCCGATCCGCATCGGCCGCCACACGCTCATAGGGCCCAAAGTGCAGCTGCTCACCGCCCTGCATCCGTTCGACGCGGCACAGCGCCGCACTGGACTCGAAGCGGGCCGTCCGATCACCGTCGGCGACGACTGCTGGTTGGGCGGAGGGGTGATCGTCTGCCCGGGCGTCGCCATCGGCGACCGTTCGGTCATCGGCGCCGGAGCCGTCGTGACGCGCGACATCCCGGCCGACTCGGTGGCCGTGGGAAACCCGGCGCGCGTGATCCGCACGCTGACGCGGCAGGACGAAACCGAATAGCGCCGCCGCGCAAAAAATCATCCGGACAAAATTCGTTTTCTCCCGAAATTTTCTATTTTTGCAGAAACATCGAAAAAAGGGTATTTCTGCCATGCACTCCGAACAAGCCGCCCCCGACCTGCTGCAAAAATCACTCGACGCCTCCGGCGTCGGATGGTGGCAGCTCGACTTCGGACAGCGCGAAATGACCTGTTCGCGGCTGGCGGCGGACCTTTTCGGCGCAGATCGCACCCGCATTTCGTTCGAGGAGGTCTACCTGCTGCCCGGCGAGGAGCACCGGGCGCGCATTTACACCCGCTGCGCCGCCCTCAAGGTCTCCGACTCGCTCGACGAAACGTTCGTCACGGCCAACGGCGACAGATGCCTGCAAGTCAGAGCCGTGGCTGCCGCCAACGATCCGCTGACGGGCGTCCGCTCGGTTTTCGGAACCGTCCGCCGCGTTACGGAAGGCACTCCCGAAAATGCCGAACTGGCCTCCATCAATCAGAGTTACAAGGCGACGCAACGCAATTACAGCCACCTCGCACAACTGATCGACCCCCTGCCGATCGGCTACCTGCGCGTCAACATCCTGCGCGACAAATCGGGCGAAGCGGTCGACTACCTGCTTTCGTACATCAACCAGCAGGCCGGCAGGATACTGGGCATCCACACGCAGGGCCATGCCGGAAAGACGGCCCGCGAGGTGGGAATAGATCCCCTGAAACACATCCCCACATTCGAGCACATCCCCTCCTGCTCCTTCTGGGAGCAGACCGGGAAAAGCCCGGACGGCAAACGCACCTGCCGCTGCCTGATCTACAACACGCCGGGCGACGACGACGAACTGGTCATCCTGCTCGAAGACATCACCGACGCCACGCGCAGCCGCGAACAGCTGGACGATTTCGAGCATCTCTTCAACCTGGTTTCGGACTTCGCGCACGTGGGCTGCGTCAGCTACAACCCCCTTACGGGAGAGGGTTACACCAAGGGTCCCTGGGCCAAAAATTACGGCGAAGCGGAAAACACGCCCGCCTCACAGATTCTCGGCCACTGGCGGCAGGTCCATCCCGACGACCGGCAACACCTTGAGGAGGAGTTCGAACGCCTCAAAACCGGAGAAATCCGGACTTTCGTCAACGAAGTGCGCATCGTGAGCGATCAGGAGCCGATGCGCTGGATCAAAATCCACCTGCTCTGCCGCGACTACCGTCCGGAGGAGGGCGTGATCGACCTGGCGTGCGTCAACTACGACATCAGCGAACTCAAACGCACCGAGGAGGAGGAGCTGCGCGAAGCGAAGAAGCGCGCCGAGGAGTCCAACAAACTCAAGTCGGCGTTCCTGGCCAACATGAGCCACGAAATCCGCACCCCGCTGAACGCCATCGTCGGATTCTCGGAGCTGCTGGCAGACGAAAGCAGGCACGAAACCCGCCGGGAGTACACCGACATCATCCTGCGCAACAACACCCTGCTGCTGCAAATCATCTCCGACGTGCTGGATCTGGCGCGCATCGAGTCGGGACGCACGGACATCGAGCGCACGCAGTTCGACGCCCGGGACTTATGCCGGGAGGTCGCCGACTCGCTCCGCCTCCAGCGCCGGCCGGGCGTGGAACTGCGCGTCGAGGAAGGGCTGCCGGAATTCCCCGTCACGGAGTACAGGAAGGGGCTTGCCCAGGTGCTGAACAACTTTACGCGCAATGCACTGAAATTTACCGAAAAAGGATCGGTAACGATCGGATTCCGCCGGATTCCCGGCCACATCCGTTTCTACGTCCGCGACACGGGCATCGGCATCGCGCCCGAAGACCGGGAACGCATCTTCGAACGTTTCGTCAAACTCGACACCTTCACCCAGGGGACCGGGCTCGGGCTGTCGATCTGCAAGTCGATCGCCGAACAGCTGGGCGGCTCGGTCGGCGTCGACTCCGTGGCGGGCGAAGGCTCCTGTTTCCGGATCGACATTCCCGCGGGGGAGTAATCCCCAAAACCCGCGTCCGTCCCGGGCGCAGAACCGGACGGGAAACGACCGGGACGGTCATCGCCCCGAAGCCGGACGCGGACAGCCCCGACGAAGGGAAGGCCCCCGCAGACCCCGCTTCCCGGAACGGACATCCATAAATCGAACGCTTCAGACCCGTTTTTCAAATCTTTTTTATATCTTTGCCAATTGTCAGAAAATTAGCGAAGAAATTTCTACCGATATGAAGTTCAAGGAGTATAAAGGCCTCGACCTGGCAGGCATAGCCGCCGACGTGCTCGGCGAATGGGACGCACGCGACACGTTCCACAAAAGCATCACGACCCGCGAGGGCCATCCCACGTTCGTATTCTACGAGGGTCCCCCCTCGGCAAACGGCATGCCCGGCATCCACCACGTCATGGCCCGCACGATCAAGGACGTATTCTGCCGCTACAAGACGCAGCAGGGCTACCTCGTGCACCGCAAGGCCGGATGGGACACTCACGGACTGCCCGTGGAACTGGGCGTCGAGAAGAAGCTCGGCATCACCAAGGAAGACATCGGCAAGAAGATCTCCATCGAGGAGTACAACCGCACGTGCCGCGAGGCGGTGATGGAGTTCACGGGCAAGTGGGAGGACCTCACGCGCAAGATGGGCTACTGGGTCAACATGGACGATCCCTACATCACCTACGACAACAAATACATCGAGACGCTGTGGTGGCTCCTCAAGCAGCTCTTCGACAAGGGGCTGCTCTACAAGGGCTACACCATCCAGCCCTACTCGCCGGCGGCGGGAACGGGTCTCTCGACCCACGAGCTGAACCAGCCCGGCTGCTACCGCGACGTCAAGGACACGACCTGCACGGCGCAGTTCGAAGTCATCCGCGACCAGAAGAGCGAGAAGCTTTTCGCCGGCGTCGAGGGACCGCTCTATTTCTTGGCTTGGACTACCACGCCGTGGACCCTGCCCTCGAACACGGCGCTGGCCGTAGGTCCCGCGATCGAATACGTCAAGGTCAAATGCCGCAACCCCTATACCGACCGTCCGCAGACGGTCATCCTCGCCAAAGAGCTCGTGCCCGCATACTTCACCAAGAAAATGGAGGGAACCTATGAGATTACGGGCGAAAGCTGGCAGGGTCCCGAACTGGAAGGCATCCGCTACGAGCAGCTCATCCCGTGGGTAAAGCCGATGGGCGACGCGTTCCGCGTGATCGTCGGCGACTACGTGACCACTTCGGACGGTACGGGCATCGTGCATATCGCGCCGACGTTCGGTGCCGACGACGACCGCGTAGGCCGCGCCGCAGGCATTGCGCCGCTGTTCATGGTGGACAAGGCCGGCAAAAATCAGCCGATGGTAGACAGGCAGGGCAAATTCTTTCTGCTGGAGGAGCTCGATCCCGAATTCGTGAAAAATAATGTCGACGCCGCAAAATACAGGGAGTATGCGGGCCGTTATGTGAAAAACGCATACGATCCGAATATCGCCTGCGATGCCGAGACGACGCTCGACATCGACATCGCGGTGATGCTCAAAGCCGAAAACAAGGCCTTCAAGATCGAGAAGCACACCCACTCCTACCCCCACTGCTGGCGCACGGACAAACCCGTGCTCTACTACCCGCTCGACTCGTGGTTCATCCGCACCACGGCGCTGCGCGAGCGGATGATCGAACTGAACAAAACGATCCGCTGGAAACCCGAATCGACCGGAACGGGCCGCTTCGGCAAGTGGCTCGAAGGACTGGTGGACTGGAACCTCTCGCGTTCGCGCTTCTGGGGAACCCCGCTGCCCGTATGGGCCACGGAGGACTACTCCGAGGTGAAGTGCATCGGTTCGGTCGAAGAGCTGATGGCCGAAATAGAGCGTTCGATAGCGGCGGGCGTCATGCAGGAAAACCCGTACAGGAATTTCAGGGTCGGCGACATGTCGAAGGAGAACTACTCGACCGAGAACATCGACCTGCACCGCCCCTATGTCGATTCGATCGTGCTGGTCTCGTCGAAGGGCGAGCCGATGAGGCGCGAATCGGACCTGATCGACGTATGGTTCGACTCGGGCGCCATGCCCTATGCGCAGGTGCACTACCCGTTCGAGAACAAGGAGGGCTTCGGCCAGGTCTACCCCGCCGACTTCATCGCCGAGGGCGTCGACCAGACGCGCGGCTGGTTCTTCACGCTGCACGCCATCGCCTCGATGCTCTTCGACTCGGTGGCTTTCAAGAATATCATTTCGAACGGTCTGGTGCTGGACAAGAACGGCAACAAGATGTCGAAACGCCTGGGCAACGCCGTCGATCCGTTCGAGGTGCTCGACACCTACGGAGCCGACGCGACGCGCTGGTACATGATCTCCAACTCGCAGCCGTGGGACAACCTCAAGTTCGACAGGGACGGCGTCGACGAAGTGCGCCGCAAATTCTTCGGAACGCTCTACAACACCTACTCGTTCTTCGCCCTCTACGCCAACGTGGACGGCTTCACGGGCCGTGAAGAGGAGGTTCCGATGGAGAAGCGTCCCGAAATCGACCGCTGGATCATCTCGCTCCTGAATACGCTGGTGAAGAACGTTACCGAATCTCTCGAAGACTACGACCCCACTCCGGCGGCCCGCGCCATTCAGGAGTTCGTGGGCGAAAACCTCTCGAACTGGTACGTGCGCCTCAACCGCAAGCGGTTCTGGGGAGGCGGCATGTCGGAGGACAAACTGGCGGCCTATCAGACGCTGTACACCTGTCTTGAGACCGTCACGATGCTCGCAGCGCCGTTCGCGCCGTTCATCTCCGACCGCATCTTCACGGACCTCAACGCCGTGAGCGGTCGCCACAAGGACGAATCGGTGCATCTCGCGGCGTTCCCGACGGCCGACGAACGGCTGATCGACGCCCCCCCCGCAGAGATGGTCTTGAAGGCGCAGAAGGTCTCGTCGATGGTGCTGGCCCTGCGCCGCAAAGTGTCGATCAAGGTGCGCCAGCCGCTGACCAAAATCCTGATCCCGGTGCTCGACCCCGCGACGGCGGAGCATATTTCGGCCGTGAAGAACCTCATTATGAACGAGGTCAACGTGAAGGAGATCGAGCTGATCGAAAAGACCACGGGGCTGATTACCAAACGCATCAAGCCCAACTTCAAGACCCTCGGGCCGCGTTACGGCAAGTGGATGAAGCAGATCGCCGCCCTCGTCGCGGAGTTCTCGCAGGAACGTATCGCCGAGGTGGAGGCCGCGCCGGAAACGGTGCTCGACCTCGGAGCGGAGCGGATCACCGTGACGCCCGCCGACTTCGAGATCACCTCGGAAGACATGCCCGGATGGCTCGTCGCCTCGGAGGGAAAACTCACCGTGGCGCTCGACATTACCGTCACCGAGGAGCTGAAAGCCGAAGGTGTGGCACGCGAGTTGATAAACCGCATCCAGAATATCCGCAAGGACTCCGGATTCGAGGTCACGGACAAGATCCGCGCAGAGATCGAACAGAAGCCCCTGGTGGCCGACGCAATCGCCCGATTCGCCGGTTACATCGCTTCGCAGACCCTCGCCGTGGAGGTCCGTCCGGCAGCGGAACCGGCAGGCGAAACGGTCGTCGAAACCGACGTGGACGACGAACCGCTGCGCATCGCCGTGACGCGGATATAGCCCCTTGATATATTCCGGTAAAATTTGGTAATATCGGAATTATTGCTTAATTTTACAGTAAACCTTAAAAGAGAGGAGATTATTATGGCAGACGAAAGAACCAGATACAGCGACGCCGAACTCGAAGAGTTCCGGCAGCTTATCCTGAAAAAGCTTGAGAACGCGCGTGCGGACTACGAGCTGCTGCGCGCCACGATCACCCATACCGCCGACAACGATACGGAAGACACATCGCCGACGTTCAAGGTGCTGGAGGAGGGCGCCGCAACTCTTTCCAAAGAGGAAAGCGGTCGTTTGGCTGCCCATCAGATGAAATTTATCCGCAACCTCGAAATGGCGCTCGTACGCATCGAGAACAAGACGTACGGCATCTGCAAAACGACCGGAAAGCTCATTCCCAAGGAGCGGCTGATGAAAGTGCCCCACGCCACGGAATGCATCGAGGCCAAAGAGGGCCGCAGATAAGGCGGGGAAGGGATGACCCCCATTCCACGCTGAACGGAAAATGGAAAAAGACGACCTTCGGGCCGTCTTTTTCGTCTTCTCCGGGGGAGGGCGTCGTGGCAAAGAAAAGAGAGGGATGGAAAACACCGATTATAAGCCATGCGGGAAGCTGCACCCGCCGCCGAGACGGAATAATCGGGATATGGGTATCGAATCCTCAATTTAGGCCCCTGTGTCGCACTTTTTGCCGAAAAAATCCGTTATCTTTGACACAATGTTCGCCCGGTTCTGCATATTTTCCCTGATCCTGATTGGGGCGGCAACGGTCCTCTCGGTCCGTGCCGCAGGACCCGGCACGCACGCCCCCGACCGGTTCACGCCCGACAGTGCCCGCGTGACGAATCCCGATGCATCGGCGCGCAACCAGCGCCTCTACGACAGCATCCAGTCGAAAACCAGCCGGCGCGCCGTGCCGCGCATGCTTTACCGGATGCTCTTCGTAAAACCCGTGCTCGACACCACGATGAGCGGCCGCGTCACCGACGAGAGCCGCCTGCTGGAACCCTACGCCGGGAAAACCATCGGCGACATCACCATCGAACGCCAGCAGGTTTTCGACCCCGGCGGCAACCGGCTCGAACGCATGGCCAACAAAACCCACATGCTCACCCGCGACCGCGTCGTCCGGCGCGACCTGCTGTTCCGCTCGGGCGACAAGCTCGACCCGCAGCTCATCGTGCGCAACAAGCAGCTGATCCGCTCGCGCGACTACATCTCGGACATCGACGTCACGGTGCTCCCCGACGCGGTGGACTCGACACGCGTGAACCTCCTGATCACCACGCGCGACAGCTGGACCATCTCCGTCGACGGAGGATGGCATTCCGAGGGCCGGACGATGGTGGGGCTTTCCGACGCCAACATCTTCGGATCGGGCAACAAACTCAAATTTATGACCAACTTCAGCCGCAAGGACTTCTCCTACGGCGGCAACATGGTCGAATACGAAATCCCCAACCTGCTCGGGACCTTCTACACCGCCGAGATCGGCGGAGGGCGCGACTTCTACAACTCGACGCTCAACATGGGGCTGCGCAAAGAGTTCCTCAAACCCACGGACTACGAGATAGGCCTTACATACAGCGACATCAAAGCCAAGCGCTACATGATCGAACAGGACACGTCGCTGCTGGTGAAGGAACGCAACCTCGACGTCTGGAGCGGCTACTCGCACTACCTGCGCGGGATCAAATCGAGCGTTTATCTCTCGGGACGCTACAACTACCGGCGCGTGAGCCGCAGGCCCCTCGTAGCCCCGGACTACAACCCCGCGCTGCACGACCAGGACGCCCTGCTGGTCGGCGGGGGTCTCTACCGCGAAAAATTCTACACGGCCAACATGATCTACGGATTCGGTACGCGCGAGTACCTCGCGACGGGCTACAAGGCCGAAGTGACGACGGGCTATTCGTGGGGCGAATTCAACGACGCCCTCTACCTCGGCGCGAGCTACGAAACGGGTGGATTCCGCAGACTGGGCTACATCATGGGCGGCTTCACGCTCGGAAGCTACATAGACCTCGAAAACGGCATGTGGCAGCGCAGCGCCGTAGATGTCGACCTGCGGTGGTTCTCCAACCTTTTCCTGTTCAAGCGCAGCCGCATCCGCCAGTTCCTCGCCTTCAACTACACGCAGGGCTGGAACCGTGCGACGGGCAGCGACGAGAGCATCCGCTTCACGCGCACCGACGGCCTGCAAGCCCTCAAGGAGTACATCATCGGAACCAACCGCATGATCCTCAACACCGAGACGGTGGTATTCACCCCCTACCAGCCGCTGGGATTCCGCATCGCCGTCTTCGGGTTCGCCGACTTCGGGCTGATCGGCTATTCGCCCAATATCTTCAAAAACGACTTCTTCACCTCGTTCGGACTGGGCGTGCGGCTGCGAAATGAACGGCTGGTGTTCAACACGATCCAGATCCGGCTGGGCGTGGCCTTCGGCAAACGCGGACTGGTCGAGAGCGAATATTTCCGCCTTTCGAACCCGACACGCATGGAGCAGTACCGCTACCGACCGACGCGGCCCGAGATCGTCGAATTCAAATAGGCACGCACAAAAAAGCGGAGGATTCCGTGGAATCCCCCGCCTTCGTGAACTTTTTATCTGCTTATGGTTTTTCCTTTAAGCCTTTACCTGCGGGCGCGAATCTCGACCACGCCGTTGCGCCCCTTCTCGCCGTAACGCTTCACGGCCTCGTCGCCCTTGTAGACCTCCATGCGCTTGATCTTCCCGGATTCCAGCCGTTCAACATCCTCTTTCGAGGCCTCCCTGCCGTTGATACGGATCAGCATGCCGTCGGGAAATCCGCCTTTCAGCGTAACCTGTCCCTTATAAACCGACACCGAACTCTCCGGAGTGCCCTGAATGGTCACCTTATCGGCATGCCCGGCGTCCGCCGAAAGTTTAAGCGACGTTCCCACCGCTTTCTGCGCTTCGGAAAGCTGTGCCGAAGTCTCCTTGCGGGCCGCTTCAAGCTCCTTCTGGGCCTTGTCGAGCGCTTTCTGGGCCTGCTTCCAGTCATCGGAACTCATATACTTGCGGGCCAGTTTCAACCCTTCGCGGGCGGCTTCGATCCCGGCTCTCCCGGCTTCGATACCCTCCCGGGCCGACTTCGCGGCGGCTCTTTGCGCGGCAGCCGCCTGTTTGGTCGTAATCGTTATCACGCCCTCATACCCCTTGTCGGCAAACTCCCCGGGGAGATTCGTGCCTTTGATCACCGACATGCTTTCAATCTGATCCGGGTCGAGCGATTCGATTTCAGACACTTGTACGCCGTCGACGATAAATACAGGATTCGACTCGACCGACGAGCCGTTCTCGACCTTGAACCGATACGATTTCGCGATTCCGGCCGTATTCACCACAACCGTTCCGTCTTTCGGCCTCGTACCGTGACCGATCACCCGCACGGTTGTCGACTCGTTCGTCCCGGCGCTGTCCGCCCGGGTGACCGTCACGACTTTGCCTTTCAGTCCCGGGACCTGCGCCCCATCGCCCGGTTCTCCGGTCTTTTTGAGCGTTACAAGAATCACGCCGTCGGCGGCCTTTTCGCCGTACACAGCCATCGAAACGGAATCCTTGAGCACGGTGATCGACTCGATCCGGTCGGCAGCGAGGCTGTCCATCGACTTCACCTCCCGGCCGTCGACCAGAATCAGCGGTTGTTGCCCATCGGAAAAAGATTTCGACCCCCGAATGTAAATCGTACTGGTTTCTTTTTTACCTTTGTCTTCCGGAAAGACATAAGCGGTTTCGGCGAAAGCCCCCAGGGCGACGGCCGTGAGCGGCAGGAGCAGGAGCGCCCTGGCCCCGGCCCACCGCGACGATTTTTTACGCAACATCATGGTAATACGGTTTTTAAGTTTACTGTGATTAAAGCTGTTGGCAATCGAGTACCACCTCCCGCCGGCAGCTTTCTTTATTAACAACATCTGGTAACTCCGGGCGTCGACGCCGCTGTCGAGCACCGCCTCGTCGGCTTCATATTCGTGGATGGCCCGCAGTTCGCGGCGCAGCAGCCACATCGCGGGGTTGAACCATTGCAGGCAGCCCGCAACGTCGGTCACGATCAGGTCGAGCGAATGACGCAGCCGCAGGGGCGCCCGTTCGTGAAGCAGAATCGCCCCGCCGTTTTCCGCCAGGTCCCTCTCGGACATCACGATATAGCGTCCCCAGCTGAAAGGCGTCACGGGCCGTTCCGTGCGCACCAGCACAGCCCCGTCCTCCAGCCGTTCGCGACGTCCGCCGCGGATCAGACGCAGGACTCCGATGAGCGAACAAAGCGTCCACAGCAGCGTGGCGGCCGCCCCGAGCAGGAATGCCGCCCCGGCGAGCATCTCCCACGGAAAAGGTTCGGAAAGCGGTTCGGCGAAGGCCGTCGCAACAGCCTCCCCGTCCGGGATTTCCGGCAGGACGGGGATTTCGCGGTAAACCGTGATCACGCACAGCGGCAGCACGAACGAGAGGAACATCGCCCCCAGAACCACGATCCGGTTGAAGCGGTGGAAGGTCTCACGGCTCAACAGCAATTTGAAAAAGAGGTAGAAGACAGCCAGGCAGACGCCGACTTTCAGGCTGTAAATCATCAGGTCGTACATGGCGCTATCGGTTTTGATTTTCGATGCGGTCGATCAGGCTGCGCAGTTCGCCGAGCGAGATCTTCTCCTCCTCGACCAGTGCCGAGACCGCCCCGAGGTAGGAATTCTCGAAATAGCGGCTGATCACGCTGCCGAGCGTCGAGCGCGAAAACTCCTCCTCGCTCACCACCGGATAGTATTGGTAGGTGCTGCCGAAGGAGTTGTGGGCGACATAGCCTTTGGCTTCGAGCGCGCGGACCATCGTCGAAAGGGTGTTGAAATGGGGTTTGGGATCGGGCGAAAGGGCCACCAGTTCGCGTACGAACAGCGGACCGTGCTCCCAGAAGCAGCGCATCAGCTCCTCTTCCCTGCGTGTCAGTTTTTCAGGATTCTCTTTCATATTTCACTCAAACAAGCTTTATCAGGTATCGTTTTCAGTTGAAACGGAGGCATTCCAGCATACGGCGGCGCAGCAAAACGCCCGGTC
>OGQZ01001995.1_pt1 | contig 14679 bp, 15 predicted proteins | sample 1553321 | NCBI WGS metagenome assembly OGQZ01 (sample SAMEA2579958, study PRJEB22360) | human gut metagenome | reverse complement strand
TGTCATTCTGACATGCCTGCAAACTTTTGCAAAATATCTTCTGCATCTAATTCCTGCACTTTGCCCTCATCCATAAAAAGGCATCTGTCCGCATTGCGTATCTCGCTCTCATCATGCGTCGTCATAAGGATGATTCCATTTTTCTGCTGATAGGTTTTCATCCACTGGTGAAGGCTCTCTTTATAATAAAGGTCAAGAGCTGTCGTCGGTTCATCCATCAGTAAAAATGGCGGTTCTCCACAAGTGCACACGCAATGCTCAAACGCCGTTTCATACCACCGGAAAGTTTGCTTACCTCTGTTTGCAACAAATCCTCCAGTTGAAACTGTGCGACCAGCTCTTTTGTGTTGGCGTTGTGGCTGCCGCCCCAGAGTTTCAGATTATCCTGCACTGTCAGTTCTTCCATCAACGGATTTTCCTGCGGCACATAACCGCAAAACCGGCGAAATGTACTGCTTTTGTAGGCTGCTTTTTTCCCAAAATAGCATAGTTCACCGCCATCCGGCTTTAAAATGCCCGCCATGATCTGCATTAAGGTAGATTTGCCGCAGCCGTTTTTCCCTGCGATCGCAACGCACTCCCCCGGCTTTACCTGAAAGGTGATATCGGACAGTACTTTCTTTTTTCCATAACTTTTTCGAATCTGTGTTACCTCTATCATGTTATCTCAATTCTTCTTAATCTGCTTTTCATTGTCTTTTTGTGATTTTTCAGTACTTCACAATTACGATTCGTAACTGTTCAGTTCTACTTTCTTTACAATCAGAATTTTTTCTCCTCTGCGCAGATCCTCATCCGTCCGGTGATTATCCCGCAGAATATCTTCCACCGTTGTGTGATTCTCCTTTGCGATACTCCAAAGCGAATCCCCATCTTTTGCAATGTAACCGACCAGTCCCGGACGCTTCTGTAACTGCTCCATATCCAGAGGCTCCTCGCATGTATCAGTAATATTATCTATCTGTTCCTGCTCAAATGCAAGCAGATTTAATCCGATCACCGCTTTTATTTCCACATGATCCTGATCGAGCATGACTGCGGACAACTGACTGATCCTGCAGTCAAGCTCTGTCTGCAGTTTATTTTTCTGCTCCAGAGTCTCTGGTCCTTCCGGTTTGTTCCGCTCTGTCCGCACCGTCTGCTGTGGGATTTCAATGAACTGTTCAAATGGATAAATCTCTCTGGCAGAACCGATTGGCATCTGATCGTCGGTCGTGATATAAAGCAGTTCTGTGACCAGAATCCCCTCTGCACGCACGCCCTGTTCGGTCAATTCCGTGCTCTCTAAATGAACCGTTCCCTCACAGGAACAAATCTGTAAAATCTTCTCCTGACTTTCCGCTAACTCCATCTGCTCGGTCAGGCGGCACTGGCTGTCATTTTTCACAGAAATATGATGTAAAGTCACGCCTGTGCAGACCGGAATGATCTCCTTTTTCAGAGAATAAACGTCCTCTAACATGGAAATCTCCTGTTCTTTCCACACCCGGATATCCAGATTCATCACAAGTTCCAGGACCAGAACGCGCTCCTCACCGTCGTAGTCCGGCTTTACCTCAAGTTCCATGGAAGCCGGTCTTGCCTTCACTTTATAAATAATATCTGCCTCCGTTCCTGCGTCACATTCCACACCGCAGTCCAATGGAATCACCGTCTCATACCACTGCACGCGGTCTGTTTCCTCTTCCTCCTGATACAAAACGGAGATGAGCACTTCGCCACTCAGTTTTACACCGTCCTGCCCCATTTTTGTATCCAGATTGCGGATTTCTAAGCTTTTCCATAAAATTTCCTGCACATTTGGTTTGCTTGACGGCAGTGTGATCTCGCTTTTCTGGCGGCACTGATCGCGCTTCATACATAAAAGCTGTAAGATATTTGTGTTCCGATAACGTTTTTCACATCCGTCATCCGCCTCTATCCCAACACAGAGTTCATCCTCTTTTTCCTGCGGTTCTTCTGTCTTTAACAAAATGACTGCCCGCACGCTGATTTTTCTGGAATGGATGACTCCGATCGTGAGATCCTCAATCTCTCCGGATGCCTGTATCACATCATATTCCTGTACACCGTCCATGTTGAGTTTTTCCTGAAACGGTATCTCTCCTTTCAGACAGCTTATTTTTCCATTTTCCTGATCGCTGCGGTACAATACCCTGAAAACAAGGCGTCCCTTTAACCACGCTGCGCCTGCTGCCGCCTTCACCTCATCAAAATGAAGTTCTCCCTTTTCTTTTAACACTTTCACAATATCCGGCCGGTAGTCCGGCACGTTGTAATCGTCATCTAATGTAATCTGGCTCTGTGCACTGGCAAATGTCGTGCAACTATGTAATTTTATTTTATTTAACTGCAAAAAAATTCCCCCGATTCGAAATCCTTTTTTTCATTGTATTCGAATAGAGGGAATTTTATACACGCTTTTATCACTATTTGCTCACAAAATAGCCATCTGCACACTTTCTTAGCAGAGTTTCATGCGAATATCTTTTGTAATAATATCATTGTAACTAAAGGATAATAACTGAGGTTGATTGTCATCACGCTCATCATTTACCAATATCGTGAAAACACTTGGATATGCATGCTGGATCACGCCCTGCTGGATATCAACCTTATTACGCCCACGATCAAGCTGGATCATAACTTTACTGCCACACTGCTGGTGTACGGATGCACGTACCTTACTGATGTCTGCCTGTTGCATTTTTCTACCTCCTTATTTCACGCTTTACTTTAGCACTGTAATAAAATTTTGTCAAACGGATTTGCGTGTTTTGTACAAAATTCATGAATATTTGCAATTTTTCTCTATTTTTGAATGTTTTTTCATACAAATCTACTCAAACACTACATTCTCATCCCGCAGCTCCACTTTCACCACAATATATGGATAACTTGGGCTCTTACTGATGGTTTCCCCCTTGCGCGGACCAATCAGTTCCGTATCAAAAATGATCGCATTCGATGTCAGATACAGATCGCGGATACAGATACTATACCCTCCGGTCTCCTGTTCTCCGTAGCCTCTTACTATGTATAAAAATTCGCTGTCTTTGTACGTCATTTTAAAATCTGCAGCCTTTTTCTCCTCAATATCATTTTGCAGTTCCTCCGGTATGTCTGCCTCTGCGGCGATCGTGTAATCAAGATCACTGATTTTTGTCCGGTTCGTCTGTTCCACACTGCATCCGGCAAAAAGAAGTGCTGCAAAAAAAAGCGTCGTAAAAAGAACCTCCGTTTTCCAAAAAACATACCTGCTTTTTTTCCTTTTCGTCTGCATACCCGCCTCCAGTTCCGTGCCCTGCGGCACAGCATTTTTGCTCTTATAGTTACTGTTCACCCGTACCTCATTCCAGTAACCTCTTATACCATTGTATGCCGGCATACCTTTCTATATTCCTAATTTATGAGTTGTTTTTCTCTTCCCCAACCCTTATAATGAGATGAGGCTGATATTTCAGTGCAATATGTATCATCGTATTTTTTTTAATTTTATAGACAATTACGAAACTCCTGAAAACCTAAATCATATTGTGAAAAATCAACAAAAGACATGAAAGACATTGGGGAATCGTTGCGAGTGACACATAGCGAGAGCGTGTCTTGAATGTTTTTGTTGATTTTGAACAATTAAAAGAAGAATAGGAGGAGTTTCGTAATTATCTATAAAACATTTTATTAAGTAGAAAGGAATTTTCCTTATGATAAGATTAATCCTTGCATTACTCTTTGCAATTCTCTACCTCATCATCGGAATCCCGGTGCTCGGCGTGGAATGGATCATTGCAAAATTCAACAAACAGGCTGCCGACTTAGGTCAGCTTCGCATGGTGCAGTGGGCATTCCGTGTGATTTTATTTATCTGTGGAACGAAAGTGACCGTCATCGGTGAAGAAAATGTCCCGAAAGATCAGGCGGTCTTATACATCGGAAACCACAGAAGCTATTTCGATATTATCATCACCTATGCACGCTGCCCGCGTCTCACCGGCTACATTGCGAAAAAGGATATGGAAAAAGTGCCGTTGCTGCGCACCTGGATGCGGCGTCTGCACTGTCTGTTTATCGACCGTGAGAATGTAAAAGAAGCGTTAAAAACGATCCTTGCCGGAATCGACAATGTAAAGAATGGAATTTCCATGTGTATCTTCCCGGAAGGCACAAGAAATAAAACGGACGATCTGATGCTCCCATTCAAAGAGGGAAGTTTCAAGATTGCGGAAAAGAGTGGTTGTCCGATTATCCCGATGGCGATCACGAACTCCGCAGATGTGTTGGAGGCTCATATGCCTCGTGTCAAAAAAGCACATGTAATTGTAGAATACGGAAAACCAATTTATCCGAACGAGCTGGATAAGGAACAGAAGAAAAAAATCGGAGCTTACTGTCAGAATGTGATTGCTGAGATGTTAGAGAAAAATAAATCTATGATTTAGGTACCTGTCAGACCATATTAGAACATAAAATAATCTATTTTGAAAACCCCCAGTGTTTCGGCACTGGGGGTTTTGGCGTGTCGCATCGGACATTCCTATTTTTACTTCGTCAATTCCTTCACAATCTCCGGGAATCCCATAAAATGTGACGCTTTCACAAGCACTGTATCACCGCTCTGTACCTCTTTGACAAGGTCTTTGATCAGGTCTGCTTTGTCCTCATAATGATGGACTTCCGTCTTGCTGCTGCATGTACGCACTGCTTTAGCGATCTCCTGCGAGAGTGTTCCCACACAGTAAAGTGCGTCAATTCCTTTTCCTGCAAAATGTTCTCCAACCATATAGTGAAGCTGTTTTTCCTCTGCGCCAAGCTCGCCCATATCTCCGAGTACCGCGATTTTTCTGCCCGGTGCGTTGGACAATACATCGATGGATGCTTTCATGGAAACCGGATTTGCATTGTAGCAGTCGTCGATGATCGTAATGCCATTTTTGTGGATCAGATTACTTCTGCCGCCGATCGTCTGCACTGATTCAATCCCGCGCTTCATCTCGTCACAGGTCAGTCCTAATTCTCTTGCCACGCTCACCGCTGCCAGCGCATTGTATACATTGTGTTCTCCGGCGATTGGAATCGTGACTTCCATCGTCACTTCCCCGCCTGTCTCTTTCGACGGATAATGGATCGCTGCTTTTGTTCCGGTCAGGTCAACTGCCTCTACATTCGTTGCGTAAACCGTTTTCTCGGCAAGCGTCTTAGTTCCTTCCTCTGTTTCAGCCACTTTGGCAGCCTTTTCGATACCATAGAACACTGCCGGTTTTCCATTGACAACTTTCTTATCGCAGAGCTTGTCGTCATCTCCGTTTAATACCGCAATTCCATCCGGTGTCAGATGCGCAAAACTCTCTGTCTTTGCCTTTAAGATTCCATCTCTTGTGATGAGATTTTCCAGATGGCAGAGTCCGATGTTCGTGATCACGCAGATGTCCGGGTTTGCCATTGTGGATAACCGGTCCATCTCACCAAACTCGGAAATTCCCATCTCAAGCACAGCCACCTGATGTTCCTCCCGGATTTTAAAAATCGTGAGCGGAAGTCCAATCTCGTTATTCAAGTTTCCCTCTGTTTTTAACACATTATATTTCTGTGCCAGAACAGATGCGATCATCTCTTTGGTACTCGTTTTTCCAACGCTTCCTGTGATTCCGACTACTTTAATATCCAGACCTCTGCGGTAATCTGCTGCAATCTTCTTCATCGCATCTAAGGTGTTTTCCACGAGAATGTATGGACCTGCCGGATTTTCTAATTTTTCTTCGGAAAACACTGCCAGTGCTCCTTTTTCAAAAACAGATGGGATGAAACTGTGTCCGTCCACCTTTTCTCCACGTACCGGGATAAATAAGTAATCTTTTTCCACAAGACGGCTGTCGATCACTGCGCCTTTGATCTCGCGTTTTTTATCCGCTTCATTTCCTATGTAAGTACCGCCACAGACTGCTGCGATATGCTCTAAGGTCATATTTTTCATATCATGCTCCTGTTATTATAGAACAAACTGCCACCGGTTCTGCAAAACTGGTGGCGATATGTCATTCATCATTATTTCTCATATTTTTTTAAGGAAATCTCAATCAGCTTCTCACATAACTGATTGAAGTTGATTCCAAGAACACCTGCCTCCTGTGGAAGAAGACTTGTCGGTGTCATGCCGGGAAGTGTGTTTGCTTCCAGACAGTAAATTTCGTTATTCTTATTTAATAAGAAATCCGAGCGGGAGTAAGTATTCAGTCCTAATACTTCTGCCACGCGCTCTGCGTAATGCTGCATCTGCTTTGTGATCTCTTCCGGTAATTCTGCAGGACAGGTCTCCACTGCACTGCCTGCTTTGTACTTATTCTTATAATCATAGAATCCCTGAATCGGTGCGATCTCAATGATTGGAAGTGCCTTATAGTCAATAACACCGATGGAAAACTCACGTCCCTCTACATACTCCTCGATGATGAGGTTATCTTCCCATTTGAACGCCTCATCCAAAGCGCTCTTGAATTCATCCTCTGTGCGCACGATCGTAACACCGATACTGGAACCTCCACAGCATGGTTTTACAACACATGGCAGCTTTAAGCCAAGTTCTTTTGCAGAATCTTTCCGGTTCTCTTTCTTCATGGAAATACCCTGTGGTGTCGGGATTCCACCAGCGATAAATAGCTGTTTTGCCATTCCCTTATCCATTGCAAGCGCACTGCTCAAATAGCCGGTTCCGGTATACTTGATTCCAAACAGGTCAAAAGCTGCCTGAATCTTGCCATTCTCTCCGTTTTCTCCGTGTAATGCCATGAAAACAATATCCGCCATGCGGCACATGTTGATGACATTCGGTCCGAAGAAGCAGTCCGACTGGTCTTTTCTTGACGCTTTTACCTTTGCAAGATCCGGTGCTGTTTCCGGGATATCCTTTACCTGTACGCTGACTTCCTCTGTGCGGTCAAAAATTCCGGTCAGATTTTCCTCTTTGTCACTGTATCCCATAAAAACATCCAGTAAAATAACGTTATGTCCATTCTCACGAAGTGCTTTGGATACCATATCCCCAGTCTTGAAAGACACATCTCTCTCTGTACTTAAACCACCTGCTAAAACAACAATATTCATGGTGTAATCTCCTCTATTCTGACTTTATTTTGGATTTTGCTCCAACTTTTTAACATTATATGTCTGCCTATCAAATCTTTATTATAGTAACCCTTTTTCCAACTCATGACAAGATAAAAAAAGAATAGTCTTACCGGAACATCCGGTAAGACCATTCTAAAAACTCTCCCCTTGTGTAGTAATACTTTCTCCTCCCTTGTTATTCTGAGCCGAACTACAGACTCTTTTTCCATCTAAAAATCCACACGGCAATTCTGTGCCTTACACAGAACTCTTTTGTAAAAAATCTTTTGTTATTACGATCTGCAAATCATTTCCTGATCATCTGTTCCTGCTCATCTAAGAGAATCAATAAACACAAAAAAATCTGTCTTGCCAGTAAGTCCTTTTTTCCGATCAGACTGCCATACTGAAAGATGTCATTTCTGGTATCCGTAAGCTCCCCCCTGTCAATCGCATAGAGAATCTCATATAGGATTTCCATGCGCTTTTCATCTAACATACCGCCGCACATTAACGTTTTTCCGAATACCGGATTTTTCTGTACAATTCTTAAAATATCAAAAAATTTTTTCTCCATCTCTCTCAAAGTTACTACACATGAAGTAATTCCATTATACGCCACCGGTATCTGCAGCACAATTCGCTTTTTCCGCACGTTTTCCTGATTTTACAGAAAAATCAGCTCGGCATATCCATCCTGTATACCGGCACTTTACAGTAATTTCATGCTAAACCTAAAAAGAGGAGAGCTGCCCGCTCTCCTCTGATCTCACTTTTAATATTCCGGCTCGATCAATCCGTAAGTATTGCCTTTTCTCTTATAAACAACATTGACATCCTCTGTCTCTGCGTTGATGAATACATAGAAATCATGTCCTAATAATTCCATCTCTACACATGCATCCTCCGGATACATTGGTTTCATATCAAACTTCTTGGTTCTGATGATCTTGATCTCTTCATCATCCTCTGACTTCTCATCCAGAAAATCCTGTTTGAAAACTGCTGCTGCATTCTGCTGCTTTGTTACAAGTTTTGTTCTATACTTTTTAAGCTGACGTTCAATGACTTCCTCTACCAGATCAATGGATACATACATATCACTGCTTACCTGTTCGGAACGGATATAACTTCCCTTCATAGGAATCGTAACTTCAACTTTCTGGCGTTCCTTCTCTACGCTCAATGTTACATTCACTTCTGTGTCCGGAGTAAAATACTTCTCAAGCTTATTCAGCTTGTCCTCCACTGCGGCTTTCAGTCCTTCTGTCAATTCGATGTTTCTTCCTGTGATCTTAATTCTCATGATGTCCAACCCCTTTGTCGCTTATTTGATATAATGATCCAATCCATGCTATGTCAGATAGCTTTCTGAATGCTTATTTATATCATGACTTTATTATAGCATGTTTTTATACATTATCAACATTTTTTTGTCTTAAACCGAAAACTTTTTATATATTTTATATAATTTCTGAAAATTTCAGAATTTCAGATTGGTCTTTACGCCAGCGACAGCGCAAAATAACCATCTGCAAGCAGTCTTTCCTGCCTGTCCTGGTCATCAGAAGAAAGTACCATGATACCCTTTCTGTCATATACCAGACGTTCTGTTTTTGTCTGCGCCATAAGTTCCGGCAGAAGTTCCTCAAACTGTTCTTCACCCAGTGTCGTTTCGATAATGTGCAGCGTCCCATTCTCCGGGCAGTACATTAGAATATCAGCGTCCTCTGCACTCTCGTCTCTGGAAATATCATCACTCCACACTACCTTCACCGTTCTTCCGCCACAGAAACAGTTAAAATCCATCGCAAAACGGATTGCCGCCTCATCCCATGCAATAAAACCATCTCTCATCAATTTCTGCTCCCGGATTTTTTGATATTCTGCCGCAGTGATCTCCTCCACAGAATAACTGTTTAATTCCGCTGCAGAAAGTTCCGGCACATCCTGTTTTTCCAGTAAACGCTCCGATGGATACGCCTCTGTGAACCCAACCTTACGGTAATAGCTGACAAGCTCTTTTTCCGCCGGGACTAACACCAACGGCATATTAAAAATCTCTTCTGCCTTCTTTAAGATTTTCCCTGCATAACCTCTGCCACGGTATTCCGGGAGCGTTGCCACTGAATATACATACTTCGCCGGCTTCCACTCCTCACCATCCCTGATATTGATATCTAAAAAGCTTGCCATGGAAACCGCATGCCCATCCTGGCAGATGAGCAGCATATTATCCTCTGTCATCCGTTTGTCCAGATAAAAATCTACCAGTTCCGCCTCGTCACCAAAACAGGTCTCCCATATTTTGTGGATTTCTTCCCTGTTTCTGTCCTTATCTGCAAAAATGACATCACTTGAGATTGCCACGTATTTTTTCAGCAGGATTTCCGGATAATAGGACATCTTAGCCTTACGCAGTCCCGGATCTCCTGTATCTTCCTCACGGTTTACATAAGTATAATCTTCACACGCATGTAAAACAAACTGCTGGTTGATCATCGGATATGCGCCCTGCATATCCGGAAATGCTTTTTCGAAGTGTACAACATACGTGTCACTGTTTAATGGTTCCCCGATAGAAAATGCAACAATCTGCCCTGCCTTCCGGATGATCCCACCGACAAGCCCGAGTTCTTTTCTATAGTCAAATGCCTCATGAAGCACTGACATCTCAAGTTCCATCTCTTCATTCCATTTCTCTGCCCTCATTTTGATCCATGTGTAAGTCATATTGCGGCATTCTTCTATATTGGAATCATTCAGTTCCTCATAGCACCAGTCATCCTCATCCTGAAATCTCGCGATATGATTTCTCTTGCCATGCATCTTTTTTCCCGCAAGCGTTGCTAATTTTTCTCTGGAATAAATGTAATCATAATCGTTCCGGTCTCCCTGGATCAAAAACTGTTCCGGATACCATGTAAGCATCTGCTCCCGGTCTGCTTCGCTCAATGGGCTCATGATCAACGGACGCTCTTCCTCCCTGCAGATTTCTATCAGTTCATCGATCACTTTTCTGCGGTCACCTGCCCCGATCGGATAGGAATACATCACCACTCCCTCCTCCTCAAAACGAATGACTGCACACCCATATTTTTCTGCAACTTCAACATGATATACTTTCCGCCAGACAAAATTATTGGCAAACGTGTACTCGCATGCATTTCTGTCATCTTCCTGAAATCTGGCATCCATCCATGCCTTATCATCTAATGTAATTTCGTGAAACTCTATTTTTGACATCTTAATTCCTTTCGCTATATACTAACATTATTATTCCATTTTTAAGACGATTTATTGTACTATTTCATGCCGTGAATTGCAACCGTCATAGCATGTTGTAAAGAGAAGAAAATAAGAACATGGCATCCTCGCGGAGCGTTTTTATTACATAGGAAGTAATTTCCTATGTAATAAAAAAAGCTGACCGCTTTTTTACGATCAGCTTCTGTTCATTTCTAGTTTGTCATTAAAAACTTGATGATCCTCTCTGTATCTTCCGGCTCGTAAGCTACAACTTCAAGTTCCGGGATCTCTACATCAGATTTTAATAAGCTTGTCAGAGAAACATACTGGCAAAGTTTTGATTTGAGGTTTAATCTGTCTCCCTCACCTGTGATCAATTCTACTTTTCCGGCACAGGAACCAATTACTTTAAAAAATCCGTCGACATCTTTGATATTCTTGATTTTCATATTTTTTCATCCTTTCTTCTTTGGAACTCTATACCTGCTTCTTATTAAATCGCAAAAAAAGAAATCTGTAAATACTTTTCTTCAAAAAAAATGTTTTTCATAAAACTTACTTCTCCTGCTATTGTTCCATTGCTGCCCGGATGATATTTTCCGCTTCCTTTGCTTCTACTTTGGTAAGCTGAGGTGTATCTTTTAAAACATAATCCATGCCGAGGTTGTCGTACTTAACTTTACCCATAGAATGATACGGAAGAACTTCCAGCTTTTCCACGTTGTGCAGTGTCTTTAAAAACATTCCAAGTTCCGTCAGCTCTTTTTCATCAAATGTAATACCCGGTACAACGACATGACGAATCCAGACTGGCTTTCCGATCGAATCAAGATACTTTGCAAACGCAAGAATGTTGCTGTTCGGCTGCCCGGTGAGTTTCTGATGTTCCTCATCGTTGATATGCTTAATATCAAGCATGACGAGATCTGTCACGGACATGAGCTGTTCTATCTTTTCCATTCTGTCTGATGCCATGTTTTCACTTATTCCAGTGAGGCTGATCTCTCTCTCACTGTTCTGATCTGTTCCTGTATGTTTCTTTGGAAACATAATTCCGGATGTATCCAGACAGGTGTGAATACCCTTTTCCTTTGCCTTCGTAAAAAGCTCCGTCAGAAAATCAAGCTGTAACATGGGTTCTCCACCCGTTGCCGTGATCCCCCCGGTCTGATAGAAAGAACGGTTGCGCTCGAAACGGTCTATGATCTCATCCGCTGTCATTTCTTCCCCATCCTCTATCTTCCATGTATCGGGATTATGGCAATACTGGCAGCGCATTGGACAGCCCTGAAAAAAAACGACAAACCGTACGCCCGGACCGTCCACTGTGCCAAATGTTTCTAACGAGTGAATTTTTCCCATGTTGTTCTCCTTTTTCTATGAATAACGCTCACACGCGCCATTCGCAAAACGCACCTGTTGCACTACATCCGCTCGTGGAAGGTACGTGCGATCACTTCATCCTGCTGTTCTTTTGTCAGTTTGATAAAGTTGACCGCATATCCTGATACACGGATGGTAAGCTGTGGATACAGTTCCGGATGTTTCTGTGCATCCAATAATGTGTCACGGTTTAAAACGTTTACGTTCAAGTGATGTCCGCCTTTGACTACATAGCCATCTAACATTGCAACAAGATTGTTCTCCTGTGCTGCCTCATCTTTGCCCAGTGCATCCGGTACAATGGTAAATGTGTTGGAAATACCATCCTGTGAATCCATAAATGGAAGTTTAGCGACAGATGCCAGGGATGCAACCGCACCATGGGTATCACGTCCATGCATCGGGTTTGCACCCGGAGCAAATGCTACACCTTTCTTTCTTCCATCCGGTGTTGCTCCTGTATTTTTACCATAGGAAACATTGGATGTAATGGTCAAAATTGATGTTGTCTGGATACCGCCACGGTAAGTATGGTTTCCTTTTACATATCCGATAAAGGTGTGGAGCACCTGTTTTGCGATCTCGTCAACACGATCGTCGTCATTTCCATATTTCGGGAAATCACCCTCAATCTCAAAGTCAACGGTCACACCATTCTCATCACGGATTGGTTTTACTTTTGCATATTTGATCGCAGAAAGGGAGTCTGCTACTACAGAAAATCCTGCAATACCGGTCGCAAACCATCTTCTCACATTTTTGTCATGTAATGCCATCTCTAATTTTTCGTAGCAGTATTTATCATGCATATAGTGAATGATATTTAATGCGTTCACATACACTCCTGCTAACCATTTCATCATATCTTTATATTTGTCCCATACTTCATCGTAATCTAAGTATTCGGATGTGATCGGACGGTATTTCGGTCCGACCTGCTTTCCTGTCATCTCATCGACACCGCCATTGATCGCGTAAAGCAGGCATTTTGCAAGGTTTGCCCGCGCGCCAAAGAACTGCATTTCCTTACCGATTCTCATAGAAGATACACAGCATGCAATTCCATAATCATCACCATGGACAACACGCATAATATCATCATTCTCATACTGGATTGCAGAGTGTTTGATGGATGTCTCGGCACAGAATTTTTTGAAGTTTTCCGGCAGTTTTACAGACCAGAGTACGGTCATGTTTGGTTCCGGTGCTGCCCCGATGTTGTTCAAGGTGTTTAAGTAACGGTATGACATTTTTGTAACCATATGTCTTCCATCCACACCGATTCCACCGATGGACTCTGTCACCCAGGTTGGATCGCCGGCAAAAATCGTGTTGTATTCCGGTGTACGCGCAAATTTTACAAGACGAAGTTTCATTACGAACTGGTCGATGATCTCCTGGATCTCTTTTTCAGTAAATGTTCCCTCTGCGAGATCACGCTCTGCATAAATATCTAAGAAAGTGGAGGTACGTCCTAAGGACATTGCCGCACCGTTCTGCTCTTTTACTGCTGCAAGATATGCAAAATAGACAGCCTGTGTTGCCTCTAATACATTATTTGCAGGTTTCGAAATATCACAGCCGTAAATTTCTGCCAGTTTCTTTAACATTTCCAGTGCACGGATCTGCTCGGATAATTCTTCTCTCTCACGGATCACATCTGAGTACATGATGGTACGTGTGTTGTTCAGCTGCTCTTTTTTGTCCTCGATCAGACGGTCTACACCGTAAAGTGCCGGTCTTCTGTAGTCACCAATAATACGTCCTCGTCCGTATGCATCCGGAAGTCCAGTGATGATATGTGCACTTCTGCACGCTCTCATTTCCGGTGTGTAAGCGTCAAATACTCCGGCATTATGTGTTTTTCTGTGTGTTGTAAAGTACTCTACCACCTCAGGATCGACTTTGTATCCATTGTCCTCGCATGCCTTAACTGCCATACGGATACCGCCGTAAGGCTGCAGGGCACGTTTGAAAGGCTTGTCCGTCTGGAAACCGACAATCTTCTCTTTCTCTTTATCTAAATAACCCGGACCGTGGGAAGTGATCGTGGAAATGATCTTTGTGTCCATATCCAGCACTCCTCCAGCTTCTCTCTCCTGTCTGGAAAGTTCTAATACCTGATCCCAGAGATCGGTGGTATCCTGTGTTGGTCCCTCTAAGAAGGAATCATCTCCATCGTATGGATGATAATTCTTCTGAATAAAATCTCTTACGTTTACTTCTGTTTCCCAGGCTCCGCCCTGGAAGCTTCTCCATTCTGTCTGCATTTTTCTCTCCTTCTGCCACCGTGTGGCCTTGCATGGTTCATCACACTTTTTTATGATGCTCATTCTGATTTTTGATTGATGCATGGTTAGTCTTTTCTAACCACAGTTAGGCTATCCTAACTTTCATCTTTTGTCAAGAGTCACGTGCGCTTTTTCCGGTAAGTATTCGAAAAAATACAATGAGTGGTTCCTTCTCATGCTGATGGGATTTTTTGGAAAATTTACCCTAAAAGTAAAAAGAGCCGCACGTCTGGACTCTTCGCCCAGACGGTCGGCATTCTTTTGTTATACTTCACGTGGTAAACCCCACTATTTCCGTCAGTCATATAACAATTGCATTGTACTATGAGTGGCAAATATTTTCAATAGGTAATTTTTCACAAACAATCCACATATGCCAGCAATTCCTCCGGTCTGCACTTTAGCACCCGTGATAGCTTCAGCAATGTCATTCCCTGTGGCAAGTAATACATAAAAATTCTTGTTTTGTTTCCCATGTTTATGTTATAATATGCCAAAGCATATTTTACAAAATCTTTATGGCGTTATGCCATCTATATTCTGGAAACGTCAGATTACCCCCAATGATCTGCGTTGTTCGTTCGTATCTATGCTTTTAATTACCCATTAACGAATTTAAAAGCAGGAGACGAAAGAAATCAGATATAGAATATAT
>OGQZ01001988.1_pt1 | contig 14702 bp, 14 predicted proteins | sample 1553321 | NCBI WGS metagenome assembly OGQZ01 (sample SAMEA2579958, study PRJEB22360) | human gut metagenome | reverse complement strand
AAAGGAAACAGGGGGGCGCGGGACGGCCCGTCAACGCCGCCGCGACCGGGTCGTATACTTGTCGAGGTCGACGAGTTCGATCTCGAAATAGAGCGTCGCATTGGGAGCCACGCCCAGTTCCTTGTCGCCCTCGGCGCCGTAGGCTGCCGACGAAGGCATCCAGGCGTTGATCTTGCCGCCCTTGCCGATGAGCTTCACGCTCTCCTGCACCCCGCGCCGCAGGTTGCGGACCAGCGAATGCACCGTATCGCCCCGCTCGTAGGAGGAGGTGATCTCGTCGCCCGCCGCCGTGCGGATCACCCACCGCAGGGCCACGCTGTCGCGCTCGGAAGTGGGAACCTGATTCTGATCCCCGACGTCCGTAACGGTGTAGGTCACGCCCGACGACGTGCGGGCATAGGAGCGGTTCGACTTGGCGATGTCGAGGAGGAACTGCTCCTCATAGGCGCGTGCCTTCTCGGGAAGGGCGTAGTTCACGTAGCTCAGATAGAACGTCTCGGCATCGGCCGCCGAGAGTCTGGGATTGCCGCGGAACATGTCGCGGATGCCTTCGCAAACGGCGTTCACATTGATCGTCGAATCCATTTTCAGCAGGTTCGCGCCCACGTTCATGCCGATGACGTAGGCCACCGAATCGGTATCGTTCCGGAGTTTCACGCCGCCTCCGCCCGAATTTTTCGAGCAGGCTCCGGCCAGCAGCAGCACGAGGGCCGGGAGGATCGGGAAGGTCTTTTTCATCATTATCGAATCTTTTTTGCAAAGATAGTGCAAGGCGCCGGCAGAAGCAAATAAATCTGTTCCGGCCGCACGGGTCCGGACCGGACGCCATTTCCGGCAAACGCCGCCTGCGCGGCGGATGCCTACCGCCCGCCCTGCCGGGTCCGGCGGGTTTTCCCCGAAAAGATCAGGATCAGCAGGCACCCCACGACGGCGGCGGCCAGCGAACCCATCAGGATCGCGATCTTGCCGCGGTCGACCAGATCGGGGTCGGTGAAGGCCAGCGAATCGACGAACAGCGACATCGTGAACCCGATACCGCCCAGGCAGGCCACGGCCAGCAGCATGCGCCACGTCGCCCCCTCGGGCAGCTCCGCAAGACCCGTCCTCACGGCTCCCCAGCTGGCGAGGAAGATGCCCAGCGGCTTGCCGAGGACAAGACCGAAGAAGACGCCCATGCCGATTGATCCGATTTCGGGCGAATAGTGGAAAATATTGAGGTATTCGAGCGACGTGATCTCGACGCCGGCGTTGGCCAGCGCGAAGACCGGCATGATCAGGAACGTGACGTAGGGCGCCAGTCCGTGCTCCAGACGGTAGCTCATGCCCACCGAGTTGGACGACAGGTCGTGCATGCGCCGCAGGTAGAACCGCTGCTCCTCGTTGGGGAAGTCCTCGTGCGAGGCGGCGCGGAGCATCAGCGCATTGAGCCATCGCATCTTATGGGCGAAATACTCCTTGCTGTAACGCGGCTCCATCGGGATCAGCAGCGCCATCGCCACGCCCGAGATGGTCGAGTGGACGCCCGAGTAATAGAACAGCCCCCAGACCACGAAGGCCGGGACCAGATAGGAGAACATGCGCTTCTCGCCCATCTGCTTCATAAAGTAGACCCCCAGCATGATGACCAGCGCCACCAGCAGGCAGGTGATCTGCACCTTGCCGCCATAGAAAAGCGCGATGACCAGAATGGCCCCCAGGTCGTCGGCGACGGCCAGCGCCGTGAGGAAGATTTTGAGCGACACGGGGACGCGGTTGCCCAGCATCGAGAGGATGCCTATGGCGAAGGCGATGTCCGTGGCGGTGGGGATTCCCCAGCCGTTTGCGGCCATCGTGCCGTGGTTGAACGCCGTGAAGAAAATCGCCGGGACCAGCATGCCGCCCGCAGCGGCCAGCACCGGAAGGATGGCCCGGCGCGCGGACGAAAGCTGCCCGCAGACGATCTCGCGCTTGATCTCAAGCCCCACGGCAAAGAAGAAAATCACCATCAGCCCGTCGTTGATGAACTTCTCGACGGTCATGCCCCGCGGGAAAATCCAGTCGATCACACCGTCCGGGGAATGGACCATCAGCGAAAGGTCGGTCTCCAGCAGGTGGTGGTAATAGAGTTTGGTCGCGGGGAGATTGGCCAGCAGCATGGCGGCGATCACGCACACCAGCAGCACCACGCCTCCGGCCCAGGGCGCTTCCAGGAAGTTGCGGCCCCGAAGCCCCATCATGTGTCGCTGGCGAACCCAGCGGTACATCGAAAAAAGTCGCATCTATCGGTCGTTTTATGATTCGTTTGACTTGAGGGTCTGCCCGCAGAGTTTCCAGAGCATGCGGGCGCCCGTGATGGCGTCGATCCGCTCGTCGGGCGCGGGGCACACCTCCACCACGTCGAAACCGATGATACGGCGTCCCGAGCGGGTGAGCGTATCGAGCAGCCAGACGGCCTGGTTGAACGTAAGGCCGCCGGAAACCGGCGTTCCGGTGTGAGGGCAGTTTTCGAAGGTCAAGGCGTCGATGTCGAAACTCACGTAGACCTCCTGCGGCAGCGCGTCGACGATGCAGCGGCACTGCGCATCCCACGTCTCGCCGCGGAAAAGGGCGGCCGCGAGCGAAAGGTCGTCGAACGTGGCGATGCGCCCGGACGAAGCGGCCAGCGCGGCCTCCGACTCGCTGAAGTCGCGCACGGCGACCTGGGCGATCTTCGTCACCTGCGGCACGTCGCGCAGGACGTTGAACATGATCGAGGCGTGGGAAAACTCAAACCCCTCGTAGGCATCGCGCAGGTCGCAGTGCGCATCGACGTGCAGGATGCCGAACGCCGCATGGCGCGCGCCCAGCGCCCGGATCAGCCCGTAGGGCGTCGAGTGGTCGCCGCCGACCAGCCCCACGGTCTTGCCCGCATCGAGCCAGCGCGAAGCCTGCGCCCCGATGTTGGCGTTCATCGACATGCACCCCTCGTTGACACGGCGGACCTTGCGCACGACATAGTCGTCCTCCAGGCAGCCGCCTCCTTCGAGGTGGTCGATCACCCGTGCGGCGTCGGCCCGCAGACGCTGCGAAGACTCCAGCAGCGAATAGTCCACATCGGCCGTGGCGATGCCGCGGCGCCAGGCCCCGGGGGCCAGCGGATCGTAGAAATCGAGCTGCGTAGAGGCTTCGATAACGGCATCGGGGGCATAGGCCGCACCGGCCCCGTAGGAGACCGTCACGTCCCACGGCGCCGAGATCAGCACCAGTTCCGCCGTTTCGGGAGCGAACGGAAGTCCGAAATAGGTTCCGTTGTCCACGCCGACCCCGTCCGGATCGAAGTTTTTCTGTTCCATAACATGCTTTTGAATTGCAAAGGTACGCATTTTTTATTTTTTACCTATATTTGTTTGCTCAAAGACGAAAAACGAAAAAAACACCCGTTACCATGAAAATCATTGCCGACAGCGCCATTCCCTTTCTGCGGGGCGTTCTGGAGCCGTTCGCCGAGGTGGAATACCTCCCCGGAACGGCGATTTCGGCCGCCGACGTCCGCAACGCCGACGCGCTGGTGATCCGCACCCGCACGCGGTGCGACGAAAAACTACTGGCGGATTCGCGCGTAAAGCTGATCGCCACGGCGACCATCGGCTTCGACCACATCGACACGGCGTGGTGCGCGGCGCACGGCATCGAAGTCACGACGGCCGCGGGCTGCAACGCCCGGGGCGTACTGCAATGGGTCGGCGCGGCGCTCGTCCACCTCTCCCGCACGCAGGGCTGGCAGCCCGCCGAGCGCACGCTGGGAATCGTGGGCGTGGGACACGTCGGATCGCTCGTGAAGGAGTATGCCGAAACATGGGGTTTCCGGGTCCTCTGCTGCGACCCGCCGCGCGAGGCGCGCGAACACTGCGGCTTCCTGCCGCTGGAGGAGGTCGCCCGCCAAGCCGACATCCTGACGTTCCACACGCCGCTCGACGACACGACGCGCCGCATGGCCGGCGACGCCCTTTTTGCACGGATGAAACCCGGCGCCGTAATCCTGAACTCCTCGCGCGGCGAGGTCGTGGACGGCGCGGCCCTGCTGCGAAGTGGCCTTGCCTGCGTACTCGACGTCTGGGAGCACGAACCCGCCATCGACCGCCGGCTGCTCACCCGCACACTGCTCGCCACGCCGCACATCGCGGGCTATTCCGAGCAGGGCAAAGCCAATGCCACGGCCATGTCGGTCGATACGCTGGCCCGTTTCTTCGGCCTGCCCCTCGCCGGATGGTACCCGCCTCAGGCCGCCCCTTCGACGCCCCGGCCGATTTCGTGGCAGGAGCTTTGCACCACCATCGGGGGCGCGTTCGACATCGAGGCCCAGAGCCGCAGCCTGAAGGCCCGGCCGGAGGATTTCGAGCCGATGCGCGACCATTACCGCTACCGCCGCGAATACTTTTAGCGAAATCAATTCTTTTTTAGTACCTTTGCGGCCATAAGCGAAACCGCCACTTGAGACCATGTACCGTAGCATCATAAAGCCCATCCTCTTCTCGCTCACCATCGAGCGGGCGCACCGCGTCGTACTGATACTGCTGCGCGCCATCGGGCTGATTCCCGGCGGACGGTGGCTGCTCCGCAAGTGTTACGCCGTGGAACACCCCGCGCTCGAACGCGAGGTCTTCGGCATCAAATTCGCCAACCCCGTCGGGCTGGCCGCAGGTTTCGACCGCAACGGCGAGGCGTTCCGCGAACTGGCGGCCCTCGGTTTCGGATTCGTCGAAGTCGGCACCGTGACGCCGCGCCCGCAGGCGGGCAACCCCCGCCCCCGCGTCTTCCGGCTCCCGAAGGACGAGGCGATCATCAACCGCATCGGGCTTTCGAACCGCGGTCTCGAAAAGACCATCCAGCACCTGCGCCGGCCCCACGAAGGATTCATCGTCGGCTGCAACATCGGCCGCAACACCGCTACCCTCGCCGAAAACGCCGCGGCCGACTACCTCAAACTCTTCCGCAACCTCTACCAGTACGCGGATTACTTCACTGTGAACATCAGCTGCGACAACTCGTGCCGCGAAGGCGCGACGCATACGCGCGAACATATCCTGCGGATTCTCGACCCGCTGTTCGACTTCCGCCGGGGACAGAACCAATACCGCCCGATCATGCTCAAGGTATCGCCCGACATGCCGGACGCCGTGATCGACGAAATCAGCGACATTCTGCTCGAAACGCCCCTCGACGGCATCGTGGCGACCAACGGCACGCACAACCGCGAAGGGCTGCACACCAGCCGCACGACGCTCGACAAGATCGGCAGCGGCCGGCTGAGCGGCGCACCGCTCACGCAGCGGGCCGTGGAGGTCGTGCGCCGCATCCACACCCGTTCGGGCGGCAATTTTCCGATCATCGGCGTGGGCGGCATCATGACCCCCGACGACGCGAAAGCGATGCTCGACGCCGGAGCCGACCTGTTGCAGCTCTACACCGGCTATATCTACAACGGTCCCGGACTGGTGCGTGACATCTGCCGCGCCCTCGTCGCCGACGCCGAAGCGAAAGCCGCAGCGGAAAAGGCCGCAGCGGCGCAGGCGACAGCAGAACAGCCCGCAGTGCAGCAGGCTGCGGCGGAACAGCCCGCGACAAAACAGCTTTCCGCAGAGCAAGCCGGAGCAGAACAGCCGGAGTCCTGAGTCAAAAACACCGCTTATGAAAGCAACGATCATCACTATCGGCGATGAAATCCTCATCGGTCAGATCGTGGATACCAATTCCGTATCCATCGCCCGCCACCTCAACGCCGCAGGCATCGTCGTGCATGAAAAAGTCTCGATCGGCGATGACAGCGCGCAGATCGTCGGGTGCGTGGAACGCGCCCTCGGCCAGTCGGACATCGCAATCATCACCGGCGGACTCGGCCCCACCAAGGACGACATCACCAAAAAGACGCTGGCCGAAATGTTCGGCAGCGAACTCATCCTGAACCAAACCGTCTCCGACCATGTAAAACGGATGCTCGAAGAGCGGGGCATCGAATTCAACGACCTCAACCGCGGACAGGCTCTGGTTCCGGCCTGCTGCACGGTGTTGTTCAACGCGCACGGCACGGCGCCGGGCATGTGGTTCGAACGCGGCGGCAAAGTGGTCGTCTCGCTGCCGGGCGTACCCTACGAAATGGAGCATCTGATGCAGGACGAGGTCATGCCGCGGCTCAAGGCGCACTTCGAACTGCGCCAGATCGTACACCGCACGATGATCACCGCCGGACTGCCCGAATCGATGCTCGCCAAAGCGATCGAAACGTGGGAAAACGCCCTGCCGCCCTACCTGAAGCTGGCCTACCTGCCCAATCCGGGCGCCGTGCGGCTCCGGCTGTCAGCCTACGAGGTCGAGGGAGAAAGCGTATCGAAGGAGATCGAACGGCAGTTCGAAGCGCTGCGCAGGATCATTCCCCACAACATCATCGGCTACGAAACGGCCACCATGCAGGAGTTGATACACAAGCTGCTCACCGAACGGCGACAGACCCTCGCCACAGCCGAGAGCTGCACGGGCGGCACCATCGCCGCGCGCTTTACGGCCATGCCGGGCGCTTCAGCCTACTTCCTCTGCGGCGTGGTTTCGTACAGCAACGCGTCGAAGCAGGCTGTGCTGGGAGTCGATCCCGACACGATCGCCCGTTACGGCGCCGTCAGCGAACAGGTCGCCCGACAGATGGCCGAAGGGGCGCGACGCATCAGCGGCGCCGACTACGCCGTCTCGACCACCGGCATCGCAGGCCCCGCGGGCGGTACGGCCGAAAAGCCCGTCGGCACGGTATGGATCGCCGTCGCAGGCCCCCGCCGCACGGTCGCCCTGCTCAAACAGTGCGGCTCCGACCGCGGACAGATCATCGACCGCGCCGGCGCCTTCGCCCTCGGTCTGCTGCGCGACGAACTCAACGGAAAATAAAAGACGCCCCGATGAATAAAATCCTGCTCTCAACCGCAACCGCATTCATTCTCTCGCTGACCGCCTGCAGCAGCCACGCTCCGGAAAAACGGGTGCACCGCATCCTGACCGACCGCATCCAGACGCTGGCCGTCGCCGAGAGTTGTACGGGCGGCACGATCGCCGCGCGCTTTACGGCCCTGCCCGGCGCTTCGGCCTACTTCAAATGCGGCGTCGTGGCATACAGCCTCGACACCAAGCAGGAGATCCTGCAAATCAGCTGCGACACGATCGCCCGCTACGGCGCCGTCAGCGAGCAGGTCGTCCGTCAGATGGCCGAAGGCGTACGCCGGGCTTCGAATTCGCACTATGCCGTCGCCACGACCGGCATCGCAGGCCCTACGGGCGGAACGCCCGAATATCCCGTCGGCTCGGTATGGATCGCCGTCAGCTCCCCGCTGCGCACCACGACCCGCCTGATTCGTGCCGGCGGCAGCCGAAACGCCGTCATCCGGAAAGCCGGAACGGCGGCCATCGAACTGCTCGAAGAAGAATTGCGGGCGGCAAATCAGGCTAATTAGCCCTATCAATAGACTGAATAGTTTGCTTTATAGCATATATTTACATATCTTTGCAACTATTCAGCTCAAAAACTAATGAAAAAAGCCCTGCTTTTATTGATGCTGTTTACCCGGATTCCGTCCGGCCACGCGCAGACCGAAACCTACAAAAACGTAGACAGCACGCTTTACGCCTATTACCGCTGGTGCAACAACAACATCCGCGATTCGGTCGTCCTGCTCAAGGCCGACACGCTGTTCCGGCTGGCGGGCGAAAAGAACGACATCCGCATGCAGGCCGTCGCCCTCTCGTTCAAGGCCGACCACTATTACTTCAACAACGAACTGGATTCCCTCAAGGCGTGGATTCCCCGCGTGCAGGCCTTCGCACGCGCAAACAAGCAGCCGACCTACTATTTTTTCACTTGGTCGCGGCTTATTCTCTACTACACGAAACACGGGCAATACACGCTGGCGCAGTACGAGCTGGAACGCTACATGGCGCAGGCCGAGCAGGACGACTACAAGCCCGCCATCGCCGAAGCCTACAAGCAGTTAGGCCACATCTACCGGACCCGCGGACTCAAGGAGACCGCCGCCGACTACTACCGCAAGGCGATCGGCTTCATCGAAGAGAACAACCTCAACAAATTCTCGCTGCCGATTCTCTATTCCGAACTGGCCACCGTCCTCATCGACACCGAACGGTACGAAGAAGCCGCCGAAGAAATCGAAAAAGGCAAGGCGCGGCTCACCCTGCCCGAATACATCTGGCCGCTGAAACTCAAACAGGTGATCCTCTACAGCCGGACCGGCCGGAGCGCCGAAGCCCGCACGCTGTTCGACCAAATCCGGCAGGGACACGACGGATACCTTACGACGGCCAGCCTCACCGAAGCGCAGCTTGCCATCGACCTCGCCGAGCACGAATTCGGCAGGGCGCTGACCACACTCGACAAACTGATCGGCCTGTTCAAAGAGACCGGGCACAGCGAAACCTATTTCTACGAACTGTTCCAAACCCGTGCGGAAACCTATGCCGAAACCGGCAATTACGAAGCCGCCTACAAAAGTCAGAAACACTACCTCGACCTCTACCGGAAAAAGGTCGGCGACGACAACGAAAGAAACCTCGGCGAATTCGCCACGCTGCTCGACGTCAGCCGTCTCGACGTCGAAAAGGCGGAGCTGCAGCGGCAGACGCAGGAAGTGCGCCTGCACCGCACGCAACTGGGCATCGCGGCGCTGAGCGTCATCCTGCTGCTGACGGTCCTCTTTCTTGTCTTCACGGCGCGCATGAACCGTCGTCTGGCGCATGCCAAACGGGCCGCGGAAGCGAGCAACCGGATGAAAGGCGTCTTCATCCGCAACATCACGCACGAGATCAACACCCCGCTCAATTCCATCGTAGGTTTCGCCGAGCTGGCCGCGGCCCCGGACGCGGACGACGAAAAGCGTCAGTCCTACATCGAGATCATCCGGGAAAACAGCGGCTACCTCCAGAAACTCGTGGACGACGTGCTCTATATCGCAGGCCTCGAATCCTCCGACACCCCGCCCGCATTGGGTCCGGTGGACATCAACGTCTGCTGCATGCAGTGCATTCAGACCGTCAGGGACTACAGCCTCCGCAAACTCGACATCCGCTTCGAACCCGAATGCGCACAACTTCCGGTCAACACCTCCTGCCTGCTGCTCTCCAAGGCCCTGACCGAACTGCTGCGCAATGCAGCACGCTTCGCCCCCGACGGCCGGATCACGCTCGCCTACACCCTGATCTCGTACAAAAAGCGGATCGCCTTCACGGTCACGGACCGTGGCCCCGGCATCCCCACCGCAGAAGCCGGGCGCATCTTCGACCGTTTCGTCAAACTCGACCCGTTCTCGCAGGGCATGGGACTGGGCTTCGCCGTCTGCCGGCTGATCGCCGGCGCATTGGGCGGCGGGGTCGAACTCGACACTTCCTACACGGAAGGGGCGCGTTTCACGCTCACAATTCCAATCGTTTAAACATTGACTATCAACACAATAACATTCAGCATTAAAAATTAATCGGGCAACTGAATCTTTAGTTCTCATTTTTTCCTTATATTTGCACTCCCTTACGGGAATAATATTAATATTATCGAAAACAAAAATGAAAGTTTGCGAAATCACAGGCAAGGTGGCGATCGTGGGAAACAACGTCTCGCACTCGCACCACAAGACCAAACGCAAATTCAGTCCCAATCTGAAAACCAAGCGTTTCTGGTCTGAGCAGGAGGGCCGCTGGATTACCCTGAAGGTATCGGCTGCCGGCATGAAAACAATCAACAAGAAGGGTCTTGCAGTCGCTCTGCGCGAGGCTGCCGCACCTAAGTCCGTTTACTAAAACACCGAAGTAACAAATGGCAAAGAAAGGCAACAGAGTTCAGGTCATCCTCGAATGCACCGAACAGAAAGAGAGCGGAGTTCCGGGAATGTCCCGTTACATCACGACAAAAAACAAGAAGAACACCCCCGACCGTCTGGAGCGCAAGAAATACAACCCGTTTCTGAAAAAGGTCACCGTTCACCGTGAAATTAAATAGTTTTGAAGCTCTATGGCAAAGAAAGTAGTCGCAACACTGAAAACCGGCACGGGTAAGAACTTTACGAAGTGCATCAAGATGGTCAAGTCGGACAAAACCGGTGCTTACATGTTCAAGGAAGGCATCATCCCCAACGACCAAGTCAAAGAATTCTTCGAGGAGAAGAAATAAGTATTTTAAGAGCGATCTTAAATACAAAGGGCATCCGACAGGGTGCCCTTTGTATTTATACTCTCCGAAGAAAAGCACAAATTCGGATGTCCGTTTGCTATTTCAGGGCGAAAAGAGTAACTTTGGTCAAAAATACACGACAATGCAACTGCAAACCATCGCTTTCTTCAATTGGCTTTATCCATACGGCGGAGCGGAAACGGTAACGCACAATCTCGCCTCCTTCTTTCACAAACAGGGTTACCGCATAATTCTGTATATCGAGAAGTTGAACCGCGAATTATTATGTGATGAAGAGCGGGCAATATTTCAATTCAGGGAGCTGCCGGCCGGACCCGATCCGAAAAAACCGGCGAACGTCGATTTCCTTTGCCGGTCTCTCCAAGAGGAGAGCGTAGATTGCATCATCGTCCAAGGCATAGATGCCATTCCGTTCGCAGAGATCAAACGCAGGACCCGGTGCCGGATGATTTTCTGTCTGCACAACATTCCCTTCTGGGAAGAGTACGCATGGCGCGAACTCAAATCCACGGAAATCCCCAATCCGACATTTCTGCGCCGGCTGGAATTTCTGTTCCTGCGCCGGCCGCTCGACCGCATTACCCGCAAACGCCTGCACCGGACAGAGAAAATGTACGCCGGCATGATGCCCCATCTGGATCGCATGCTGCTCCTCTGCGACCAATACAAAGAGGACTTCATGCAGGCGCTCAAGGCTTCAGGCCATCCCGGAAGCGACGCTCCCGCATCGAAATACGGAGCCATACTCAATCCGCTCCTGCCTGCGGCGGCCGCCCCCGTATCGCCCAAAGAAAAGATCGTCCTGTACGTAGGACGCTTCCACAGAGCTCACAAACGGGTCGATCGCCTGCTGAAAATATGGAAAACCGTCGAACGCAGGAATCCAGACTGGAAGCTGATTCTGGTCGGATGCGGCGAGGAAGACGAGAACCTGCGCAAATTAGCCGTAAGACTACGGTTGCAGCGGGCCGAATTCGCCGGCTATCATGCCGATGTAACGCCATTCTACCGCAGGGCGACATTCATGTGCCTGACCTCTAATTTCGAAGGGCTGCCCATGAGTCTGATGGAAGGCCAGCAATACGGCGTCATTCCGGTATCGTTCGACTCCTATGCCGGAATTAGGGAAATCACCTGCGACGGAGCGTGCGGAATCATGGTTCCCTCCTACAGCCTGCGCAAATACGCCGCGCTGCTGAATGCGGCGCTTGCGGACACGGAACTTCAGGAACGTATGCGGACGCGCGCGCTGGAAGCTTCCCGCAGATACGATCTGGAAAATATCGGCAACCAATGGCTCAGCCTTTTCAACGAAATGTAAACCCATGAAAAAAAATAGCATTTATCAACGTGCGCTACGGAGCCGGCATCAACGGCGGATCGGAAGTGCATTGCCGGATGCTTGCAGAAAGACTGCGGGATAAATATGACGTCGAGGTATTGACCACGACGCTCAAGGACTTCAACAACCCCTCGGACCAATATCCTGCAGGCGAAAGCCATGAAAGCGGAATAACCATCCGGCGGTTTGTACCGCATCCCGGCTTCAACGGCAGGGAAAGCCGCCGGCTGCTTCAGAAATCCAAACCTGTCCGCAGACTCCGCTATTGGTTGTCGCAAGCCGGCGTGTTGCGTCTCCTTGCGGCAATTCACCCGATCTGGAATCTCGGCTTCGACAAGGAAACCGCCTACCAGCATTCGACGGTCTCCTACGCCCCCGACCTGCTGCGCTACATCGAAGAACATCGGGACGATTATGCGGCATTCATTCCCATGTGCTATTTCCATGCACAGACCATTTTCGCAGGGCTGCAGGTTCCCCAAAAAAGCATACTGATTCCGATGGCACACCCGGAAAAATGGCTTTTCCCGGCCATTTACACCCGGTTGTTCACGCAGGTTCGCCATATTGCGTTCAACACCGAAGCCGAACGCAGGCTATGCCTGCGCATTTTCGGGCCGCGATTGGCGCCGAGCAGCATCGTAGGCACCGGCATAGAACTCGCGCCCGCCGCAGCGTGGGAGCATGTCAAAGCGAAATTCAATCTTCCGGATAAATATGCGCTTTATCTCGGACGGGTCACAACCGGCAAGATAAACACATTGCTGCCCGATTTTCAGACTTACAACCGGACATACAAGCAGCAGTCGAAACTGGTTTTGGTCGGGAGTCTGTCTCCGGAAATCAAATATCCCGACGATCCGAATATCATTTTGACGGGATTCGTTTCCGAAGAAGAAAAAAGCGCGATTATCCGGCACGCAACTCTGATGATCAATCCATCGCGTTTCGAAAGTCTCTCCCTGCTGCTGCTCGAAGCCATGCAAAACCGCGTTCCCGTATTGGTAAACGGAGCCAGCGAAGTGCTGAAGGACCATTGCCAGCAAAGCGGCGCGGCACTTTACTACAAAGGACGCAGGGACTTCTGCCGCCAGCTTCACAAACTCTTTACGGATGAGCGGCTGCGACGCGAAATAAGCGAAAAAGGACCGGCTTATGTCGAACAGAATTACAGTTGGGAAGTCATCGTCCGTAAACTGAGCGCCCTGATCGAAAGCATCTGATTGCCGGTAAAGCAAAAAAGGAGTACCCATCGAGGATACTCCTTTTCTTTAATTGACGAAAGCTAAAACTTCCGCACCGCCCGCACGAGGAATTTGTTGTACTTGGGAATCTCGATCACATAGGGAGGTTCGATGCCCGTATGGGTCGTATAGGCTTCCTTCTCGTCCTTCTCGGTCGAGGAGAAATAGTAGACCAGACGGTCCATGCGCTTGCCGCCGTTATCCTTGAGCGCGTCGTTGAAACGGTTGCGGGCCTGACGGTTGGAATGTATGCGCGTGCCGCCGTTGTAGTTGTGTCCGATGGTCAGCAGTTCGTCGATGGCCGGCAGGTACCAGCCCTCGCCCTTGTCGCGGCACCACTTGAAAGCCGGAAAATCATCCCACGCAAGGTTGTTTTCGGCGATATAGGCGGCTACCTTCTCCATATTTCCCATGCCGTCGATCCGGTCGTCGGCGCCCGCAACCCGCAGGTCGGGCTTCCGGAATTCGCTCCACGGCAGGTATATTTCATCGAGCGAAATAATCAGTCCGTGCCGGCGGTCCTCCGTCAGCATGCAGACCACGCCCTTGACGCCGTTCTGGTCGTAGAACTCGCCGATCTGATACTCTTTGGCGACATACTGCACCGGCGCAGCCTGCTGTACAGGCGCCTGCGCAGCGGGAGCCGCTGCGACCGGAGCCTCACCGACCGGCGTCGCAGGGGTCAGCGGCGTCGCAGGCACAGTTTCGGCAGCCCGGAAGCGCTCCTTTTCGCCGTTGGCATACTGAATGTAGTCGATATCGGCGACAGGCAGCACATAGGTCGGTCCGTCGGGATTGGAGAAACGCTTATACCGTACTGCATCGGGTGTTATTTCGGTTACTTTGGCCTCGACCTTCGTCGCATCGGTCTTGACGATCAGGTCCTGAGCCGCGGCCGTCAATACGCCGCAAAGCGCTGCCACAAGCAGCAGAATCGTTTTTTTCATCATCGTTGAAAATGTATATAGTGCAAATATAACATTTTTTTCCAAACATTCTTATTATCTTTGTACGGATATAGAGATATTAGACATGGCATTTTTCGATATTTTCAAAAAGAAGCAGGACAACTCCGCCGCGCAGGCTTCCGAAGAGCGCAAACAGCAGCAGGAAGAGCTTAACGCCGGGCTGGAAAAGACCAAGACGGGACTTTTCTCGAAGCTCGCCCGCGCCGTTGCAGGCCGTTCGACGGTCGATGCCGACGTACTGGACGACTTGGAAGAGGTGCTTATCTCGTCGGACGTAGGCGTGGAAACCACCGTCAAAATCATCCGGGGCATCGAAGAGCGCGTGGCGCGCGACAAGTATATGGGCACCTCCGAGCTGCAGTCCATTCTGCGCGAAGAGGTAACCGCGCTGATGGAGGAGTCGCACGGCTCCGAAAAGCATTTCGGACTCGACGCCAAAGAGGGCGAACCTTACGTGGTGATGGTCGTGGGCGTCAACGGCGCCGGCAAGACCACGACCATCGGCAAACTGGCTGCGCAGCTCGGCAAGGCGGGCCGGAAGGTCTGGATCGGCGCGGCGGACACGTTCCGCGCGGCGGCCATCGACCAGTTGCAGGTGTGGGCCGACCGCGCCGGGGCGACGATGATCCGTCAGCAGATGGGTTCCGACCCCGCATCGGTGGCTTTCGACACGCTCACCTCGGCCAAGGCCAACGGAGCCGACGTGGTGCTGATCGACACCGCCGGACGCCTGCACAACAAGGTGGGCCTGATGAACGAGCTGACGAAAATCCGCAACGTCATGGGCAAAGTGATTCCCGGCGCGCCGCACGAGGTGATGCTCGTGCTCGACGGATCGACGGGACAGAACGCCTTCGAGCAGGCGAAGCAGTTCACGCAGGCCACGCAGGTCACCTCGCTCACGATCACCAAGCTCGACGGCACGGCCAAGGGCGGCGTGGTGATCGGCATCAGCGACC
>OGQZ01001968.1_pt1 | contig 14741 bp, 10 predicted proteins | sample 1553321 | NCBI WGS metagenome assembly OGQZ01 (sample SAMEA2579958, study PRJEB22360) | human gut metagenome | reverse complement strand
TGGAGCTGACTGCTACTAATCGGTCGAGGGCTTGACCAAAAGGTCAGGGTAGGAAGTGGTACAACAGTTCACACGTTGTGCCAGAGTTGGAAAATTTCATGCTTGCATGAGAATTTGACAGCTCGGCAAAACGTAGGGAACGCACGATCATGAACAAAACAGAGTTGCGAAGCAACGAAAGCACGAAGTGCGGTTTTGTGAATGTGCGTTTGTGAACTGAGGTTTTAAGGATGAAAAGTTTGTGTGCAGTTTTGAAGGTACAGTGAAATATAAAGGTCGAAATTCCTTTTAAGGGGGAATTTCGGCTTTTTTTAATTTTTTGCAGTTTTTTGAAAAAAGTTCTTGACGGGGCCATTCACTTATGCTATACTACTCTAGCGTTTGGAAGGCGCAGGTCTTTTTTTTTATGCGCAAAAGACCGAAAAGTTTGCTAATTTATTACGACGGAGGTGGAGATTGTGCGAGTAAAGATCACATTGGCATGTACGGACTGCAAGCAGCGTAATTACAACATGACAAAAGATAAGAAGACACATCCAGACAGAATGGAGACAAAGAAGTACTGCAGATTCTGTAAGAAGCATACATTACACAAGGAAACCAAGTAATTGGTCTCCAGTAAGGAGTAGTTGATTATGGAAGAAACAGGAAAAAAGGCAGAAACCAAATCAAAGAAGCTGGCCAAGACAAAGAAGAAGTCTATGCCATCCGTGAAAGAGCGCGTAGTTGCGTTTTGGAAGGGTGTAAAGGCCGAGTTTCGCAAGATCATCTGGCCAAGCAAAGAATCATTAAAGAATCAGACAATTGCAGTGCTGGTTGTTTCTGTTGTACTCAGCGTGTTTATCAGGTTCTTTGATATTGCATGTCAGTATGTAGTTGAGTTTATCAGGTAAGAGAGGAATCAGAATGGAAGAGGCAAAGTGGTATGTTGTCCATACCTTTTCAGGTTATGAGAATAAGGTAAAGGTTGATATCGAAAAAACTGTCGAGAACCGGAATCTTCAAGATCAGATTCTCGAGGTTGCGATTCCCCTTCAGGAAGTGATGGAGAACAAGGATGGTCAGAAGAAGTCCTCTATGAGGAAAATCTTCCCAGCATATGTGTTGGTTCATATGATTATGAATGACGATACCTGGTATGTAATCCGCAACACCAGAGGTGTTACAGGATTTGTAGGCCCGGGATCAAAGCCGGTGCCGCTGACGGAGGAAGAGATGATTGCTCTTGCTACCTTTATGGGTACTCCGCAGGAAAAGGTGAACTTCGCAGAAGGCGACCTTATCAGTGTTATTACTGGTGCATGGCAGGGTACCGAGGCTGTGATTCGTTCTGTAGATGCTGAAAAGCAGACCGCTACAATTTTTATTGACATGTTTGGACATGAAACACCGGTTGAACTGAATTTTACCGACATTAAGAAAGTTCAGTAAAACGCCTATTTGGCGTATGGTTCTGCTGTGGGAGGGTATCCCCCGCAAATACCACATTATTAGGAGGTGCCACAATGGCAAAGAAAGTTACAGGTTATATTAAGTTACAGATTCCTGCTGCAAAGGCAACACCGGCTCCACCGGTTGGACCTGCTCTTGGACAGAAGGGTGTCAACATTGTACAGTTTACAAAGGAGTTTAACGCAAGAACTGCTGATCAGGCTGGTATGATCATTCCGGTTATCATCACTGTATACGCAGACAGAAGCTTTACCTTCGTTTGCAAGACTCCGCCGGCTGCTATTCTTATTAAGAAGGCATGCAATATTCAGACTGCTTCTGCAGTACCAAATAAGACTAAGGTTGCAACTCTTTCCAAGGCTGATCTTCAGAAGATCGCTGAGACAAAGATGCCAGATCTGAATGCAGCAAGCCTTGAGGCTGCTATGAGCATGATCGCAGGTACTGCTCGCAGTATGGGTGTTAAGGTAGAAGAGTAAGAATATCAACATTAAGTGGGAGGGATATTCCCGCAAATACCACCAGGAGGTTTTTCGATGAAAAGAGGAAAAAAGTATGTAGAGGCTGCCAAGTTGGTAGACCGCGTTACTCTTTATGATGTAAACGAAGCCGTATCTATCGTAAAGAAGGCTTCTAGTGCAAAGTTTGATGAGACAGTTGAAGCTCATATCAGAACAGGTTGTGATGGACGTCACGCAGATCAGCAGATCCGTGGTGCAGTAGTTCTTCCTCATGGAACAGGTAAGAATGTTCGCGTTCTTGTATTCGCTAAGAATGACAAGGCTGATATCGCAAAAGAGGCAGGAGCTGATTACGTTGGAGCTGAGGAGCTGATTCCGAAGATCCAGAACGAAGGATGGCTTGATTTCGACGTTGTAGTAGCTACTCCGGATATGATGGGTGTTGTTGGTCGTCTGGGTCGTGTACTTGGACCGAAGGGCTTAATGCCAAACCCGAAGGCTGGTACCGTAACTATGGACGTTGCAAAGGCTATTAAGGAAATTAAAGCTGGTAAGATTGAGTACAGACTGGATAAGAGCAACATTATTCATGTTCCGGTTGGTAAGGTTTCCTTCACCGAGGAGCAGTTAGCAGACAACTTCCAGGCGCTGATGGGCGCAGTAATCAAGGCTAGACCGAGCACTCTGAAGGGTACCTTCTTAAAGAGTGTTACCATGGCTTCTACCATGGGACCTGGCGTTAAGTTAAATACCGTTAAATTTGGTCAGTAAAAAGTACTTGACAAGTGATTGTCAGTATGATATTATTGCAATGTTTGAGGCCGCAAGGCTTTCATATATTTGCCGAAGACAGCAGGTGCCGCAAGGCATAAGGAGAAAACGCCTGCCGAGGAGAGATCTATATTAAAGATTATCTTTGCCTCTCTGTCTTTGCAGAGAGGCATTTTTCGGCCTTTTCTTAAAATTTTCAAGAAGGAGGGCACATATCATGGCTAAAGTTGAGCTGAAGCAGCCGATTGTTGAGGAAATCAAAGCATCCTTAGACGGCGCAAAGGGTGTAGTTCTGGTTGACCATCGTGGTCTTACCGTTGAGCAGGATACCGTACTGCGTAAGAGTCTGAGAGAAGCTGGTGTTACTTATAAGGTATATAAGAACACACTGGTTAAGCGTGCAATCGAGGGCACTGAGTTCGAAAGCTTAAAGGATCTGTTAGAGGGTCCATCCGCAATTGCAATCAGCAAGAGCGAGGCAACCACACCGGCAAGCATTATCTGCAAGTTTGCTAAGACAAACGATAAGCTTGAGGTTAAGGGTGGTGTTGTAGAAGGAGCCTTCTACGATGCTAAGGGTGTTGAGGTTCTGTCCACAATCCCGTCCAGAGAAGAACTTCTTGCAAAGTTCCTGGGAAGCATCCAGTCTCCGATCACCAATTTTGCTCGTGTTATCAAGCAGATCGCAGAGAAGCAGGAAGCATAATCTGGTTTATGATTGGAATTTGGCAGCTGCGTAAAACAGCTGCATGAGATGATTCAAAATAGATCATCATTCGTAAAAGCCGTAAGGCATAGTTAATAATTCTTATATTAGGAGGAAAATTATCATGACAGCAGCAGAGATTATCGAAGCTATTAAGGGTATGAGCGTTTTAGAGTTAAATGACCTTGTAAAGGCATGTGAGGAAGAGTTTGGCGTATCTGCAGCAGCAGGTGTTGTTGTAGCAGCAGGCGCTGGCGCAGCAGCTGAGGAAGAGAAGACTGAGTTCGACGTAGAGCTGACTGAGGTTCCAGCAGCTTCTAAGATCAAGGTTATCAAGGTTGTTCGTGAAGTAACCGGTCTGGGTCTGAAGGAAGCTAAGGAATTAGTTGAGGCAGCTCCGAAGGTTGTTAAGGAAGCAGCAGCTAAGGCTGACGCTGAAGAGCTGAAGAAGAAGTTAGAGGAAGTTGGAGCAAAGGTTACCTTAAAGTAATTTGTGCTTAACATTAGGTTCTGGAATCCTTGAAAAACAAGGGTTTCAGAACCTTTTTTTGTTTATCTGACGGATATTTGATAGATATTTGTTTCAAAAGAGCAGGCAATTGACTTTAGAAAGACAGCTGCACATGTAAAGTGCAATAAAAAAAGACCGGTTTTTCCGGTCTGATAAAAGATAAGGTCAGATAAAATTAAATAAAATCGGGGCGACAAGACTTGAACTTGCGGCCTCATGAACCCCATTCATGCGCGCTACCAAACTGCGCTACGCCCCGACGCTCACAAGTAAAAACAATTATATCAAATAAGCAGAAGTTTGTAAAGAAAAAAGTTAAAAAGATCAAGAAAACGGCAAAAAAATAGTTGACAGTCTGCCTATGCTATGCTATAGTGATATGTGCACTATCATGGACAAAATCGCTTTCTATGCTTTCCGTATAGAAGACAATGGTGTCTGCCAATAGACATTGAGGCAGCATGCCGCGCAGATATGGATCGGATAGAGGCACAAAATATATTTATCAGGGGTGAGCAAACATGGAAAAAAACAGAATTCGACCAGTCAAATCCGGCAGAACCTTCCGTATGAGTTATTCCAAGTCCAACGAAGTTCTTGAAATTCCGAATCTGATTGCGATCCAGAAGGATTCTTACCAGTGGTTCCTTGGCGATGGACTTAAAGAGGTATTTGATGATATCTCCCCTATCGTAGATTTCAGCGGCAATCTGGAGTTGCGTTTTGGCAAATTCCGTCTGTGCCCGGATGAAATTAAGCACACAATCGAGGAATGCAAGGAACGTGATGCAACATATTCCGCACCACTTAAGGTTGAGGTCAGACTTCATAATAAGGAAACTGATACCATTAAAGAACATGAGATTTATATTGGTGATCTTCCGTTGATGACGGATACAGGCTCCTTTGTAATCAATGGAGCAGAGCGTGTTATCGTTAGCCAGCTGGTACGTTCACCTGGTATTTATTTTACTATCGACCATGATAAGACCGGAAAAGAGCTGTACTCTTCTCAGGTCATCCCGAATCGTGGAGCATGGCTTGAGTATGAGACAGACTCAAATGATATTTTCTATGTAAGAGTCGATCGTACACGTAAGATACCGGTAACTGTTCTGATCCGTGCATTAGGATGGGGCAGCAATGAGCAGATTTTAGAGATCTTTGGCGAGGAGCCAAAGCTTCTTGCAACACTTGAGAAGGATGTCAGCAATGATTACAAGAGCGGTCTTCTTGAATTATATAAGAAGATTCGTCCAGGCGAGCCGCTTTCTACCGACAGTGCTTCCAGCTTGCTGCAGGGTATGTTCTTTGATGTAAGAAGATATGATCTGGCACGTGTAGGCCGTTATAAATACAATAAGAAGCTTCATTTCCGCAATCGTCTGAATGGACATATTTTAGCAGATGATGTAGTAGATGTTTCTACAGGCGAGATTATCGCTGAGGCAGGTACGACCTGTAATCGCGCAATCGCAACAAAGATTCAGAACTCAGGTGTTCCGTACGTATATGTTGATGCAGAAGGACGCCGTGTAAAGGTTCTGTCTAACCTCATGGTAGATGCTTCTGAGTATCTTAACCTGACAGAGGAAGAGCTTGAAGCTGCTGGAATCAATGAGCTTGTTTATTATCCAGTACTGACTCAGATCTTAGAGAAGGGTCTTGAGGGTGATGAGCTGATGGCAGAGCTTCGTGCAAATAATGCAGAGCTGATTCCGAAGCACATCATGAAGGAAGATATCTTAGGTTCTATTAACTACTGCTTAAACTTAGAGTATGGCATAGGACAGGATGATGATATCGATCACTTAGGAAATCGTCGTATCCGTGCTGTAGGTGAGCTGCTTCAGAACCAGTATCGTATTGGTATGTCCCGTATGGAGCGTGTTGTAAGAGAGCGTATGTCTACAAACGATCCGTCTGATCTGACACCACAGAGCTTAATTAACATTAAGCCTGTTACTGCTGCTGTTAAGGAGTTCTTCGGAAGTTCCCAGCTGTCTCAGTTCATGGATCAGAATAACCCGCTTGCAGAGTTAACTCATAAGAGACGTCTGTCTGCGTTAGGACCTGGTGGTCTGTCAAGAGACCGTGCCGGATTCGAGGTTCGAGATGTTCACTATACTCATTATGGACGTATGTGCCCAATTGAGACTCCTGAAGGTCCTAATATCGGTTTGATTAACTCACTTGCAACATATGCAAGAGTAAATAAATATGGATTTATCGAGGCACCGTATCGTATCGTTGATAAGAGTGATGCCCAAAATCCGCGTGTAACTGACGAGGTTCGCTACTTCACAGCTGATGAAGAGGATGATTTCGTAGTAGCACAGGCAAATGAGCCGTTAGATTCAGAAGGCCATTTCATGAATAAGATGGTTTCAGGTCGTTTCCGTGAGGAGACTTCTGAGTTTGAGCAGAAAAATATCGACTTGATGGACGTTTCTCCACGAATGGTATTCTCTGTCGCAACTTCCATGATTCCATTCCTGCAGAACGATGATGCGAACCGTGCACTTATGGGTTCCAACATGCAGCGTCAGGCAGTTCCGTTAATGTTAACAGAGGCTCCGGTAGTTGGTACCGGTATGGAAGATAAGGCAGCATACGATTCAGGTGTTTGCGTAGTAGCAAAGCACGCAGGTGTTGTTGAGCGTTCCTCCTCTAAGTTAATTATCGTTAAGTGTGATGATGGTACAAGAGATGAGTATCGTCTGACAAAATTCTCAAGAAGCAACCAGAGCAACTGCTACAACCAGAGACCAATCGTTTTCAAGGATGAGCGTGTTGAGGCTGGACAGGTTCTTGCAGATGGTCCGTCCACAAAGAATGGTGAGATTGCACTTGGAAAGAACCCGTTAATCGGATTTATGACCTGGGAAGGTTATAACTACGAGGATGCTGTCCTTTTAAGTGAGCGTCTTGTTCAGGAGGATGTATATACCTCCATTCATATTGAAGAATATGCAGCAGAGTCCCGTGATACAAAGCTCGGACCGGAAGAGATCACAAGAGATGTTCCTGGTGTCGGCGATGAGGCTCTCAAGGATCTTGATGACCGTGGTATCATTCGTATTGGTGCGGAAGTACGTGCCGGAGATATTCTGGTAGGTAAGGTAACACCAAAGGGTGAGACAGAGCTGACTTCTGAAGAAAGACTGCTTCGTGCAATCTTCGGTGAGAAGGCAAGAGAAGTTCGTGATACATCACTGAAGCTTCCACACGGTGCATATGGTATTGTTGTTGATACAAAGGTATTTAACCGTCAGAATAGTGATGAGCTGGCTCCAGGTGTAAATCAGGTAGTACGCATCTATATCGCACAGAAGAGAAAGATCTCTGTCGGCGATAAGATGGCAGGCCGTCACGGAAACAAGGGTGTTGTCTCCAGAGTTCTTCCTGTAGAAGATATGCCGTTCCTTCCAAATGGACGTCCTCTGGATATCGTATTAAACCCGTTGGGCGTACCTTCTCGTATGAACATCGGACAGGTGCTGGAGACTCATTTGAGTCTTGCTGCAAAAGCACTTGGATTTAATATTTCTACACCAGTATTTGATGGTGCAAGCGAGAGTGATATCCTTGATACTCTTGATCTGGCAAATGATTATGTTAACATGGAGTGGGATGAATTCTACGAGAAATATAAGGATTCCCTGCGTGAAGATGTTATGGATTACCTTGGCACTCATCTGGAGCACAGAGAGCTGTGGAAGGGTGTTCCGATTCGCCGTGATGGTAAGGTAAGACTGCGTGACGGCCGTACCGGTGAGTATTTCGACAGCCCGGTAACAATCGGACACATGCACTACTTAAAGCTGCATCATCTGGTAGATGATAAGATCCATGCACGTTCAACAGGTCCTTACTCACTTGTTACCCAGCAGCCTCTTGGTGGTAAGGCACAGTTTGGTGGACAGCGTTTCGGAGAGATGGAGGTTTGGGCTCTCGAGGCGTATGGTGCCGCTTATACACTGCAGGAGATTCTGACTGTTAAGTCTGATGATGTTGTAGGACGTGTAAAGACATATGAGGCAATTATCAAGGGCGAGAACATTCCTGAGCCAGGTGTACCGGAGTCCTTTAAGGTACTTCTTAAGGAATTACAGGCACTGGCACTTGATGTACGCGTACTGGATGCAGATAATAATGAAGTAGAAATTAAGGAAAGCACAGAGTATGGCAACACTGACTTCAGAAGTATTATGGAAGACGGTGGAAAGCGCCATTATTCTGAGGAAGAATTCCAGAGAAACGGTTCTACCATTCAGGAAGTAAAGAATGGAGAGATTGCAGACGTTGATATGGATGCTTCCAATGCAGATGATTTTGATAAAGATGATATGGACGGGTCATTTGGGTCTGATGGATTTGATGCAGATGATTTTGATGATTTAGGAGACTCAGATAACTAAGAGCCAGAAGGGAGAACCATTTATGCCGGAAAATAAAACCGATGGAGGACAGTCAATTGCTTTTGAGTCCATTAAGATTGGTCTTGCTTCCCCTGAGAAGATCAGAGAGTGGTCAAGAGGCGCTGTCACAAAGGCTGAAACAATTAACTACAGAACGCTGAAGCCGGAACCGGATGGCTTATTCTGTGAGCGTATTTTCGGACCGCAGAAGGACTGGGAGTGTCACTGTGGAAAGTATAAGAAGATTCGTTACAAGGATATGATTTGTGATCGTTGTGGTGTTGAGGTTACAAAGTCCAGTGTCCGCCGTGAGCGTATGGGACATATCGAGCTGGCAGCTCCGGTTTCCCATATCTGGTATTTCAAGGGTATTCCGAGCCGTATGGGCCTGATCCTTGATATTTCACCAAGAAATCTTGATAAGATTTTATATTTTGCATCCTATGTCGTTCTTGACAGGGGTGAGTCTGATCTGAATTATAAGCAGGTACTCTCAGAGAGAGAGTACCGCGATGCAATCGAGCAGTACGGCTATGGCAAGTTCCGTGTAGGAATGGGTGCCGAGGCAATTCAGGAGCTGTTAAAGGCAATTGACCTTGAGAAGGATTCTGAGGAACTTCGCGCAGAGCTTAAGGATGCATCAGGCCAGAAGCGTGCTCGTATCATCAAGAGATTAGAGGTTGTTGAGGCATTCCGTAATTCTGGAAATCGTCCTGAGTGGATGATTCTTGATGCTATCCCGGTTATGCCGCCGGATCTTCGTCCTATGGTTCAGCTGGATGGAGGAAGATTTGCAACATCTGATTTGAATGATCTGTATCGTCGTATTATTAATAGAAATAACCGTCTGGAAAGACTGCTTGAGTTAGGCGCTCCGGACATCATCGTGCGCAACGAGAAGCGTATGCTTCAGGAGGCAGTTGATGCCCTGATCGATAACGGTCGTCGTGGACGTGCCGTAACAGGACCTGGAAATCGTAACTTAAAGTCTCTTTCTGATATGTTAAAGGGTAAGCAGGGACGTTTCCGTCAGAACCTGTTAGGTAAGCGTGTTGACTATTCTGGTCGTTCCGTTATCGTCGTAGGACCAGAGTTAAAGATTTATCAGTGTGGTCTTCCGAAGGAGATGGCAATCGAGCTGTTCAAGCCTTTCGTTATGAAGGAGCTTGTTGAGAACGGTTCTGCTCACAATATCAAGAGTGCAAAGAAGATGGTAGAGCGTCTTGAGACAAAGGTTTGGGATGTGCTTGAGAACGTAATTAAAGAGCATCCTGTTATGTTAAACCGTGCACCTACACTTCACAGACTTGGTATTCAGGCATTCGAGCCAATCCTTGTTGAAGGTAAGGCAATTAAGCTTCATCCGCTTGTTTGTACCGCATTCAACGCCGACTTCGATGGAGACCAGATGGCTGTCCATCTGCCGCTGTCCTTAGAGGCACAGGCAGAGTGCCGTTTCATGCTGCTGTCCCCGAACAACCTGTTAAAGCCGTCTGATGGAGGTCCTGTAGCAGTTCCTTCTCAGGATATGGTCCTTGGTATTTATTACCTGACTCAGGAAAGACCAGGTGCAAAGGGCGAGGGCATGTGCTTTAAGAGTATGGATGAGGCACTGCTTGCATATGAGAATGGCTGCATTACATTCCACAGCAGAATCAAGATTCGTGTAAGAAAGACAATGGCAGATGGCACTGTTCTTCAGGATACACTTGATACTACACTTGGAAGAAGTATGTTTAATGAAATCCTTCCACAGGATTTAGGATATGTAGACAGAAGCATTCCAGAGAACGCATTAAAGCTTGAGGTTGACTTCCATGTCGGCAAGAAGCAGTTAAAGCAGATTCTGGAGAAGGTTATCAATACACACGGAGCAACAAAGACTGCTGAAGTTCTTGACTCCATTAAGGCAATGGGTTACAAGTACTCAACAAGAGCAGCTATGACCGTATCCATATCTGATATGACAGTTCCGCCGCAGAAGCCAGAGATGATTAAGAAGGCTCAGGCAACTGTTGACCAGATTGCAAAGCACTACAAGATGGGTTGGATCACCGATGAGGAGCGTTACAACCAGGTTATCAAGACTTGGGAAGCAACTGATAAGGAGCTGACAAAGGCACTTCTTGATGGTCTTGATAAGTACAACAACATCTTCATGATGGCTGACTCTGGTGCCCGTGGTTCTGATAAGCAGATCAAGCAGCTGGCTGGTATGCGTGGACTTATGGCAAACACAACTGGTAAGGCAATCGAACTTCCTATTAAATCAAACTTCCGTGAAGGTCTTGACGTATTGGAGTACTTCATTTCCGCTCATGGTGCAAGAAAGGGTATGTCCGATACCGCACTTCGTACCGCTGACTCTGGTTACTTGACAAGACGTCTTGTTGATGTATCTCAGCAGCTTATGGTTCGTGAGATGGATTGTTGTGAAGGAAAGAACATTCCATATATGGAAATCGGTTCCTTTATGAATGGTCAGGAAGTTGTTGAGCAGCTTCAGGAGCGTATGACCGGCAGATTTATCGCAGAGACAATTGTTGATCCTGATACAGGAGAAGAAATTATTCACGAAAACTGCATGGTAACACCAAAGCGTGCTGCAAAGATTATGAATGCACTTGAGCGCATGGGCAGACATACAGTAAAGATCCGTACTGTTCTTAGCTGCCGTTCCCATGTGGGAATTTGTGCAAAGTGTTATGGTTCTAACCTGGCAACAGGACAGGCTGTACAGATCGGTGAGGCTGTTGGTATTATCGCAGCTCAGTCTATCGGTGAGCCTGGTACACAGCTGACCATGAGAACCTTCCATAGTGGTGGTGTTGCCGGCGGCGATATCACACAGGGTCTTCCTCGTGTCGAGGAGCTTTTCGAGGCACGTAAGCCAAAGGGTGTTGCAATCGTAACTGAGATTGGCGGTATTGCTACTGTTAAGGATGTCAAGAAGAAGAGAGAGATTATCGTAACAGATCCGGAGAGCGGAGAGTCAAAGACTTATATGATCCCATATGATGCAAGAATCCGTCCGATCGACGGCAAGGTAATAAATGCCGGTGATCCTCTGACAGAAGGTAGCATCAACCCGCATGATATCCTGCGTATTCAGGGTGTTCGTGCCGTACAGGATTACATGCTTCAGGAAGTTCAGCGTGTATATCGTCTGCAGGGTGTTGAGATCAACGATAAGCATATCGAAGTAATTGTTCGTCAGATGTTAAAGAAGATCCGTATCGAGAGAAGCGGAGATGCCGATGTTCTTCCAGGAGTATCTATGGATGTTCTTGATTTTGACGATATGAACGAGAAGCTTGTCGAGGAAGGTAAGGAGCCAGCAGAAGGAAAGCAGATTATGCTTGGTATCACAAAGGCATCTCTTGCAACAAACTCCTTCCTGTCAGCAGCATCCTTCCAGGAGACTACAAAGGCTCTGACCGATGCAGCTATCAATGGCAAGGTTGACCCGCTGCTTGGTATGAAGGAAAATGTTATCATCGGTAAGCTGCTTCCAGTAGGTACTGGTATGAAGCGTTATCGCAATCTGGAACTCAATACAGATTATCAGCAGTCTGATATTGTTGATTTCTCTGATGATGAGACTGAGACTGCAGGTGATGATACTATCGAGCTTTCTGAGGATTTTGATGAGTCTGATGATGCAGACGAGGCTGTAAAGGCAGCTGAGGAAGCATTTGCAGATGATGATGATACAGATGCAGATATAGACACAGATGATTTCGATGAGGAATATTTAAAGGCATTTTCTAAATCAGATGATTCTGATGCAAAATAAAATATAAAAAAAGCTGTTCCGGTGGCAATGCTGTCGGGGCAGCTTTTTTAGATAAGCCAATATTGCACCGAAGAGCTTTCGTAACATGACGCATGAACATTAACAAAAATGTTGATAAAAATGTGTAAAAACTTGAATTTCCTATTGACAGAAAAATATAAAGGATATATAATTTAAAGGCATGTGGCCTTGGAAGCAAAATGCTGTCCAACAACCGGGCTTGCATGATTCATTACATTATAATGTTTTTAATTTCCGCAGGAGGTGAAACGGATGCCTACATTTAATCAGTTAGTTAGAAAAGGAAGACAGACTCTGCAGAAGAAGTCTACTGCTCCGGCACTTCAGAAGGGATATAACTCCTTAAAGAAGAAGTCTACCGACAAGAGTGCTCCGCAGAAGAGAGGTGTTTGTACTGCAGTTAAGACAGCTACTCCTAAGAAGCCGAACTCAGCTCTTAGAAAGATCGCCAGAGTACGTCTTTCCAATGGAATCGAAGTAACAAGCTACATCCCAGGTGAGGGACATAACCTTCAGGAGCATAGCGTAGTTCTGATCCGTGGCGGCCGTGTTAAGGACTTACCAGGTACCAGATACCATATCGTAAGAGGAACCCTTGATACAGCAGGTGTTGCTAAGAGACGCCAGGCTCGTTCTAAGTACGGTGCTAAGAGACCGAAGGACGCTAAGAAATAATTTTAATTAAAACTAAATAAAACGCATTTTAATTAAGAAGAGATTCTTGCGCAAAACAAGTAAGTAAGTGTACCACTTTTTTTGATTAGTGCCGGCATTCGAACAATACCTTCCTGGCGGTTGCAGGAGATAGAAAGGTACAGCCAAGTGTGCGTCGAGGACGCTGCTTGTGTTGGAGAAACAAGAACCGAGCGCGAACACAAAGATGGATGTGAGTACCGATGAGATAACTGAGAGGCGAAAGCCTCGTATTGTAGTTAAGGAGGGAAGTATCGTGCCACGTAAAGGACATACTCAGAAGAGAGACGTATTAGCAGATCCGTTATACAACAATAAGGTTGTTACAAAGCTGATCAACAACATTATGTTAGACGGTAAGAAGGGTGTTGCCCAGAAGATCGTTTATGGCGCTTTCAACAAGGTTGAGGAAAAGACCGGAAAGCCAGCTGTAGAAGTTTTCGAAGAGGCAATGAACAATGTAATGCCAGTTCTCGAGGTTAAGGCTAAGAGAATCGGTGGAGCAACTTATCAGGTTCCGATCGAGGTTAAGCCAGAAAGAAGACAGGCTCTTGCTCTTCGTTGGTTAACCATGTTCTCCCGTAAGAGAGGCGAGAAGACCATGGAAGATAAGCTTGCAAACGAGATCATGGATGCAGCAAATGGAACAGGTTCCGCTGTAAAGAGAAAGGAAGATATGCACAAGATGGCAGATGCAAACAAGGCGTTTGCTCACTATCGTTTCTAATAGTTGCATTATCTGATATTTACAGCAAGTTAAGGAGGAAAAAATCTTGGCTGGAAGAGAATATCCATTGGAGAGAACCAGAAATATTGGAATTATGGCTCATATCGATGCAGGTAAGACTACTCTGACTGAGCGTATTCTGTATTATACTGGAGTTAATTATAAGATTGGTGATACACATGAGGGTACTGCTACCATGGACTGGATGGCTCAGGAGCAGGAGAGAGGTATCACAATCACATCTGCAGCTACTACCTGTCACTGGACACTGGAAGAAAACTGCAAGCCGAAGCCAGGTGCTCTGGAGCATCGTATCAACATCATTGATACCCCAGGACACGTTGACTTTACTGTAGAGGTTGAGCGTTCCCTTCGTGTACTTGATGGCGCCGTTGGCGTTTTCTGTGCAAAGGGTGGTGTTGAGCCTCAGTCCGAGAACGTATGGCGTCAGGCTGATACCTATAACGTACCGAGAATGGCATTCATCAATAAGATGGATATCCTTGGTGCAAACTTCTACGGTGCTGTTGAGCAGATCCGTACCAGATTAGGTAAGAACGCAATCGTTCTTCAGCTTCCAATCGGTAAGGAAGATGATTTCCAGGGAATCATCGACCTGTTCGAGATGAAAGCTTATATTTACAATGATGATAAGGGTAATGATATCACCATCTGCGATATTCCGGAAGATATGAAGGAGCAGGCAGAGGAGTATCATACCGAGTTGATCGAGAAGATCTGTGAGCTTGATGATGACCTGATGATGCAGTATCTTGAGGGTGAAGAGATCGCAGTTGCTGATCTGAAGGCTGCTCTTCGTAAAGGCTGCTGCAATTGTACCGCTATTCCGGTATGCTGTGGTAGTGCTTATCGTAACAAGGGTGTTCAGAAGCTTCTGGATGCAATCATCGAGTATATGCCAGCTCCAACCGACATCCCGTCAATCAAGGGTGTTGATATGGACGGAAACGAAGTTGTAAGACATTCTTCTGATGAAGAGCCATTTGCAGCTCTGGCATTCAAGATCATGGCTGACCCATTTGTTGGTAAGTTAGCTTACTTCAGAGTTTACTCCGGTACTCTGAACTCCGGTTCCTATGTATACAATGCTACAAAGGATAAGAAGGAGCGTGTAGGACGTATTCTTCAGATGCACGCTAATAAGCGTATGGAGCTTGATAA
>OGQZ01001965.1_pt1 | contig 14749 bp, 9 predicted proteins | sample 1553321 | NCBI WGS metagenome assembly OGQZ01 (sample SAMEA2579958, study PRJEB22360) | human gut metagenome | reverse complement strand
GAAAAGAGAGTTGATATGAAGTTAAAAAAATTCGAACAACAGCCAAAACACGTTGAGAATATCCCAATAGAAGCTATTAATCTTGATTCTGAACAGGAACAGCCGCCAAAACCTGACAAAGCTGTTGGCAAGAATGTATTCCAGCCTAACAGCAAATACTTTACAATTGTTATATATGGTCTGCTTTTTGTGCTAGGTGCAATTCTTATATATAAGTTCATTGGTAACTGGCCTGCAACCGTCAAGTCATTGGGCAATATATTCCATATACTGTCACCATTTCTTATTGGTGCCATGATTGCGCTTGTTCTTTATCCGTTTATCAAGATCCTTTATAACAGGTTCTTCATGGGGGTATGCCATATCAAGTCCAAGAAAGCCGCCAAAATGCTTTCAATTCTTGTTGCTTACCTGATAGCAGTTGGCGCATTTGCAGTATTAATAGGCTTTGTTGTGCCTCAGATATACAAAAGTATTACAGAGATTGCCAATCAGGCTCCTGTATGGTACGAGAATATCCGCAACTGGTTCACTGAGTTTGAAGATAAGCACGCCAATTCTTCTATTGATTACAATTTCATTAATCAGAAGATTGAAGATGCTCTTCCTAAACTTGTTGACTACATGACTGGTGCACTTACCAATATGGTCCCTTACATTCTTAATACATCCATGGCCATTCTTTCGGGTGTGTTAAACCTTGTTATTGCAATTATCGTGTCCATCTACATGATTTCTGATAATAAGAATATCTTTTATCATTTTAAGAGATTTTTATATGCTGTGCTTCCTAAGAAAACAGCAGACAATACACGCATCATCTGTAAGAATTGTGGAAGCATTTTTATTAATTATATTATCGGCAAATCATTTGACTCAATTATTGTCATGATTATCTGCTTTATTATCATGCTGATTCTCAAACTGCCATATGCTGTTCTTATAAGCGTGATTGTCGGCATAACGAACATGATTCCGTATTTCGGACCATACATCGGTGGCGTGATTGGCGGTGTGATTATTGTTATCGCAAGCCCTATCAAACTTATCATATTTGTAATCATGATTGTCTGCATCCAGCAGGTTGACGGTCTGCTTATCGGACCTCGTATAATCGGCAGTACTACAGGTCTTAAGCCTGTATGGGTTGTGTTCTCAATAACCGTAGGTGGGGCGCTGTTTGGCGTAATTGGAATGTTCCTTGGAGTTCCCGTATTTGCCGTATTAAGCTACCTGTTAAACATTACAGTGCAGCATTTTCTGGACAAAAGAAAAGTCACCGTGCAGCCTTATGACTCGCCCGATGACCTCTAGATTATTTTTTGGTATTAAGAATTCTCACGACATCGTCGAGGGAATTCTTAAATCTTACCACTCTGTAATTCGCACCTTTATGCACATACATCACTTCTGATACTTTCCTTGCAAATGCTTTATTCTTCACAATGTTTCTCCCAAAGCCTTTATATAGTATATGCATTTATTATTAATGATTTCTTACTGCGATAAGTTTACAGATAGGATTGCCCATCTGTGAAAATCTTGTCTCATACTCTGTCATTACATTACCCTCGTTAAGTACAGAGTCATTATGTAAGTCAAATGTGACAACAGGAAGCTCCCAGCCGGCCTCTTTAATCTCTTCTAACGAAAAATCGAATAAATCTTTATTATCTGTTTTAAATTCCACCTGTCCGTCCGGCTTTAATATCACATCATATCTTGCCATGAACTGTCTTGAGGTAAGTCTTCTCTTCGCATGTCTGTCTTTTGGCCATGGATCTGAAAAATTAAGGTATATTCTGTCTACCTCTCCCTCTCCAAACACCTCACATATTGCCTCTGCATCCATTCTGATGAATCTTAAATTAGGAAGCTGAAGCTCATCCTGTTTCTCTACAGCTCTTAAAAGTACGCTTGAATACTTCTCTATACCCACATAATTAATATCAGGATTATTTGCTGCCAATGTTGTTATAAATGTGCCTTTACCCATACCAATCTCAATACGGATTGGATTATCGTTACCGAAAACCTGTGACCATGTGCCTTTCATCCCTTCTGGCTCTGTAAACACATATTCATTCTCTATCATTACTTCCCTTGCTCCGGGTACATTTCTAAGTCTCATACATTACTCCTATCTTATATATTAGCTCAGATTTCGGCTATGTCCGTGTGCGGTATACGCTTGAATATGACAAGCTGTGCAGGAGTTAATGCCACCATCTGCATAAGTTCAGTGCGTGAAAGCACGTCCAAACGAAGTGCGTTTGATTTCACGCACTGTAATAGACTTTGCAGATGGCGGCATTTACTCATGCTAAGCGAAGTCATCCTGAAAGCACATGCCGCACACAGACATAGCCGAAATCTGAGTTTCCTATATATTATTTACCATAAATATCACTTTTTGCCAAGCGGGGTTTACTTATGTACAATCCTGGGCTACAATGTATTTGTATATTTTATTAATCGGAGGAATTATCTCTATAATGAAAAAGCAATTTTTAAAAGGATTACTTATAAAGATAACCAGCGCTGTATCTGCCACTGTTTTGGTATTCTCAGCTTTTGCAGCGGATACCCAGGCTGCAGCATACAACAAAGTCTACAGCGAGACAGACACAACCAGCACAGAGGCTGTATGGCCGGATGCACCTGATGTTAACTCAAGCAGCTGCATTCTTATTGATGCTGATACAGGTTCCATTCTTTTCGAGAGGAACTCTCATGAAAAATGTTATCCAGCCAGCACAACCAAGATTTTAACAGGGCTCCTTACTATTGAGAACTGTAATATGGACGATGTTGTAACATTTTCACAGTCAGCTGCTAACTCAATTAATGTATATGAGGATGCCAACTTAAGTTCAAAAGCAGGCGAGCAATTTACTGTCAACCAGCTTCTTCACGGACTTCTGCTGTATTCTGCCAACGAGATGGCTTATGCCCTCGGTGAACATGTGGCTGGCTCAATAGATGCATTTGTCGATATGATGAATGCCAAGGCAAAAGAACTTGGTGCTTTGAATACACATTTTGCCAATGCAAGCGGATTATATAATACCAACCACTACACAACAGCATATGATATGGCAATGATTGCAAGAGGCTGTTATAATAATGCTTCTTTTGTCAGCATTGATTCAACTGCCGATGCATATGTAATTCCTGCAACTAACATGTCTGCACAGCGTACAATAAGACATCGACACAAGATGTTAAAGGGCCGTGCCTACTATTATGAATACTGCAAGGGTGGAAAGACAGGATATACTGATGAATCACAGAATACACTTGTTACATTTGCAGAAAAAGACGGTATGCGTCTTATATGCGTTGTATTTAAGGAAGCCACAGATGAGATAAGATATGTTGATACAAGAACCCTTTTTGACTGGGGATTTGCCAATTTCCAGAAATCAACAACAACCGGAAGCCAGCTCGGAGCAATGTTCTCTAATGACAACTATTACAACTCGGCTGTTTTCTCAACTCTTTCACTAAACTTTGGACTAAATGCTTCATTTATCACAATACCTAATAAAAGTTCATTGTCAAATGTATCAATGACGGTTGATGATAATTATGACATGACCAATGAGAATGGTGTTATGACAACACATCTTAAGTTCTTATACAATGATAATACTGTCGGCACAACTACACTTAATATATCTGCTGCCGGAACAGATACCGGAAGCCTGCTGCCATACATTAATAATGATGTTTCATCATCTTATAAACCAAAAACATGTATCAGAATTAATATATGGATACTTGTTGGAATTGGTGCCGTTATTCTTTTTATCATCTACATTATTGAAGAACGGACAAGAAGAAAAAGACAGAGAAGACACTATAACAGAAGAAGACGCAGATTATAATAAACAGAGGATTCGGAGCTAAACCCTGAATCCTCTGTTTTCTATATTATCAGTCTGTGTTTCATTACTAATTCCACCTTTTGAATATGTAAGGCCTGAATATACAGCCTGTGTATTCTTCATAAGCGGCTCAGAATCATCCTGTTTACTAACCTCATAAAAGGATGCCCTGAGTTTCTTTAAAAGCCCTGTAATTCTGTTAATCTCATTATTATCAAGACTTACAGATGCTGAAATAAGTGACCTCTTCATATGATTATATATTACGAAAAGATTAGCTGATATCTCATACTGCATATCAAGTCCGCATATAAGCTGGTCTATAACCTTCTGTGCCATATATATATTATTATGCGCATGCTCTGTACTATCACTCTCACATGCATCATTAAGATATTCTATAGCCATATCATACAGAATCACAACAAGCTGTGATGCTGTTGCCTGTGTAATTCTATACTGAAATGTCTTAATTGTTTCTTTAGTCATAGCATCCCTTTCCTATATAACCATTGAATCTTAAACTACTGTAATAACTGTAATACCTGTGAAGGTCTTTCATTAGCCTGTGCAAGTATTGACGTAGCTGCCTGTGTAAGAACTGTTTCAGAAGTATAAGTAGTCATCTCTTCTGACATATCAGTATCTATCATTGTTGATAATGACTTGGTAAGGTTCTCACTTGAAACCTCAAGGTTATTAGTTGTATGATCAAATCTGTTCTCGTATGCACCGATTCTTGAACGTATTTTATTAGTCTTATTAATAGCTTCATCTACAGTAGATATCGCCCTTGATGCTGTATACTGAGTCATGACATTCATATGCTCCGTGCCAAGTGAATACGTTGTTATTGCCGGAATATCAATAACAATAACCTGATCCTGATTAGCACCTACATGTATGCTCATAGTTCCAACGTCTGTGACTTCCTGACTTATAGTTCTCGCTGTACCTGCACCTGCAGCTGACTGTCCATCATTGTTACTATCGTCAAATACAGTACCTGCCGCATTACCTGGAACATCCATTGAAAACTCTTTGTTATTAACATCTGTTACTGTAATTACAGTTCCCTTTGTTGAAAGAATTGCCGAATCAGCAAAACCAATTCGCTTTCCATCATCTCCTGTAGCAATCTCTGCCTTAACATCGCTTCCTTCTACATATATACCATCTTGTGTTGCTGCCTGTGGTATTCCCAAAATATCTGCAAGCTCTGCATTATCGCATGTTATATTCATCTTCTGGTCGCTTCCATACTGGTTAGTCATAATAACAAGTGTTGAACCAGCATAATCGGCTGTTGGCACATAACCTGCATAATCAGTACCATTAGCTGCTGTATCATTATTAAGGTCTTTAACTGTAAATGCAGAACCACCTGTGATGTTAACTCCGTCAATAATCTTTCCCATCACCTTATCAAGTGTATCACCTTCGGAAATGCTTATCTTGTAACCGTTTATGCTTATTGTTCCTTCCTGTTCTTTTGTTATAGAAGCTGTTGATGACATAGTAATACTTCCTGCTCCTACCGCTATAGCCTGTCTTGCATCCTCAGTAACAGTTATTCCATATACACCTGCTGTATAGCTGTCAGATACAGAAAGCTGATTAACTCCCTGAAGGTCTGAATATACTCTTCTTGAAAGATTACCGTTAATAAGAGACTGTGTATTGAATTCTGTCTGATCAGATATTCTGTCAATCTCGTTATTAATCTGTTCTATCTCTTTCTGTATAGCTTCTCTTTCATCATCTGAATTAACATCATTAGCAGCCTGAACGCTAAGTTCCTTTAATCTTGTGAGCATACTCTGGATTTCTGTAATTGCACCTTCTGCTGTATTTAAAACAGAAACTCCATCAGCTGTATTATTCTGGGCCTGACTAAGACCTCTTATCTGTGCTCTCATCTTTTCAGAAATAGCACATCCTGCAGCATCGTCCTTAGAGCCATTTATCTTGTATCCTGATGATAATCTTTCAATTGATGTTGACAGATTATTCTGTGATTTCTGTAATGCATTGTTGGCAACAATCGCTGCCACATTAGTTCCTATTCTCATATCTTAACCTTTCTGTCTGTCCAATTTACCTGTTCATGCTCTATATATCGGACTTTCTGTGCAAATCTTTAGCCTGCAAGCAGTTTTACAATCTGTGCTGCAATTTCATACAGCTTATCTGTTGCCACACTGTCAGCCGCTGCTTCATAAGTCACATATGGCACGTCTGACGATTTTGTAATGTTGACGGTCACATTTGTAAATCCAAATCCTTCTTTTAAATTTTCTTCCATATCCTCAAGAAGCTGGCTTCCTTCATCTGAAACTGCTGTGTCACTGACAATGTACATACCAAGACTTTCTCTGTCAGCCTTAGCCTCAACAGAAACTTTTCCTAATACGCTGCTTAGCATGTTTACAGATATACGACCTTTATTGTCGTCATCCTGAACCAATGTAAGTTTCAGCATACCTGTACTTCCTGAGTCTGTTATATACGGTATTCTGTAATCATGCCTTAATGCCAGATTCTTAATATATCCGATTGTTCTGTCCTTAAGTCTTAAATCCAGAAATCCCTCGTAATTGACATCTATCTGTGTATCAAGGTCTCCTGCTTTGGAAAGAACCTCCTGAAGTTCTTCCTCTGTCTCATCTTTCATTTCTTCATACATAAGTGACAGTTTTTCTTTATGTCCGATTTTTTCAATCGAATCCCTTGCATAATCACGTGTTGTCTTAACACCCCTGATATCCGGGAACTGTCCGGATTCTAAAAATGCTTTAACAGCCTGTATGTTACCACTGTTTATTTCTGTATCTGCATTTCTTATCTGCCTCAATATATCAGCTCCTGCCTGCACTGCTGCCTGCTGTTCCTTAAGATATTCCTCATAATATTGTTCCTCGGCTGCCGCATCATAGTTATCCTCTAACTGTTCAATAAACATTTCAACGGACTGTTCTCCGATTCCGGATGAGTTATCCACATTCTTTAATGTATTCGGGGTAACTAATCCACCATTTGCCATAAATAATGCACTGTAATAGTTAGCAATTCCGCTTACCTCTGCCATTCCTGTATTCTCATCAATAACAGCCTCCATGTCATAATGCTTTCTTGAATTATATGCAGTCATAAGATTATTCATAGTGACCTCAGCTCCCTGCTTAATCAGCGCACCTGCTGCCACTCCGGCATCTCTGGTGAATATATTCATCATCTGGTATATTCCTATAAACTGCTTTCTCTGCTCTTTAGTAATACCATTGGTACGGTCAAGCTTATAAAGAAACTTTGAAAACTTCTCCTCATTATCCTTAGATGCTTTATCATTAGCCTCTGTAAGATATTCGTTGACTTCCTCAATTGAAGCATTCATTGGATTTACTCCGTCTTTTATCATATTAAGAACTGTCTCCGGTTTCATATTCTTAATAAGATTATTAATCATTGCATTAACAGATTTGACTATCTCTACATTTTCCTTTGTCATATCCATGTTATTAGCAGCCAGTACCTTTATTGCTTCCTTGTCCTCATCAGTTCCCTCAAGTCCAAGCTCCCTAATAATATCATCCGCACTTCCCTGTACTGCCTTCTTTAATGAATCACCTAAATCGCCTCTTATCTGAGTTCCGACTGCCTCATAAGTTTCATTCATCTTGTCAAACATACTGGCAAATACACGCGCAGGATTTCTTACTATCTCATTCAATGTCTTTCTTGCTTCAAGAACATCTGTATATGCAATCTGCGCTTCTTCATACATTTCATCCGCCTGTTCATATTCCATAAGCATTGAATTAAGCTCATCTATCGGAGTTGTAAGAATAGAAATGTTATTCTTAACGAGATATATGGACGCATTCGCACTCATAAGAACCCTTGCTGTTACAAGCGTGTCATACGCCTTATCTGCTGCCTGCTGTACATCAGATGCCTGATTCCTAACTTCACTATTTCCTGTGCTTACTGTTGCTGCACTGTATTCAATTCTGAAGCTTCTTGCATCCATCTCCAGCTTAAGGCTTGCTATTGTAAATGTTTCCCCTTTTGATACCACATTTGCAACATCTGAATACTCTGCCCTGTTAATAGTATCAAGAGCTGTCCTTATATCATCAACTGGCGAACCTGTAACGAGCGTATTCTCTGCCTTGCCTCCAAGCTTCATATTATCAAATATTTTATTAAGCAGTTCCTCTGAATCAGCCTGTATCATATCAATGTCTATCGAATCAAGCTGTGCTTTATATTCAAGATTTTCTTTAGTAACAGGAATCTGTGCGTCTATAAATGCTCTCGCATCTGCAAGTGTCTTATCATTGACCTCAAGTCCTGCCGAAGCAATTATCTTCTCAATTCCCGGTCTTAAGGCTTCAAAATCAGCGTCAGATATTGCATCTGCGCACCTTCCTATTGTAACGCCATCCGCACTGATACTTGATGAAGCTGCCGCCTGTGCCTGATATATTCCTGCAATTGATGGCTCTATGCCATTAGCCGCCATATAATTCTTCGTATTCTCTGATAATGGCTTTAATTCCCTGCTCTTTTCAAGCGCACCTTTAACCTCAGAAATACTTTCATTATTGACAGCTATATCTGCTCCCTGCATACGGCTCTCGATACTTGCCGCCATTGCTGCACTTCCAGTCACACTCTCAATCTTATCCTTAGAAACTGCTGTTCCATAATTAACATAATCATCAGAGTGCATCGCAAGTTCTATCTTAATCTTCTCTACGATATTAACCATATCATCAGGCGTTGCATCTGTAAGATTAAAGCCATCCTCATCTAACTTTACCGCATCAGCACCTGATAACTTCATCATCAAAGCCTTAAGGCTTAACTTTGCATCGGAAGCACTTGCCATTATCTGGCTCTTTACATCATCTGCCTCCTTAAGTAGCCCCTCATATGTATTGTCAGTTGCAGCTGTCACACCCCCAGAAATTACCACTCCTGCAAATGCACCTGCCACACCCTCACTTTTAGCCGTCTTATTCTCTTTATAATTAATTGATGTTCCCTGTGTGGCCACATCTTTATTAAAATTCGCACCTGAAACTGTATATGTCATATTCTGCTGCCTTTCTTATTCACTGTCTGAAACAATCACCCATTGCATTGTCATGTAATAAATATTTCGGCAGATATAGCGGGATAATTGAGAGATTAGTGGCAACAAATAAAAAGGAAGCTGATTCAGAATTAATGAAAATCCAAACCAACTCCCTTTCTCTATATTATTCTCCTATATCTTCGTAGCCTGAACCTTAGAAACATCACCATTAAACTCATACACAGCTATTCCATACTTATGTAAGTCAATAAGCAATGACTGCGGATATCCATCACAATCTCCCTTAACGGCTGTAAGAGTCTTCTTCTGGTCAGCTTCATTATCTCCAAGAACCAGCTTATACTTAGTCTTGAACGGAACTCCTATTCTGAAGCTGTCTCTTTCAACTGGTGTAAAATTAAGTACAAAGAGAAGATTCTTCTTTCCATCCGGACTGATTCTCATAAACGATAAAACGCTATTATCTTTATCATTGGCATTAATCCATCTGAATCCTTCACTGCTGTAATCAGTAGCATACAGACATGGATAATTCTTATTAAGCTTCAGACACTTCTTCGTAAAATCCTTAAGTTCTGTATGACTTTCATCCTCTAACAGATACCAGTCAAGAGCACGCTTCTCACTCCACTCATTCCACTGACCAAATTCCTGTCCCATGAATAAAAGCTTCTTGCCAGGATGTCCACACATATATGCATATGCCAGCTTAAGATTCTTGAACTTGTCCTCCCTGTCACCAGGCATTTTACCAAGCATAGAACACTTAAGATGTACAACCTCATCATGTGAAAGCACAAGAATGAAATTCTCGCTGTAAGCATACATCAATGAAAATGTCATCTTGCTATGATTAAACTTTCTGAAATATGGATCGAGTTTCATATATTCAAGGAAATCATGCATCCAGCCCATATTCCACTTAAATGTAAAGCCAAGACATTCCCCATTGTCAGGATCACCACTTACCATAGGCCATGCTGTTGACTCCTCAGCTATAGTTATTGCCTGTGGGAATCTCTTCTTTAACATGCTGTTAAAATGCTTTAAAAAGCTAATTGCTTCGAGATTACCGTTGTCACCATATTTGTTAGGAACCCAGTTTCCTTCTGTCCTTCCGTAATCCAGATACAGCATTGAAGCAACAGCATCAACTCTTAAACCATCAATATGGAACTTGTCCACCCAGAACATTCCATTAGCAATAAGGAAGTTAGACACTTCATTCTTGGAATAATCAAATACCTTCGTTCCCCAGTCAGGATGCTCTCCCTTTCTAGGGTCTGCATACTCATATACACAGCTTCCATCGAAATTAGCAAGTCCATGTGCATCCTTTGGAAAATGTGCCGGTACCCAGTCAAGAATTACACCAATTCCTTTTTCATGCATATAATCTACAAAATACATGAAATCCTTAGGTGTTCCGTATCTTGCTGTAGGTGCATAATAACCAGTTACCTGATATCCCCATGATCCATCATATGGATACTCTGCAATTCCCATAAGTTCAATATGTGTGTATCCCATATCTGTTACATATTTTGCAAGCTCAGGTGCCAATTCTCTATATGTATAAAATCCGTCCTCTGTTCCATCATCTTTCTTCTTCCATGAGCCAAGATGACATTCATATATAGAAAGAGGTGCTTTAAGATGATTCTCTGTCTTCTTCTTCTCAACCCATTCAGAATCTTTCCATTCATAACCTGAAAGATCGGCAACTATTGATGCTGTCTCTGGTCTTAACTGTGCCTGATTAGCATATGGATCTGCCTTGTAAAGAGCCTCTCCACTCTGGGAAATAATAAGGAACTTATACATATCCCCTGCTTTAGCTCCTGGTATGAACAAATCATATATTCCACCATCTGAAATCTTCTTCATATCATAACCATATGCATTCCAGTTATTAAACTCACCTATAACATAGACTTCCCTTGCAGCAGGTGCCCACACAGCAAAATACACACCTTCTTTTCCGTCTTTTACTCCAACATGCGCACCCATTTTGTTATATATCTCATAATGAGTTCCCTGTCCAAAAAGATATGCATCCACTTCTGTGATTGCCAGCTGCTCGTATTTTTGCATATTCTTCATAAAATCCTCCATTATATTATTATCCTACACGATACTCATGGGTCCCCTCAGATTATCCCATTAATTAATAGTATATTACCACATTAGCAAATTAATTACTACATTTCATTAGCAAAAAAAATGTTCATTTCACATATATTATGTTATACTGTAAATCGCATTGAAATAAATGCTTTATATAAGTTAGAAAGATGAAAAGGAGTATTAAATTCTTATGATATACTATATTATTAACGAAAGTTTCACCAACATCATAGCATTTGTAAGCATTTTATTTGCCTTCGCATTTACAATAGCTGCAATTGCTCTTGGCAAGAATCTTCTTCCAAGAGATGCCGGAAGAGCTTATGCCATTAATGGAAGTAAATCAGTTGGAAAGCCAAGAGGCGCCGGCATGATTTTCATTCTTACATTCACAGTCACATGTGCATTATTCGTAAACTTAAGTGCCGAGCTTATCATTTATCTTATACTTGTGCTTGCCGCAATGCTCAGCGGATACCTTGATGACAGTGCTTCATCACCATGGGGTAATTTAAAGAAAGGTCTTATTGACCTTGCAATATCGGTTATGGCGGCAGTTACTTACCTGCATTACAACCCTAACACATTTGACCTTGCATTCTTTGGAAAGACAGTAACTCTTAATCCAATCATCTATGCAATACTTATTATTATACTTATATGGGTAAGTATCAATGTTACTAACTGTTCAGATGGTGTTGACGGCTTATGCGGTACACTTTCTGTTGTAACACTTGCCTCAGTGTATGTTCTTTTTAAGTCATTTAATATTGAATCAGCTTACAGACACACCGTTCTTATTATGATTGTGTGTATCCTCGGCTACCTGTGGTTCAATGCATCACCAAGCAAGCTTCTTATGGGTGACGCGGGTTCTAGAGCAATAGGAATATTTATAGCATTTACATTCCTCAAGCTCCATGCACCGCTGCTTTATATTCCAATGGCACTTGTAATTATTCTTGATGGCGGACTTGGTCTTATCAAGGTTTCTTTCATGAGATTTCTTCACATCAACCTAATGAAGAACCTTCGTACACCAATCCACGACCATATGAGAAAGAATAAAGACTGGTCAGATACGCAGGTTGTTTTTAGATTCACAATTATCCAGGTAATTCTTGGTCTTGCAGTAATATATGGATTAATGTTCTGATATTAAATATGTTAAAATGGCATGTCAGTTGGATTTCTGACATGCCATTATTTCTGTTCTGAGAGTTTCTCAGCCTGACGCCGCCTGCGTCTGTGCTCTCTCTCTTTTATCTGCTTTTCATATATCTTAAGTGCACCCTTTTCATCAGTGTGCTTCATAATTCTGACTGCATAATATCTGCCTTCTTCGGTCTGTTTAACTCTGAAACGCCCCTTTATAAGTCCATGTTCATCACATGTAAACAAGCCATAATAGCATTTCGAATTAGTGGCAAACCACTTAACTGTTCTTGTCATAGTCCTGCCACATAAAAAACATTTGCAGGAACGTACAGTTCTGTCGCTTGCAGCCTTGTCCCTTGTAGCAAATCCCTTTGAAATATACTTCTCATAAGTTCCAAAGTTAAGATATACCTCGTCCTTTCTTGACTCTGGAATTGTAAATGTGTCTATACTGCAGAACTTCTTAACTCTGTCGAAATCCAGCTTCTTCATTATCTTAGCTGTGTACCTTGCATCACTCATTGCTGAATGATAATGCTCATCACCCTTGATTCCCTGCTCATCGATTGCAGATTTAAGATTCATGCGTGTCTTGCCATCTGAAAAATTAATACTGTAAAGTTTCTGAAGATCAAGATACAGAAGCGGCTTTGGAAAATTCTCCGGAACATCATAGAACTTCATATTCCTTCTTAATTCAGTAATATCCATGCTTCCCCATGTAACAAATGTATAATCCTCACCGCACCATTCAAGAAATTCAGTTACACCCGATACGAAATCAGTTCCGTTAGCAAGGTCATTTTCTGTTATCCCTAGTATCTTCTTGACTGTATTCTGCAGCTTTGTATACACCTGTGGCTTAATGGTACACTGCCACTCATCTACAATATCAAGCTTCTCATTAACCTTCGCCGCGCCTATCTGTATAATCTCAAAAGGAAAATGATCCTCAGAAAATTGTTTTCCCTTGGCACTCTGATTCCACTCAAGATCCATAACAATATAATTCATAAACATTTTCCTCTGTTACTTATTCTAATCTCGTGATATCTACATATTAAAGCAAACATATTATAGCGTGTATATGGGCGTATGTCGATAATATTTTATGAAGATATTGCAATAAGCTACGCTCTTGCATCAAATGTATTATCTGCTCCTGCTGCTATATTATCACTTTCTTTGCTCTTTAATGCCTTTCTTTCTGCCGAATAAGCTTCATAATATGTTGTTTTTAAAGCAGAATTAACCTTTGTCTCTGCCTTTGTTTCTTTTGCCTGCCAGCCAACACCGCCTGTATATGTAAGTATCTCTTCTCCGTCTTCATTATATACATGAACTGCTGAACCAAAGCCTTTTCCCTGACACTTTGCCTCATACGGCTCTCCAAATAACATGCACAGCCATCTTTTATCCGCTTCCTGCACTTCTTTCATGACAGATGCATTGCCAGAACCTGTCAGATAGCTGAATTTTCCAATCAAAGCAGCCCTGTCTGGCGCAACCTTGCTTATTTCTGACTTTCTTAAACTCTTAAATTCATTTCCCATATATTCATTGTTCTGTGCATCTTTTTTCGCCATTTCAGCAATTTTATCTTTTAAAGAGTCTGTCAGTTTCCATTTATTCTTTTTAGAAGCCGCAACAACACTGGTATCTGCGCTTCCCATTACATTAGATATATTCATGCCTGCCCCCTGAAACCACATTTTTACAAATACTTCTTATTATCTGATATCGGCATAATTGTGTATATATTCCATAAGGTCGTTGTAAAATACCCATTTTCTTTTAATAACTATTGTTTTCTTCTTCGCCTCGTCTAATGCAGCATCATAGCTTGCATGGGTTCTTGTGCAACGCTCAACTATATTGTCCTCTCCATCTATTATAACCCCTCTGTAATACTCACACTGGTAATCCTTATTCCAGACTTTTTCGACTTCTGGTGTGAATGTTCTTTCTTTTCCCTGCATATTTTCCCCTCCTGAAAGCTGGTCTTTATAGTTGGAGCAGATTTATCTTGTCTGTATTCCTTACAAAGATTAAGGTATACTGGCCAATGATTATCAGTATATGCCACTTCGCTTGTCTCATTATCTACACCATATTTTCTCTTTGAAAGTGAAATAATTTCTTCCGGTGTTGCAGGAGTCGCATTTCCATCTCCCTTTATAAAAACTGTTTCATTGTAATCTCCTTCTCTATATCTTATTACAGAATCTGCAGGAGCAACTTTAACAGCTAATACAAAATGTTCCGCATTAGAATCCACACTTCTCATCATATATGAAATCTTAATGTGTGGAAAAATATGTCTATCATTAATCCTTGAAATTAATAGTTTTGTTTTATCAACTTCTTCAAGATCAATTCCAAAGGCCTCCCCATCGTTTGATACACCTATAAATAAGTTTCCTCCCATAATAATCTTTGTTTTTCTCTTGTTAACTCGCTTTTTCTCACA